>OAVX01000574.1_pt1 | contig 18858 bp, 14 predicted proteins | sample 1476471 | NCBI WGS metagenome assembly OAVX01 (sample SAMEA2580114, study PRJEB22360) | human gut metagenome | biome: human gut; feature: human-associated habitat; material: faeces | place: Denmark | collected 2008/2010
GCTTTCCATTATGAGTCCGCGAAGTCCCTGTTCGTTGTTTTGCCCGCCGCTGATGCTACAGGCGGGCGGCGACATCAGCGTACCGTGGAATGTGATGTCATCTTCCGCCGCCAGCACAGCCCCGCAACCAGCGCACAGTAAAAGGAGCAGGAATTTTTTCATTGGTAATCCACCACCATGGTCATCGTGGCGTTAAACTCCGACGGCGTCAGTTGCACCCCGCTCTGTTTTACCGGCACCGCTTTCAGCTGAGGCTGAGTGTTGACATTAAAAGGCGTCCAGTTATTTTCACCAACTGCAAACAGGGAGTTGTCGGCGGCGTTTTCTATCCGCACCCCCAGGCCGGCGATATCCGTGCTGAGAACCGTTTCTCCGTTGATCACGGCGGTATTGCCTTTGAGCTGCATCCGTAAGTCATCGCTGACTTTATTACCGCAGTTGAGGGTGTATTTCGCATCCTGTTGGTAATTGGTACCATCGATCCTGTTGATTATCACATTGCCAAATTTCACAGCGCTTCCCTTCACGGAGCAAGGCGGCGGTCCATCGACCAGGATTCGCAGCGTCAGATCCACCTGTTTGATATCACTGCCAGCAACAGCCAAACCGCTGATGCCCCATCCGGCCAGCACCAGCAACCCTGCGCCCGCTACAAACTTGTGACTCATAAGTCCCTCCCGGCATCAGCCTTTGCGGCTCTGCTCTTCATCCACCTGGCAGCTGTTGCCGGTGCATATGAAGTACAGCGGCATCCGCGCGCCGTAGTCGTTGATGTAAGTCAGCACCGGCACGCTGTCCATCTTCGCATTCAGCGGTGCGGAGGTTTTCGGCTCCATCATCAGCGGTGTGAATCCCGCCGGCGGGTTGCCGCCTTTTTTAGCGCTGGCGTTGCTGATGATCACGTAGTACGGCGTCGGGTTATTGACGGTGAAGTCCTGGCCGTTACGGATGAGCGTCACCTTATGCTGCCACGGACTTTTCATGCTGGTGTTCTCCAGCGCCTTCGGTCGCCAGAACAGTTTGATACGCGTCTGCAGCGCAATCTGCAGTGTGTTCGGTTTATTTGATTTCGGCGGAATTTCGCGCACGTTGAAATAGAACACGCTCTCGCGGTCGGCCGGCAGTTTGTTGATATCCGGCAGCCCCTGCACCTTCACCTGGCCGTTCATCATCGCATCGATGCGCTGCACTGGCGGAAGCACCGCAAGCGGCGAGCTGATTTTGTTGCCCTTTGCATCCTCTATCCAGCTCTGCGCCAGATAAGGCAGTGTGGGATCGTTGTTGCGCAGCGTGACGCTGATGGACTTGTCGCTTTCGTTAAACACCAGCCGTGTCCTGTCGGGCGTCACCGAAGCGTGGCTGGAGAAACTGACCGCTGTCGCCAGCAGCGCCAGTGCCGGGACAACGATTTTTGCAGTGTTAGTCAGATTAAACATGGATCATTCCTTAATCACGTTACTGGTTTACTGAAATTGAAGTCGGAGGTTCCGTTGGCGTCACCCGCTGTGTCTGTTCCTGAATCGCCGGTTTGACCGCCGGCGAAGTGATAGGTGCTACATTGCCTTTATGCTGGCATGGCAGTAACAAGCCGTTAAACAGATCGGCAGGCAGCGGGTCCGGCAGGTTGATATCGCAATGCGCAACACCACTCCAGAACACACTCATGTGTTCGCCAGGTTTCACCCCAGCCAGATAAACATTGCCGTCATCATCGACAAGGCCCACTGTCTGCTCGTTATCATTTTTTACTTCTGCGCCAAACGGAGGATGGCTGCCGTCGCTCAGGCGCAGCACCGCCATCGCTTTTTGTCCGCTAATGACAGCAAATTTACGGTAGCCAATGGCACCTTCAGTTAGCGTGGCTTGCACCACCGACTGGGTTGCTTCAGCGTTTTCAGGCAATCTGTTGAGGTCGATATACGCCTGATTGCGGTAATAGTTATTGACGTCAGAAACGACGGCTTTACCAAACATATTGGTATAAACAGCAGCCCCGTTACCTTCCACCGGAACATCGGCAACGCCATCGGCATCAATCAACAAGCGTGTCCCGCCCATATTCTGGGTACGGTGAAGTGCGCCACCGTGGGCAGTAAGCGTTGCGCCGCCCTGTAACGACAAGCCCGCAGAGGTGTATTGCCCTTCATGGTAGTTCGCACTGAAGTCAACCTGCGCCAGCGAACCATCATGGCTGTAATAGCCGTCAACGCTGGTGTGTTTGTCACTGGTGCCGACGTTCAACTGATAGTGAGTCGCGTCATCGACACGGCTGAAATAACCGACCTGACTGCTGTCCGTCCCACTGCCATAGTTACCGTTATAGCTAACGGTACTGTTGTCGCCCCACGGCATACTGAGCGAAATGTACATGCCTTTGTCGGCCTGGTTGTCATACTCGTAACGGTAGCCAGTCATCGAGATGCTGACATTACGAATACTGCCCATATTGAAATAGTGCGAGAGCATGATGTTGTAGTTTGTCTGCTCCTCGCGATCCCAGTAGGTATGGCGGGTATAGTTGAGATAAACCGAAACACCCGCATCGCGGAAGTTCTGGTTATAAGTGGCGGTGTACATCTCTTTGTCGTTGCCCGTGCGTACCATTCCGCTGTCACTGGCATCCAGATACTCGCTCATGGTCATAAAGTTCTCTTCCGAGAAGCGATATCCAGCAAAAGTAACGCGGCTGTTGAGCTGGTCAAAGTCTTTGGAATAACTCACACGGAAGGAGTTACCGTCCAGCGAACCTTTGCCATAAGCGGTGTCTTTATCCAGTTTGGTGTGCGAGTGAGTAACATCAAACGCGACCGCGCCGAATGTAGACAAATCGCGACCGACGCCAAGCGCCGCAGACTGATAGTTTTCATCTCCCAGTGCGCCGCCATATAACGACCAGCCGTTAGCGATCCCCCAGGAAGCTTCAGCACCAGAAAAAAATTCACCCTCGACATGGTGTCCCCACTCTTGCGGACGGCCCATCATGATCTTATAGCGAACCTGACCTGGGCGAGTGAGGTATGGCATCGAGGCGGTGCTGATGTCATATTCCTGCACCTGGCCGTTCTGTTCTTCAATGCGAATATGCAACGTACCGGAGACAGAATCACCAAGATCCTGAATACGAAACGGTCCAGCCGGAACCTGCGTTTCGTAAATCACACGCCCCATCTGGCTGACGGTCACTTTTGCTGTGGTGTGTGCCACGCCGGAAATGTCTGGCGCGTAGCCGCGCAGATTGGGAGGCAACATTTGATCGTCAGTACTGACACTGCCACCAACATAGTTAAAACCATCAAAAATATCGGATCTGAGGTAATCCTCGCCCAGCGCCAGTTTGGCTTTTAATGATGGTAACGCCCGCCAGGCATAGTAGCGACTCCACTCCCATTTTTTTTGAGTTTCATCGCCGCTGAATTCATCGTCATCATTACTGCGAGTATGTTGATAGTTAGTCTGCCAGTCAGCACGCATACGCCACGGCCCCAGGTTAACCCCGACCGTCCCGTTGCCGCTGATCTCGTTACTATCATCACCGCCATTTTCTTCGTGCCGGGTTTGTGCGTTGATGCTGTAGTCCGCGACGATCCCGGAGATGCCGTCATCCCAACGTGAAGGCGGATCCCAGTCGGGATAAGTATATTCGAGGTAAGCCTGTGGCAGTGAAATGACTAATGCGGACTGGCTTAAATCAGCCTTAATTTCCATGCCTTCCAGTTGACCGGATTTCAGGCATTTAGCATCGTGGCTCCATTGCAGATTTTTCGCCACGTCTTCTTTTAAACCAAACTGCGCTACCAGTTCCGGTGTCAGACAAGCATAGCTTTTGCTCGCGTCATCTTCACCAGCATACCAGTAAATATCGTACTCTTCCGCCAATGGCTGTTTATTTAGTTGAACCTGTAAATTGTATTTTCCGGGCTCAACATATCCCTGGCTGGAAAAACGCTTCAGATCAATTTTTGTGTCGCCTTTTAATTCCAGAAAACGGGAATCAAACTGAATGTCGTCTTCAGCCCAGACACTGCTATAACTCCCTGACATTGCCAGCGCAATGCACCACGGAAGAATCCGTAATCGAAAAAGAGAATGGTCAGGCATACACGTTTCTATCCGTTTTTATTCTTGTTCGGTCAAAATCCATTTAAATCCCCCATAGCAGTGTCGCTATGGGGGTATGCCTTACAGGTAAGTAATCTGGAAGGTGGTATTTGCTTCGAAATTACCCAGATCTGGCGCATCAGCTGCGCCGACCAGCCAGGCTTTAAAGTTCAGTGTCTGCTTCGCTTTGCCTTTATTGGTAGAAGTGTCTTTCACTATTTTCTGGTCAATACCCATGCCGCTTTTGTAAGAGGTACCCAGAGAGTCACCGATCGCTAGGCTAACATTGTTAAATGCCGCACCGGTATCGGTATTGAAAATGGTGTAATAATTGCCGCTATTTGCAGAAGAAACGGTACCAGTAAAGGTAGTGGTCATTGTTTCCTGAGTATCAAATACGCAATCTTGCAGACGAATCTGGAAACTTTTCGGCGTGGTGGTGCCGTTATTTTTCAGTTTTTCGGCACCGATATCACCCATATCAACTTCCAGTTTGTGATCGTCCGGAACGATAGAACACACTGAGTCTTCAATGGTGCCGTAAAAACGTGCAGTACCGTTGTTACCCGCAGCGATTGTTGCCGTAGAGGTGAAAACGCCCATCACCATTGCCGCAGCAATAGCTGTTTTAACAAACTTACTCATTATTTGTCCTTAAACTATAAATAATTAAAAATATAAACATTACAATACATTGATTCAGTCAATACCCAATGTTTATACCCAGCCATTGAATACGGCATGCGATCCAAAAAGAACAGGTCGTAGAAAATTGTATTCTTTGGTGTGGGGCCGCATAGTGATGTTTTCACCCCCCTGATGCAATTTAATTTTACTAAAGAGTAAATGTAGATTTAATTAATATATTGACAGAAGAAAGGTTATCTTAAGGACATCCTTAAAAAATACGGAATAAGTATTTAGAAAAAATAGAAAGTATATCAATAATGAATATCAACAGCTTAAAAAACAAACAATGAACATATAATGCGATTGGCATTTATCCACTTTTGACAATATAATATATAAACACTATAGCCAGAATTTAATCAAGTTTCAATTACATCCTGCCTGATTATTCAACTCTATTATCTGTATTAATAAATGACAATGAGTGTCAAACAGACATTATTCATTTCAACATGTAACTTTGGGCAAAATCAAGATACGCGCAGAAGAATAATTTCCGAATGAATGTAGAAAGTGTTTTATTTATAGATAAGGAGAGTCTTCGATAGTAGTGAGGTTGACAGATATCCGCTGCCTGATGAGCAATTATGCCCAATGAATCTACCTCATTGGGCATAATTTGGAACACATCAGATAGCTTTTGCCATCTTCAGATTACACGGGCTCATCTGCCAGTTGAATGTACCGTTTCCGCTTTCATCAAGCGTTACGCTGGCAATGGCCGAGGTGGTAAACATAGGCGGCGTTTCGCCCGGACATAACTCGGCAACCAGATACCCGACTAACGGTAAGTGAGAGATCACCAGTACCGAAGCAACACCTTCATTGGTCAACGCCTGCAAATAGGCACTGACCAGACCAACATCGCCGCAGGGCGTTAACTCCGGCAGAACTTCTGCACTGGAAGGCAGGTTCAGACAATCCCCTACTTCTTCCAGTGTTTGCTCGGCTCGCAGGAACGGGCTCACCAGAACGCGTTCGATTTCCACTTTTTGACCTTTCAGCCAGTTCGCCATCAGGCGAGATTCGTCACAACCATTAGTGGTCAGAGGACGAACGGAATCACTGGCGGCATCGAGGGCTGCGTCGCCGTGACGCATGATAAAAACTTGCATATTGCACCGCTTTTGTTAACCAGATTCGCCCGTTTTCTTTCATCTGAAACCAGAGAAAGAAAACGGTGGCCGGCATTGTGCCTTATCCATTCACCGAATGAAACGCTGTTTTTTACCTCAATGGCGTAAGTATAGTCAATATGCGTTTACATTTTGACCAACACTCCGCCATTCAGCGCGGATTCATATAGCTTTGACCTTCTTATTGCAGGTCAGTTGCAGTTGTTTTCCAAAAACTTTCCCCACGCGCGCCCATCTCGACCAAACGCTCGCAAGGGGTAAAACGGGAACCATACTGCGTGGCAAGTCGTTGCATTATTGCAACCACTTCGCCCGCGCCGAGAGAATCGATATAGCGGAACGGTCCACCGAGAAATGGCGGAAAACCAATGCCAAATACCGCACCAATATCCCCGTCACGCACGCTACGGATAACCTGCTCATCAACACAACGTACTGCTTCATTCAGCATCAACATCACACACCGTTCAGCAACCTGCGGTGCGGAGAGTCGCCCCTGCCCTTGTGCGCCAATGAGCGGGTAAATGGCGGGATCGACCTGTTTTTTGCTTTTACGCCCTTTCTGACCATAAAGATAGAAACCCCGACCATTTTTTCTGCCTTTGCGATCGTCGTTCAAAATTGAAGAAACAACATTTGCAGGCGCGCTAAAACGTTCTCCATAAGCGGCTTCCAGTACAGGAATAATTTTAGTCCCGGTGTCGATTCCTACCTCATCCAAAAGTTGGATTGGACCTACCGGAAAACCAAATTTCACTAGCGCGGCATCAATGTGCTCTACCCGTTCACCTTCGGTCAGCATGCGGATAGCTTCATTAATGTAAGGCGCTAAGATGCGATTGACGTAAAACCCGGCTTTGTCACGCACGACAATGGGCGTTTTGCCCTGTTTTTTCGCCAGTTTTACCGTAGTGGCGATGGTTTGCGCTGATGTACCCGCATGAGGAATAATCTCCACCAGCGGCATTTTTTCCACCGGACTGAAGAAATGCAGGCCGATAACTTGCTCAGGTCGCGTGGCGTGAGCGGCGATATCACCAATCGGCAAAGATGACGTATTCGAAGCAAAGATGGTATGAGCGGCGCAATTTTGCTCCACTTCCGCCACCATCTGTTGTTTTAATTCGAGATTTTCAAACACCGCTTCAATAATCAGATCGCGATGGGCAAAGCCGCGATAGTCCGTCGTTCCGGAGATTAATGCCAGCTGTTTGTCACGTTCGCTGGCTTTGAGATGACGACGGCGAACTTTGCCCTCCAGCTGATCCCAACTGTACTTCAGCGCATGATTTATGCCCTGCGGGTTGATATCTTTAATTCTGACCGGAAGCCCCGCTTTACAAGCAGTGACATAAGCAATACCGCCGCCCATCAAGCCACCACCTAAAATTCCCACGCTGTTTAATGGCGCAGGCGGTGCATCACTACCGGGATCTTTCTTCACTTCCGTACTGGCAAAAAAGATACTACGCAGCGCCTGCGATTGTGGCGTCATCGCCAGTTCGCCAAACGCCCGAGCTTCGGCGTCATAACCGCTGCTGGTGCCCTGCGCTAATCCCGTTTCAACAACCTCCAGGATGCGTTCTGTCGCCGGATAATTGCCTTGAGTTTTGTGTTCTGTTTTCTTACCGACCATTTTGAACAGCAGCGCACGACCTAACGGCCCCGCCAGAATACGCTCGCGTACAGGTAGAGGGCGGGAAGATGGGCGATCCTTCTTCGCCAGCTCAACAGCGACTTCCAGCAAAATGGAGTGCGGAACAACGTCATCCACCAGCCCCAGCTTTAATGCCTGTTTCGCCCGAAGTTGTTTTCCGGTGAGGATCATCTCTAATGCTGTGCTGACGCCTATCAGACGCGGTAAACGCTGGGTGCCGCCTGAACCGGGTAACAATCCAAGTTGTACTTCAGGCAAACCGAGCACCGTTTTAGGATCGTCAGTACAAACGCGACCGTGGCACGCCAGCGCCAACTCCAGCCCACCACCCAGGCAAGCGCCATGAATAGCCGCGATAACCGGAATGGGCAAAGCATGAATCTCCGCCATCAACTGTTGGCCCTGCCGCGCCAGTGCTTCCGCTTCTTGCGCCGTTTTGCAGTTGCCGATCATGTTGATGTCTGCGCCAGCAATGAAGTTGTCCGGTTTAGCGGAGACAAACACCACGCCTCGCAACTCTTTGTTTTCACGGAGTTGCTTAATAATGGCGCGCACCTGCGAGGCAAACTCCGCCTTCAGGGTATTCATTTTCTCACCCGGTACGTCGATGGTGATAACGGCAATGTTGTCCAGACGAACATTAAGGGTAAACGCTGATGTCATTTCCATTATTCCGCCTCCAGAACCATTGCCGCGCCAAGCCCACCGGCAGCACAGGCGGTAACTAAACCAAATCCACCGCCGCGACGGCGAAGTTCATGCAATGTCTGGGTAATCATCCGTGCGCCGGTCGCCGCGAAGGGATGTCCGTAAGCAATCGAACCGCCAAGCACGTTAAATTTGCTATCGTCCACTTCGCCAGTGGCATGTGCACGCCCCAGTACTTCACGAGCAAAACGTTCACTACCCAGCAACTGAATATTCGCCAGTGTCTGAGCTGCAAAGGCTTCGTGCATATCGATCAATGTCAGATCGCTCATTGTCAAACCGGCACGTTCCAGCGCCAGCGGTGTTGACCAGGCCGGACCGAGCAACATGTCCTGCCAGACATCAATCGCAGTAAATGCGTAGCTGCGCAGATACCCCAGCGGCACCAGCCCTAATTCTTTCGCCCGGGATTCAGTCATCAGGATCACCGCTGCCGCGCCATCGGTCAGCGGCGTACTGTTTGCCGCCGTTACCGTTCCGTGTTTGCGATCAAACGCCGGGCGCAGCTTTGCGTAATCGGCAAGCGAGGAATTACCGCGAATATTGTTGTCTTCGACAAGCGGTTGTTTATAAGGAGGGATAAAGGCAGTCATCACCTCTTCTTTGAGTTTTCCGTCTGACCATGCCTGAGCGGCACGCTGATGCGAACGGTGCGCTAATGCATCTTGCTGTTCTCGGGTGATGCCGTAGGTTTTCGCCATTTGTTCGGCGGTGTCGCCCATCCGCAAGCCAGTAGAATATTCTGCTACCGCAGGCGGTACGGGCATTAAGTCGCGCAAACGCAGGCGAGAGAAGAGTTTCAGTCGCTGGCTCATGGTTCGAGCTTTGTTGACATCAACCAGCACGCGCGCCAGTTTTTTACTGACGCCAATTGGCAATACGGAAGAGGAATCTGCCCCACCGGCAATCCCCGCTCGGATAGTTCCCGCCATCAGGCTTTCTGCGACGTTTGCAACCGCCTGGAAACTGGTAGCGCAAGCGCGGCTGACGCTGTAAGCATCGGTATGCACATTCATTCCGGTACCGAGAACAATTTCACGCGCAATGTTGGGGGCTTCAGGCATTTGTACGACCTGACCAAAGACCAGCTGTTCAATCACTTCAGCGGGGATCTCGCTGCGTGCCAGCAGTTCGCCTACCACCATCTTCCCTAAATCAACCGCGGGAATGCCATGAAAAGCCGTCGCCTGGCGGGCAAAAGGCGTACGTAAACCGCTAACAATGGCGATACGATCGCCCTGGCGGGTAACCAGCGGTAAAACCTGACCCATAACACTCCCCTGTAAAAAAATAAATAAAGTGGTCTGACCTGATCATAGTCTTAACCATTTTTTTACATTTAGCCAAGCGGAGAAAAAGGAAAGTGGGAGCTATGACACAGTGAAGACAGGAGAAAGAAAAGAAAACGCCCCTGCCAGCAACTGACAGGGGCGTACGTACCCGAGAGGAATTAACGCAGACCCAGCTGGAAGATCAGCATTTCAGCTTCGCAGGCAAAAGTGAAATCGATATCCAGGCGCACACCGTCAGACTCTTCAGTGAAAGTCGGGGTGATTTTACACGGTTCGGATTCCACGCTACGGGCTTTTTCAGTCAGCGCCGCCAGCGTTTGTTCTGCTTCTGCGCGGCTTGCAAACACGCGGCTGTAAGACGCGGTGCAGTCGGAGTTGTCCATAATGGTGCCAACATCCATACAGCAGCAAACCGGGGTTTCATCAGCACTACATTTACTCATCGTTGATTTCCTCTGTATGTGCACCCAAGGTGCCAGATAAACGTTGTGGATATTTTACGCTTCCGGAAAGTGCTGCTCCAGTTGTTAATTCTGCAAAATCGGATAAGTGACCGAAATCACACTTAAAAATGATCTAAAACAAAATTCACCCGAATCCGCGAGTGCGCAACCTCCAAATTTTGCCAGCTGGATCGCGTTTCTTAGATCATATTTGAAAAAAGATGGAAACATACTTGCAACATTCCAGCTGGTCCGACCTATACTCTCGCCACTGGTCTGATTTCTAAGATGTACCTCAGACCCTACACTTCGCGCTCCTGTTACAGCACGTAACATAGTTTGTATAAAAATAAATCATTGAGGTTATGGTCATGAGCCAGAAAACCCTGTTTACAAAGTCTGCTCTCGCAGTCGCAGTGGCACTTATCTCCACCCAGGCCTGGTCGGCAGGCTTTCAGTTAAACGAATTTTCTTCCTCTGGCCTGGGCCGGGCTTATTCAGGGGAAGGCGCAATTGCCGATGATGCAGGTAACGTTAGCCGTAACCCCGCATTGATTACCATGTTTGACCGCCCGACATTTTCTGCGGGTGCGGTTTATATTGACCCGGATGTGAATATCAGCGGAACGTCTCCGTCTGGTCGTAGCCTGAAAGCCGATAACATCGCGCCTACGGCATGGGTTCCGAACATGCACTTTGTTGCACCGATTAACGACCAATTTGGTTGGGGCGCTTCTATTACCTCTAACTATGGTCTGGCAACAGAGTTTAATGATACTTATGCAGGCGGCTCTGTCGGGGGTACAACTGACCTTGAAACCATGAACCTGAACTTAAGCGGTGCGTATCGCTTAAATAATGCATGGAGCTTTGGTCTTGGTTTCAACGCCGTCTACGCTCGCGCGAAAATTGAACGTTTCGCAGGCGATCTGGGGCAGTTGGTTGCTGGTCAGATTATGCAATCTCCTGCCGGGCAAACTCCTCAAGGGCAAGCATTGGCAGCTACCGCCAACGGTATCGACAGTAATACCAAAATCGCTCATCTGAACGGTAACCAGTGGGGCTTTGGCTGGAACGCCGGAATCCTGTATGAACTGGATAAAAATAACCGCTATGCACTGACCTACCGTTCTGAAGTGAAAATTGACTTCAAAGGTAACTACAGCAGCGATCTTAATCGTGCGTTTAATAACTACGGTTTGCCAATTCCTACCGCGACAGGTGGCGCAACGCAATCGGGTTATCTGACGCTGAACCTGCCTGAAATGTGGGAAGTGTCAGGTTATAACCGTGTTGATCCACAGTGGGCGATTCACTATAGCCTGGCTTACACCAGCTGGAGTCAGTTCCAGCAGCTGAAAGCGACCTCAACCAGTGGCGACACGCTGTTCCAGAAACATGAAGGCTTTAAAGATGCTTACCGCATCGCGTTGGGTACCACTTATTACTACGATGATAACTGGACCTTCCGTACCGGTATCGCCTTTGATGACAGCCCAGTTCCGGCTCAGAATCGTTCTATCTCCATTCCGGACCAGGACCGTTTCTGGCTGAGTGCAGGTACGACTTACGCATTTAATAAAGATGCTTCAGTCGACGTTGGTGTTTCTTATATGCACGGTCAGAGCGTGAAAATTAACGAAGGCCCATACCAGTTCGAGTCTGAAGGTAAAGCCTGGCTGTTCGGTACTAACTTTAACTACGCGTTCTGATAACGCGTTCGCCTGGATAAAGTCACCTGCATAGCAGGTGACTTTAACTCCCCCACTTCACCGAAAGTAGTGTCCTCATTGCTTACCTCCTGAGTTTTGCAAACAGCCTGTTGGCAGCTTGCCCTTTCAAATCAATAAGCGGTATCCACAGACAAACCTGAAGGGAAAGGCATATTTTCAGGCGTTCTGCTCGTCCTTCTCAAAGAGTTTACTTTTCTGCATTTCCAGGATACTCCCCCCCCTGGCTATTGTGCGCTCATACACTCAAATTAAAGATAGGTTCTAAATAAATGAGCGTTTTTTGATAGTCTATTTCATTAGGTAATATATATTTGTAACAAATCAATCAAAATGGAATAAAATCATGCTACCATCTATTTCAATCAACAATACCAGCGCAACTTACCCAGAATCCATTAATGAAAATAACAATGATGAAATTAATGGATTAGTACAAGAGTTCAAAAACCTTTTTAATGGTAAGGAAGGAATAAGCACCTGTATTAAACATCTACTTGAGCTTATAAAAAACGCCATACGAGTAAACGACGATCCTTATAGATTTAATATTAATAATTCCTCAGTTACTTATATTGATATTGGCTCCAATGATACAGACCATATTAATATTGGTATCGACAACCAAGAACCAATAGAATTACCTGCGAACTATAAAGACAAAGAACTCGTCCGTACTATCATTAATGACAACATAGTTGAGAAGACTCATGATATCAATAATAAGGAAATGATCTTCAGCGCATTAAAAGAAATATATGATGGAGATCCTAGTTTTATCTTCGATAAGATATCACACAAACTCAGACATACGGTAACGGAATTTGATGAGAGCGGGAATAGCGAACCAACGGACTTATTTACCTGGTACGGTAAAGATAAAAAAGGCGACTCTCTCGCTATTGTAATTAAAAATAAAAACGGAAATGATTACTTATCTCTCGGTTACTACGATCAGGACGACTACCACATTCAAAGAGGAATTCGTATTAATGGTGATAGTCTCACCCAATATTGTAGTGAAAAAGCCAGGAATGCTTCAGCGTGGTTTGAAAGCAGTAAAGCTATCATGGCAGAATCATTTGCAACAGGTTCCGATCATCAGGTTGTAAACGAGCTCAACGGGGAAAGACTGAGAGAACCTAACGAAGTTTTTAAACGTTTAGGTCGAGCAATAAGATATAATTTTCAAGTGGACGATGCAAAATTTAGACGCGATAATGTAAAAGAAATAATTTCTACTTTATTCGCTAACAAAGTTGACGTTGACCATCCTGAAAATAAATACAAAGACTTTAAGGATCTCGAAGATAAAGTTGAAAAAAGGCTTCAAAATCGCCAGACGGAATATCAAAATGAAATTAATCAACTATCTGCGCCAGGTGTTAATTTTGATGATATTTAAAATTATTTTTCCAGTTTTTTGATTTTTCAACTCCTGAATATCGGAAATAGTCAGTGACGAACATCAGTATTTTTACATCATTACGTCCGGGTCATTGTCGGTTTATCTCCTTTTACTTGTGGTAATTGAGGGATAACAACAAAAAAGGTGAGTATTGCGACTCACCTTTTTTATTTGTTTCTTATTCAGAATCGATATCTTTTAAATCATCCTGAATCGCTTGCGCGTTCGGATTTTCCTGCGGTTTGAGTTCGCCGCCATTAGCGATGAAATCATGACGCTGGAAGTACGCTTCGCGCACCATAATATAAGGATCGGACGACTGACGCAGCAGACCATCGGAATCCAACAACTGCGCACGAGTTTCTATCCCTTCAAGCGTCCATTTACCCACAGACATCGGCCAGGTCAGCCAGGAAAGAACCGGGTAAAGACCATCCGCCATATCACCACCGTCATCACGCAGCGTGAAGCTACCGTAGAACGGTAACTGGACGTAAGGCCCATAACCCACGCCATAATGACCAAGCGTACTACCGAAGCGGTGAGGTTCAGTCCGTTGCAGTTTCGGGTTCGCCATCCCTGCAACATCAATAAAACCGCCCATCCCCAAAATGGTGTTCAGGAAAAAGCGGGTAAAGTGGACCATCCCCTGATAAGGGTCGCCCTGCAAGAAGTAGTTAACCATCACCGCAGGTTCTTCAAGGTTGCCAGTAAAGTTGCTCAAACCATTACGCGCCGGTTGCGGAACATAATCACGCCAGGCGACAGCGACCGGTCGAACAATATACGGGTCTAATACGTTGAAGTTGAAGTTGTACATGGTGCGGTTGAACCCTTCTAACGGGTCAGAACGCCCTTGCTGATCTGTACCGGAACTCGCACACCCCACCAGAAGCGTAGTTCCCAGAGCAAGCGCCGACAGGCGAAGCTTCATAAATGTCTCCCTGTTTTTTTTATGGCTTATGCAGTTTGCCATCCATGACGGAACGATACCGTATCCGCCTGTTTAGGTGTGGGCGATTGTAACAGCACGTCAACTGATGTCCAGACGCCCTGATTTGCTGATTTGATCATAGCCTGGTAATCGCCGCCCTGTAGGCTACTTGATTCTATAGAAACAGAAAAAGGCAAACGCAGCCTTTTCTACATTTTCAGAGTAACTCCCGCCAGTTGCGAGCAAAAAAGCCGCTACGCTTTAGCTATACGTGCTAATTCAAGAGAAGAGACCATGGACAACGACAAAATTGATCAACACAGCGACGAAATTGAAGTTGAGAGCGAAGAAAAAGAGCGCGGCAAAAAAATAGAAATAGATGAAGACCGACTCCCCTCCCGGGCGATGGCAATTCATGAGCATATCCGCCAGGATGGTGAAAAAGAGCTGGAACGCGACGCAATGGCGCTACTGTGGTCAGCCATTGCGGCGGGTCTGTCGATGGGCGCTTCGCTACTGGCAAAAGGGATATTTCATGTCGAACTGGAAGGAGTGCCAGGCAGCTTCTTACTGGAGAATCTCGGTTATACCTTTGGTTTTATTATCGTCATTATGGCCCGCCAGCAATTATTTACCGAAAACACCGTGACTGCGGTACTACCCGTCATGCAAAAACCGACAATGAGCAACGTCGGCTTACTTATGCGATTATGGGGCGTCGTGCTGCTGGGTAATATTCTCGGGACAGGTATTGCTGCATGGGCATTTGAATATATGCCTATCTTCAATGAAGAAACTCGCGATGCATTTGTCAAAATCGGCATGGATGTGATGAAGAACACCCCCAGCGAGATGTTTGCCAACGCGATCATTTCCGGCTGGCTGATCGCCACTATGGTTTGGATGTTTCCTGCTGCGGGTGCGGCAAAGATTGTGGTGATTATATTGATGACCTGGCTTATTGCACTGGGTGACACCACCCACATCGTTGTCGGTTCTGTTGAAATCCTCTATCTGGTGTTTAACGGCACGCTGCACTGGAGCGATTTCATCTGGCCCTTCGCACTACCTACTTTAGCGGGGAACATCTGCGGCGGCACCTTTATCTTCGCGTTAATGAGTCATGCACAGATTCGTAACGACATGAGCAACAAGCGTAAAGCAGAAGCACGCCAAAAAGCAGAACGTGCGGAAAACATTAAGAAAAATGATAAAAACCCAGCATAAATGGCGAGGGTTTAAGCAATCGAGCGGCAGCGTACTTACCCCGCAGTCCATTAGCGGGTATACTCATGCCGCATTGTCCTCTTAGTTAAATGGATATAACGAGCCCCTCCTAAGGGCTAATTGCAGGTTCGATTCCTGCAGGGGACACCATTTATCAGTTCGCTCCCATCCGTACCAGTCCGCAAAATCCCCTGAATATCAAGCTTTCCGTAGATTCACCGTTCGTAATAGTTCGCTTCAGATCGTTGACAGCCGCACTCCATGACGGGTAAAAAGTGGATAAAATAATTTTACCCACCGGATTTTTACCCATGCTCACCGTTAAGCAGATTGAAGCAGCAAAGCCGAAAGAAAAACCATACCGCCTACTCGATGGTAATGGCCTGTACCTTTATGTCCCTGTGTCAGGGAAAAAGGTATGGCAGCTTCGCTACAAGATTGACGGTAAGGAGAAAATCCTGACTGTCGGAAAATATCCGCTTATGACTTTGCAGGAGGCAAGGGATAAAGCATGGACTGCGAGGAAAGACATCTCGGTTGGCATCGATCCGGTAAAGGCGAAAAAGGCTTCGTCTAACAACAATTCCTTTAGTGCAATTTACAAGGAATGGTACGAACACAAGAAGCAAGTCTGGTCAGTAGGGTATGCGACTGAACTTGCAAAAATGTTTGATGACGACATTTTACCCATCATCGGCGGCCTTGAAATTCAGGATATTGAGCCGATGCAACTGCTGGAAGTAATCCGCAGATTTGAAGATCGCGGTGCAATGGAGCGAGCCAACAAAGCACGTAGAAGATGCGGCGAGGTTTTCCGTTACGCTATTGTCACCGGAAGGGCTAAATATAACCCGGCACCTGACCTTGCAGACGCCATGAAAGGATACCGCAAGAAGAACTTCCCGTTTTTACCTGCCGACCAGATCCCGGCATTCAACAAAGCACTGGCAACATTTTCAGGAAGTATCGTATCGCTCATTGCGACCAAAGTTTTACGCTACACAGCCCTCAGAACAAAAGAGCTTCGTTCCATGCTATGGAAGAACGTCGATTTTGAAAACAGGATTATCACCATCGACGCCAATGTGATGAAGGGACGCAAGATTCATGTGGTTCCGATGTCGGACCAGGTGGTTGAACTTCTCACTACGCTAAGCTCCATCACTAAACCAGTATCAGAGTTTGTTTTTGCCGGACGCAACGATAAGAAGAAGCCAATCTGCGAGAACGCGGTATTGCTTGTGATCAAACAAATCGGCTATGAAGGTCTGGAAAGCGGTCACGGATTCAGGCATGAATTCAGCACGATTATGAACGAGCACGAATGGCCTGCTGACGCGATTGAGGTGCAACTAGCACATGCCAACGGCGGATCTGTGCGCGGGATTTACAACCATGCTCAGTATCTCGATAAGCGCAGAGAAATGATGCAATGGTGGGCGGACTGGCTTGATGAGAAGGTAGAGTGACCCACCTTAACTATCGAATGACATAAATCCTTGCAATCCAGTGCAAAGATTTGTGTGTCTCAGTTTTGTCTAATTGTTCTACTAAAAACATAGTAAAATCGGTAACGGCTGGAAATCGTTCAATACCCGTACTATTGAAGTTATCTAAGACAGGAGGTTTATTTAATAAATCACTTTATATAAAGAAGCAATTAATTTAACAATTATAGCTATAAAAAATAAATCTTTCTAAAGCCGGAAACACCGGCTATTTTTTGTTAAAGAAATAAAACAAACCTGTGGTTGATATAAATATTAAAATAGCCGACATGCCTATTTTAATATAGGGCCAAACAATCATTGTATTTTTATCACTAACGAATACCATTGCCAAAAAAGCCATCAAACATAACAATCCAAACATAATAGCACTTTTTAAATTAAGTCTCAGACATAGTTCTTGTGCCACTGTATACATATCAAAGTCAACATTTTTACCCACCCCATTCCCTTTAATTTCACCATTAGAACTCCCACTAGTGCTGTCACTTTCTACATTAATTACTTTATATGATAAAAAGTTTGAGTGTTTAAAAAAAGGCAACGTTTTGATATTAAGTGGAATATAAATATCATCATAATCAACAGATGATTCTATAGGATTACAATGTGCAATCACAACATCATCAGGACTACAATTTATAAGTAATTTTTTAGAAGCTCCATCAAGATTCGCTACTTTTATATTTATAGTGTACCTATCACCATGATATACTTCATAGAAACACCCTTTACTTTGAGGGTTGTATTTCGGAATAACCCTTCTTCCTAGAGAGTCAAGGATACCATCAATAGAAAAAAACATCATATCAGGAAATGCGCACCTAACTTCTTCCACCCTACTTTTCCAGTTGCTATAATAATCAGAATCATTACACTCTATATATTTTAAGAAAAGCCCATCATCTCCCTGATTACAAATTTCAGCATTAATAAAATCCCCAAGAATCATCCGAACATGATAAAGTTCGGTCATATCACTCCAGTCAAACGAAATTATTTTCGCCTTCCTAATTGATTTATGGATCAATTTTTTATTTTCATTCATTGTATTTCCTTGCGAAAAATAAATGAATACATCACTACCAACTATCGCTTGCCGTTGTTGATAAATGCAAGCCTCAACATATTTCTTTTTGTATCTAAAATGAATGACATCACCTTTTGGCAAACTTAACACCTTGAATATATCAGCTTTATATTGTTCTCTGGAATCAGAGCTAAACGCTGCCATAACTCTCATATTAGAACCTCCCCGAGTAAACATTCCCAACGAAATTTCTTCAGTTTATATATTTCTAAATTATCCCTAATTATTCCATCCTGCTTTGCTTTATCGGCCCAACGATTATGAGGATGTACAGTCCCAACTAACTGCCACCCAGCACCTTTTAAAGATGCGCCTGTTTCACTGCTTAGAGTATAGGTAATAATTTTTTCTCCTCCCATCATTTTCCAGATTGTGCTACATCTACTAATCAGAAAGGAGCAAGTTCCTTTTGGAGATTTGTCACTGACACATAATCGTGTAATCTCTGCCGTCACACCATCCATGTACGTTGCAGATACGGGATTTCCAACTATCGCTACACCAACCAATTCATCAGAATCTATGTGGTAGGCAGCTATAGCCCATCTGCCCGAATTCCTTGACGTTGGTCGATGGTGTCGATGATAAATAGAAACAAATTCATTTGCTTTTTTTATCGTTATAGGTTTTACATATAGTAACTTCGCCAAAATCCACACCTTGTAACATGATGGTAATATCATCACAACAATACAAAACTTATTGATTTTTAACAACCAATTATAATGCCTAACCCCCATAGCACTACTTATCTTGTCTTCAAAAATCAGCTCGCATCCTGCACAGTTCAGTGCATTACGTTGTAGATCTGTGTTCTGGTCATTTGTTGACACGCGTACATAGCCAATAAGCATGATCACTCCCCTGAATAAAAACCTGGGATGATGCCAGTTAGCCATTATCTCTGCATTTTCATAAACGTTGGTTTGGGAGAAGC
>OAVX01000585.1_pt1 | contig 18135 bp, 15 predicted proteins | sample 1476471 | NCBI WGS metagenome assembly OAVX01 (sample SAMEA2580114, study PRJEB22360) | human gut metagenome | biome: human gut; feature: human-associated habitat; material: faeces | place: Denmark | collected 2008/2010
TGTCGCCCACTAGCGCGGCGCGGGCTGGAACGCCCAGTCCGCTGTTCGCGGCCGGCGTGGAGTATTTCGCCGCCTGATTGCGCGAGGCCGCCTAGAGGCCGGTTCGATATAAACCGCCTGTGAGAATGAGAGGGTGCGTTCGGAATTGCTTCGGATTCCGGACACACCCTCTTCGCGTTTTTGGTCCGCCGTATAGAGGTGTGACAATGAGCCCCGTTTTATGCTCACGAGTATGATGCGCATAAGCATAAAACAATTAGAGATCGAATCGATATCTGCATAAAACATGCTCGGGGATACGCAATAACGAATCATTCACACCAGAACATCGTTGGCACCATCACCACGCTTCGTTCCCGCGCCGATCTCATACCCGGATATTCCGAGCGGCATTACGCCTTGTTCGTCAAGACGGACGAACTGGCCGCCACCGCACGGGAACGAAGCATGGCGATGATCTATGCATTCTCTCGGTCAAAGACCATTACGGAGATCACCGAATACGAAGCCAACCCCGAAAACCATCAAGTGGCTTGTTTGCGACATACAGAACGCAACAGCCCGAGTATGAGCCGCGGAATCGCAACGCTCATACTCGGGCTGGCGGAGAAAGGGCACCCAAATAGGCAAAGAAACATATTCAAAAGGCTGAAATCCGCCATGACCAAGTGCGCTAGCCATGACACGTTCATCTTGATAGCAGCGGCAATAACCCACTACTTATCGGCAAGCTGGACCTGGACCTTGTACCCTTCCTCTTTGGCAATCTGCGAATACGCCTTCTCCACGATTTGCTTGGCCTGCTTGTCGGCCTCCTGCAGAAGCTTACTTCAGATATCTGGCTTCCCAGGTATCGTCCGCTTCTTCGATCTGGTCATAATCGTAATCCACTTTGAATGTCCCGTCGGCATTCACCGCCAACGTCATCCGCCACCAAAGATCTTTCTTATCAAGTGAACGGCGATATCCCTCGATCATCTTGTCCATGGTGACGAAGTCACTCAGCAAATTGTCTTCCTTCACCCCGGGCATTTCGAAGCACTGGATAAAAACACCATTGGACTTCCGGACATAATATTCCATCGAATATGCATCCTCGCCATACGAAGCCCTGAAAACCATTCTCTGCCAATTTTTCGGCAGCCTTTGCGCAATAATCGGGAAAATTCCCTGCACCATTTCAATATCGTTCATCTGAATTCCTCCTTACAAATTCTTAAGAAAAGTGGTCTTTTTCTTCCCATCAATGACATCCACTATCGCGAATTGACTAGGACGAGCCGAATCGCCTTCATATATGGGCTTGATTTTCACCTCGACAGAACTTCCGGATTCAAGCTCCCTTCTCCACTTGTTTTCCAGTTTCTTATAAGCGCTTCGGTTGACTTTGCCATCCATGGCAACAATGTTCCCCATGTCATTGCCGCCACCGAATATATCTCCTATCAGATGACCTCTCTCATCGGTCTTCAACTCGTATCCGCGTCCGATAGTGTGCAGACTGCCACGGATAGGCAACCGTTCCTCTTCTGTCTTCAAATGAAGTTGCCCGCCTACCGAAGCGATCCTCCCCTCCGAATCCGTTTGGTAGGAATACCCATTGATCTCGTATTTGTTCTTGGCAAGGAGATTCCCCTCCTTCCGGTATATCTTCCCCGAATCGTCCGTGAAACATTTGACGCCGCCAACTTCGACTTCGGAATTCGGAGCGTATTTCTTAGCCTGAGTCTCACTGACTTTCTTCAGTTTCCTACCAAGTAGTAGGCCGCCGGCAGCAGCCCCTCCGGCCACGACTTCCTTCGCCACATCATCATTGGTAATCTCGCCATCGGATGATGATTCTTTAAGGCTCTTTCCCATCTCATTAAGGGACATCACGGCAGTAGAAGCAACCGCCGCAACAGGACTGGCCATGACAGCCATACCGCCCAGAACGGCTTCCCCAGCGAATCCACCGGCCTTTTCAGCAAAATCACCGGCTTTCTTCGATGACTCATCCGCTTGCATGGTCCTGTCCCATGCTTCTTTTGCGGAATCGATAACACCAGAATGAGCCGTATGGACTGCCGCATTCTCGTTGCCTGTTGCGAGTTCCGCATTCGCACGCATACCGATGTAGGCATTCTCGCCTATTTCAGCAGTCCCGAGAGCAGCACGACCACCAACATACGCCGTATTTTTCGCGCCATGCGCCACGGCATCGCCCGTTTTTGCCAAAACGGATGTGCCTGTCTGCCAAGCCTTATCGGCGGAAGAAAGCCGGTTTCGCCTCTGCCCGCCCCCTTCCCGGCGCCCTGCCGTAATGTTTCGACCCCGGAACGAACGGTTGCATCGCCCATGACTTTGTTCCAGGCATCATCCGCGCAATCCGAAATCGACTGCATCGAGGACTTCACCTGTCGTTTGGCAGAATCCAGATGTTCCATCGCTCCTTCGGCTATGTCTTTCATATGTCACCGACCTCCCATTAATGCTGACAGACTCAATGCGGTTCTGCTCAGATCGCCGATTTCCTCAACGGACCGCGGTGTTCGGAGCTTCCTTAGTCGTTCTCCACGTTCGAAGACCATCATCTGAGCAAATAATAATTGCGACGAGAGCAGACCATCCCAATCAGACAGATCCTCGAAAATCCATGATTGGGAAAGATACGTCTGCAATTCCTGAAGAATATCGGAGCCATCGGCCACTTCATTGGCATCAAAGAAGTCTTCCATGTCGAAGTAGTCATATGCGATTCTGCAGTACAGGTTCTTTCTGTCGGAATACGAACTGCGCGCCATAAGGAAGATATCGCGTTTCATGGAATACTGAAGACCGGATTTCTCTACGATATGCAGGAAATCCGATTCCTCGGACATATCGATTCGACGAGGATATATCAGGCAGGTGTTCAGACATTCAAGTTCTTGGGAAGATAGCGGCTCAGACTCCGGGGCATACTCATGTCCGTCCGCAATCACCGTTTCCTTGCGTTCATGTTTGCCTATATGGCACAGTACCGGCTCGATCCATTCGTTTTGATAAACGGCGGCGACGCCTCGCTGCAATTTGGCCAATTCGGCAATCTGACCATCGTTAAGTCCTGCGGCCTTACCAACCAACTGACGATCGCCCTCGTCGGGAAGACGCATGATGATTTTCGTATTGGTATTGCGGATCGCGGCCATATCCAGCAATCCTGGAGATTGATCCACGATAATGAACCCCTCGCCGTATGTACGCATCTCGGCAATGGCGTTGGAAATCATCTCCACCGACTTGGAGGCAATTCCTCCACCCGTCTCGCCAAATATTGTCTGACTGTTGCGCAATAGGTTATGCGCTTCCTCAAGTACGGTGATGTGTTTGAGCGTCTCATTGGAGGCGGCGCGTTGGCACATCCTGCGCTCCTGGAGTTTAATGACAAGAATGCCCATAATGAGAGCTTTGTTCTCCGAAGATCCTACGCGGCTCAAATCGGCAATGACGCGCCCATCAAACAATTCCTCATCCGACACACTGCCATTGCAGAACAACAGCCTGTTGATGCCATTGGTCATCGATTCAAGTCGGGTCTTCAGCGACCCCTTGTAATCGCCACGCGTATCGGCGGAATAATCGGAGGAATCTATATACGCATCTACTTCCCTGCAAACATCCGCGAATGTCGGATAATACCTGCCGAGGGAATTCGTGGACCGAGTCATATCCCAGCCCACCTTTTCGTACGCACGTATTATGGCTTCTTTGAGTACCGCCGGCATGGCAGCATACATGGGCCAGCACACGTTGAACACTTCAAGGATTCGATCGATATGTTCATAGATATGTATGCCTTCGGGAAACTCGAAGGGATTGATCCGCAGCAGATCGTCAGTCATCGGATTGGTTCCGTAGACCTTTGCGCAATCTGCGAATTCATATCGATATTCGCCTTTTGCCGGTTCTATGACCAAAAAATTGCAAGAGCACTCGTCAAGCAGACGGTACACAGTATTGGATTTTCCGCTACCTGTGGAACCCGTCACGAACACATGCGAAGTAAGCGAATCAGAGGAAAGCTCCACTGACATTTCCTCATCGTGATGCATATGGTGGATGCAACCTATATGGATATCACCACGGTTCGTCGCGTCATATGAAGAAACCTCTCGCCCGAACGGCGCACACTCGATCACAGGCAATCCTGGTACGGAACTGCGGGGAATATTGATGGCCTTCACGAGTTCTTCGCCGGATAGATCCGCAGTGCACGTCGTTCTCTTAGGCCAGTTCTCCTGGTTGAAGAAGGTATTCGGAATACCCTCCTTCTTTACGAACTGTGGATGTTCAAGATGCGTAAGATAGCTTCTTAATTTGGTTATCTCGGCAATGGTAGCCGGATTCCTGCCTTGCGCATTCCAAATGTTGATAGCGGGACGTTCCAGATTGGACTTATTGCCTTGGGTCAGAGACAGATACATGTGAGAGGCTTCGCTGACCAATCTCACGTCCGGGGACAGGATATAGGCCGAAAATTGCCATAGTCCCAAGGCCTCGCATAATTCCAAGCGCTCCATCTGTTTCTCGATGGTGTCAAGCATATGTTTCACGCCATATTCGGTAAGAGTTACGCTTCCGCCCTCACCCGTGGTTTTGGCTGTGCCATGACCAACACTGGCAAAAGCACCAACATTCAACCGCGGCAACCCGGGGATAGCACCCGGCAGTTCCGTGCCTCCGCTCACGCCCAGATTCTGGCTCCAACTTTTGCTCTCCTGAAAGCTCCAATTCCTTTGGACTGAAACGAAGGGGCTGAGTCCGGTATAGAGTCGGTATAGTTCATTCTTTTTCTGCATCAGCTGATTTGCAGGCATTGAACGGCCGACGAGAATCAGCGTGTATTCCTCATCTCTGCCGAGAGATATACCATCAATGAGCTTTTCGATACCCTGCGTGGAAAATTCCTCAGAAAAATCCGTCGCAATATTCGACACGATGCCTATCGAATTGAAATCGACGACGCCGAACCCCGTGTTTTCATTCAACGCATTGAAAGCCGAACCCCTGCCATCGGAATAGTAGTGCACATCGTCACATTCGGAACCAGGAAAATTGCCCAAGAACGCATCACGTACGTTCATGGCAAGATTCTTCGCCAGTTCCGAATCATCGTGTTCCGTCCCAACCGCAAAGAAAATCCTGCACTGGCGGAACGAACGATTAATGATCATGGCTATGCTGTTGCCGGTGCCCGAAAGCAGCTGATATACATTCTTCAGCTTCTCCAGTACTTTATCGTCTTTTTCCAGAACGAGCTTGCTGATTTCAAAACTCGCCACGGATTCCGTCGGACTGCCCAGTCCCTGATAATCCTCCACGCTATAGCACTCGGCTATATGCGGAAGATACTCTTTGAATACCCCCGCAAGACATTGGCCATAATATCGATCGCATTTGTCTTTCACCTGCGCAAGTTGCTCTGCAGAGGGTGCCATGCTCTTTGCCAGCTCTTTGGAATTGTTAAGCACGCTTTTCCTCCTAATCAATAGCCACTTCGTCAAGTAACGATGTAAGTTCGGTCCTGACATCCTCCACTTTGGAAAGGCGTGTCTTCAAATCATCGACCTTCGCGTCCAAAGATGCGATTTCATCTTCCATATTGCTTAAGATGACGCTGTCCGTATCAAGCTGATCCTTGATGTATTGCTTATACTCATCCGCCCATATTCGGAGTTGCTGTGCATACTGATCGACCGGCTTCGCGAATACCGTAGTGAAAAACGCTCCGGGCTTATTTTTCCCGAAAACATCATCATATCCGCGCAGCCTCTGCTCGAATGCTTTGGCTTTTGCACAGACCAGCCTTTCGCGTGCCTCGTCTTCTTTCTTGGTAATCATTCGCCATGTATGGCCGACTAGAGCGAATTTTTCGAATAGTGCCTGAATACCTTCCAACACACTTTTTACCTCGGTGAATTCAGGCAATGCCGAGTTGTGTTCAAGGCATTCGCGCAGTTGTTTTCTACCGATTTCGCTGAAATGCGACCTGTTCTTTTCCACATAGGTCTGCAATGTTCGCGCATATCCTTCAGCAAAACCTGCCATGCTCGCAAGAATCTTCGCCTTCGCGCCGTTTGCCGCAAGATAGACCTTATCGATGAGGTTGACCTGACAATGATGCCGAATATGCTCATTTATCGCATCATCGAAATCCTGGAGATTCTCACGATCGCTGGAATCATATATTTCATAAAGGGCGTCCTTTAACTTTGAGCAATAGGAGTTCAGGTCGTCCTCAAAATAAGTCGCAATATTCGACGCCAGGTTCGGGTCTATGAAAATATCGATTTCATCAAGTTCTTTCAGCAATGCGTTCCGGGTTTCCAGCTTACGACGCTCAGCTTCTTGTTTTTTGTCGGTGCATTGCTGCTTCTGCTCAGCAAGTTCGCTCTCGGCAACGGCCAATGCGCCAAGCAGATCCTTCCGACCGCGCTCGCACTTCTTGTATTTGGAATAATGCTCGACGTAGTACTGAATTTCGTATTCCAATGAGGGAATTCCGGTATCGTACAATTCTTGACTCACACCCAACTCATCCATGGATACGCGCCGATCACAGGGGTAAACGTTGTATTCAGGAAGGCTGACTTTATGTGCACCGGATTGTTTACGTTTCCAATCCTCATAGAATTCGCTGTAGCTTTCATCCAGCCAATCGGCATCCTCGCCTTTTCTTACACCAAGCGCGCCAATGGGTGTGACAAACAGAACGATGGATTTGCCATGCCAGTTTTTGGTCAACGCCGAGACCGGTTCACGAAGTTGGGCTTTGGCAAGCCTGTCACATTTTGAGATAACAATCAGACAGCTTGGACTGGAAAAATTGTTCGCATGTTCGTCAAGCATGTGCATAATCGCCTCCGTACCATCACCGGCCGCCCGATCACGACTGGTAACCAAGATGGGTAAGGCATTGGTCTGGTCGCCGAGAAGTAATTCCAAAGCCTCTTTATGCTCCTTCTGATTGACCTCGGCGTTATCACTACCCGGAGTGTCGAAAAAGACGATTCTGCTATCGGTCTTTTCCAATATGGAATCGGCAAAAGGCATCTCAAGAATGACGTTGCTTCCGAATTTGCCAAGAAACTCGCCTGACAGTTCAGCATTCTTTCCCTGGTTTAACTTGTCGAGCACCGCTCGCGCTATTTCGACTTCCCTCTTGTCTTCATCACCGCGGACACATCCAATAAACTCATTGAGCTTCGCGGCGATTTCGGAACCATGTTCATCGGAATCCTGTGCAACAAGTCCCAACGACGGCTCCACTCCAAAACGATGTAGTTTTAAGTCGCCATTATCGTCTGGATAATACACAGCCACCGAATACGTACTGGATCGAACCACTTTCACATTTTTCGCCGTGTTTGGATTCACCTGGCTTGGTAAAATCTCTTCACCAATCAAGGAATTGATAAGAGCTGATTTACCAACGCTGTAGTTGCCGACAACACATACCGGTACCGCATCGCTGATGGTATCTTCAAACCTGACAATCTGATCACCAATCTGATTCGACGTGTGTTCATAATAGTCACCACCAGGAAGATATGGCATAAATTCATGTTTGATTGTGGCATAATCGCGACGAATGGTTTCCAATGCATCCTCGGCGGTATGGTACGTGCCAATCAATCTGCACGAAAGTGGTCCAACCCCGTTCTGTTGATCGTCGACTTTCTTAATAACCTGTTCGAGTAGGGCAAAATCATCGTTCGGGCCTGAAAATTGAATCTCGAGACCGTCCATAACGGAATTATATTTCTCATTAATGATGGTAACGATACCGAAAATACAATTGGAAAGGAGGATGGGACGATTCGTGAACTTAAGTAGCGCGGCACCTTCTGAAGGTTCCTGCCAGGAACCGCCAACGCTCTGTGCGATCCGGAAAGACACGTTGCATGCAAATGGATCGTACTTAATCCGAACGGCCTTCTTTGCCATATTCCATCCCCTCCGCAGAAATCCGTGTATCCCCGTTGATAACATTCCGGGAACAGGATTCCTTTCCCTGATCATTTCCAGTTATTTGAACAGTCTATAACAGCATCATCCGCTGGAACCGTATTTCTCCATAAGACCTCATTCACTGTGGCGTCTAGATCCTGTACTGGAGAGCGCCCACTGGTTCGAAGAAGACATTCAGGCTGTACAAACTTTCAGATCATCTGCAACATCGCAAATCCAACAAATCCGAATTGCATATCCAGCATTGCGGAAGTCCTTCTCATGAGTCGATTTCCACCAGCACTCCGTCGATTCCCATCGGTGGCCGTGCTCCAAGAATCCTCTTCCGGAATCGAACTCATTCCAAACCGGATTCCTCTGGCCGACTGACAGAATTCCGGAAAGTCGAATTCACAGAAATTCTGTCAGCCGGCGCATAAGAAAAACGAGGCCCTCTACTCCGTCACCTCATAGCCGCTGACCGATACCTTGACCTGCGCGGCGTTCACATCGCTACCAGCTTCGAACCGGACCTTCTCACCTGCCGCCCATGAGCTGGTGTTGGCAAAAGTCTCCTCCACCTTCACACCGTCAGCGTCATAGAGCGCCAACAGCAGCGAGACATTGCCAAAATTGATCTTGCTGGTGTTCTCGATGACCGCGGAATACGTGTAGTAACCGCCATATTCCGCTTCCGTTCTGTCGAATTGAGCCGATGAAACCAGATTATTGATCACTTGATCCGTCTCGTTCTTCTCCTGAACGGAATTACCGTTACGAACCAGATCGTCAAGGGTGTCCTGGTATTTCGAATCGACCTTAAGCCCGTACTTATCCACGAATGTCTTCAGAATCGTGGACCGCTTATCATATACCTCGTTCCACGCGTTGGTATATTCGGCACTGGTATTCGAGTATTTCTTGACCACGGACAGTTGATCATCCAGCGAATTCAAATAGGCGATGATCTGCTCCTGGAGCTTCGAGTCCTTGAATTGACGCGCCTTCAACGGCTTGTCATTATCAATCTCAGCCTGAACGATCTGCTGAAGATTCTTTGATTCACTCGTATCCTTACCCTGCCCTTTGAGCTTATCGATAAGAGCGGAACGTTTGCCAAAACCCTCCGCGATAATGGACATCGCCTCGTCATCGGCATAGTCCGGCCCCTCGGCCTTCTTCTCGCCGCACGCGGATACACCAGCAATCAATGCGATACTCAGTATCGCAGCAAAGACCTTCTTCATCATGTTGCCCTCCTTATAGATTTATAGACCGAGAATCTGTTTCTTCTTGGAATCGAATTCATTCTGGGTCAAGATCCCCGCGTCAAGCAGTTCCTTGAGCTTCTTGACCGCATCCAACTGTTCAACGACCGACATGGACGGCGCCGCAGCAGTAGAAGTCTGCCGCTGTGCCGCCACAGGCTGCTCCGCAATCGCGGGATTGGTCTGCGCCCCGGTCACAGGATTCACGCCCTGTGCAAAGGCCGCGCCGAACATCATCGCGCCCGCATCACCAAACCCATGCTCCTCCACACCATGCGCGATCTTCTGCTGCGCCGCCACATTCGAAGCATGCTGCGACACATCCTCATACGCCTTCAGATCCATCTTGTTGGCGGAGAACTTCCGCACCAGCTCACGCGAGGCATCCGAGAACTCGATGTTCTCGATACCGATTTTGACGATATTGAAACCGAACCTTGCCGGCCACGTACCCGCATTCTGCCTATCATTCGCCACCTTGACCGCAATATCGTTCGCCTGCGCCGGCAACTGCGAGATTCTGTACTGCGTTGACAGCGCATTCAGTGCCACCGTGAACGACTGCAGAAACTCAGCCAGAATCTGCGAACGTGCTCGCTGATCATCAAACGAGTAGTAGGTAACGTTTGCCGGAACGAAATTACGAATGAAACGCACCGGGTCACCGATTTGGATGCTGAACGAACCATAGGCGAAAATCTCAAGATCCGTCCCATAGAACAGATCGTTATACATGAGCGGGCCGCGCGTGCCAAACTTGATGTCACGAATCTCACGCAGATTCACAAAGGCAATCTGCTTGTAATCGGACGTGATACCGCCGTAACCGATGCGCTCGCCGATCTGTTTGAAGATCGATTTCTTTACTCCGTCGCCATTGAAGATGCTTTCCTGCCCGTCATGGTATTCGTAGCCGCCTGGCTGGGAGATGATGTTCTCGATGCCGGACTGGTTGAAGATGAACGCCGCCGTGTTCTCCGGCACGTAAATCTTTGAACCGTTGGTGATGACGCCTTCCGAGCCACGCCCGTTGGAGCCGCGGCCGTTGTCTTCATCCTTTAGAACGCCGGGCACGACCGCGGAATGCTCGTCAAACCGACCAGCAGTGATGACGTCCTTCCACTGGTCGGCCAGAGTTCCGCCTACTGCTCCTCCGATTGCGCGTAACATGCCCATGTCTTATTCCTCGTTCCCGTTTAGCCCGTTATCCGTTCCAGTCACAGCGTCTGCACCGTATCGCAGTATTTGCATTGCACGGTCATACCGGTCCACCCCGAAAGCGGAGCTCTGCATCCAATGCATTTTGCCGTGATGGCTTTTCTCGCGGAAGCGCTCCGCTGATTTGTATTTGGGCCGGCAAAAGTCGTTTTGACCACATCGAACGTGTCTTTCAACGCACCAGCTAGCATTTCGACTCCAGGAACGCTTCTGCGTAAAGCCATGGCTGCGGAGGATTTGGTTCCCGTCACCGCCATATTGATTGCGTCCAGCCATGCGGCAGCCACCTTACGGCTCGCGTTTTTCTCCGGGCTACGGAAAACGAAGGAGACTTCCTCCCCGGCTGGGTGGAGTTTGAAGCTTGTTTCATAATCTGAAGTTTGGCAATCTGCTCGAATCTCGTCTTTCTGCGTTGCCAGCTCGTTCAATGGGTAGGACAGGCATGAAAGGTCCTCCCCCATCCGTGTTTTGCTGCTCCATTCGTATACCAGACGCATATTGGTGAGCATGAGTTTGGCATTATTCTGCTCTCCGTCGATGTTCTTGCAGCGCGCGCAATGGCTGGTGAGCGTCACCGTCTCATTGGGGAATGGCATGTATCCAGGCATGGCGATTCTCATCTCATCGTGATGGAAACAGGTTTGAGCTCGAACAAGCCGGATGCGGAGTCATAGCTTTCGATTTCAGCAATGACATGAATGTTAAGCCCCTCAGTAAACGAGCTCGGAACATTGCCACCGGTTAAGTGAAGATCGTAATAATTCACATCACTGAAATGAAAGTTCGGACCGTGCGTACCCCCTACATTTCCGGCAAGGATCAGATAGTCGAATCGTGTCTTGTTTGAGTCATGCGGTAATACCGATGCCGTATAGCCATCGAATTCGATATTGCGCCCCTGATACTTGTTTGCAAAACTCTCGATGGCCTGTCCGGAATCTCCGCCCGCAAGTATCTGGGCGAATTCCTGGTTGTTCTGCATCGAAATATTGCCTTCATCGGTTTGCGGGGATTCGCTTTTGCCTTCCGACGAGTTAGACGAGCTGGAGGGCTCGTTCTCTGCATCGTCAGTTTCCGCCTTTGATTCCTCTGAAGAAGTGGAATCATCCTCGTTTTCCGATGACGAGCTACTTGTTGAGTAGGAATGATATCTGATGACAACCCGTACATCCGGCCGGAATTTTTGATTGGAGCTATAGCTCGTACTTCCATTGACCGACACTGTCTTGACGTCCCCATCCTTATGGAAGAATCCTGTGATCAGATCGCCAAGGCCTTCGGTCTCAATATTGGTGAAACCCGCCGATTCCAGTCTTGTGACCACGTCCTTGTAGTTTTCACCTTCGAATTCGGATGAAGACTCCGGAATCGCTATCTTCCCATCATTGGCCGCTTTGGACGAAGCCCCGCACGAGGTGATGCCGCAGATAAGACCTATGACGATAAAAAGAACGACAAAGCCTACGAGAATTTTCGTGGTAAGAGGTGCATTGGAGACACGTTGCGCCAACTCGGAGGCAACAGCCACAGATCCGCTTCCATGTTTTGCCTCTTTCCTTGCATCCGCTCTCCGCGATGCCGTTCGACGCTCATGGTCCAACTGCACTGAAGTCATGCCGACTTGCGCCTGGTAGTCCCGGAAGAAATCGCCGATACGCCGTACAGCACGATTCGCATCCCGGCTATCCGACGTTACCCTGACCTCACATTCGGATTCGGATTTCTCATGAATCACTGCAACAAGATCGATATCATCGAAGGAACTGAACGAAATCGACCGTTCTTCGTCATTCCAACGTCTCATCATGAACATCGCGCTGCAGGAAAGCATGTTCTTCAGCACGTCATAGGCGTGATCAGCCGGCAGAGTCAGCTGCATCGTCTGATTGATATTCGACGGCTGCAACTCGTCTTCCCTACCCATGTTCTTCTCCCTCTCTCGGATGAATCATAAGGAAATAAATTGAGTTCCGATATTCCAGACCTCAGTCAAGTCAACTCCATCACCCATACTGACCCCTAGTCTTGAAGCAAATGGAGTGGAATACAGGCAATGAATTTATTCATATTTTTTATGATTATTTAATTTAATATTTCTTTACAAAAGGCAAGGACTTGAATTGCCAATATTGGATTCAAGTCCTTGCCGTGTTAAACATCATTCTTCTTTATTCAAAGAAACACTCATATAATCACTCTGCTGGACGGTTAGCTTATATCCATCCTTAACTGCGAATGCAGTAGTATATTCGGTTTGCGATTCAACTTTCCAGCCCATTTGCTCACATTGGCTGACGTAATTCTGCATCATATTGGGATCAGCCGAATATGCATGGAAATACAAAGAATCATCAGAATCATTCATATTCTTCACAACCGACACGTCCGGCTTAGGAATCATGGATGCATGCTTGCCGGCAACCCACTTGAACGCTGCGGTTGCAGGACCTTCCTTAACGGTTCGCTTATTGGAAGGGAAATATTGGATTTTCTGAAGCGTTTTATTGCTTGAATCGTAATACTCAGCATCAATCTGAGCAACGTTCCACAAATCCATTTGATTAGTCACCGAGGTTTTAAAAGCACCGACGGTGCAATATTCCATACCTGACTCGCCTACCGCAACATACTTGATGGCATCACATGACAAACCACTATCTCGCACATCTTCAGGAGTCGTCCAATCATCTCCTCCGAACAAAGACTGAAGCTGATCATCGGTAACTTCATTCTTCAAGCTGTAGGAAACTTTGAACTCAAGAAGATCCACATCAAGACCATTGGTATAGGAAAGAGCCAAACGAGGGGTATTCCCTTCTGCCGCCGGATCAACATTCCAAGAAATCTTAGAAAGATCAGGAGTCTTGACCACGGATTTCTTCCCCGCTTCATTATTTTGACCGCTTACCGAAGATTGCTGTGTAGCCGAATTTGCATCATCTGAATTTGCCCCGCATCCAGAAAGACCAGCAGTAACGACCAAGGCCAAGGCCGCAAGGGCACAGCTGATTTTCACAGTCCCGTTTTTCATTTTCATCTCCTTAATTCTTCCGAAATAGCTGCGTCGCCGTTTCGCAAATCGTGTTCCCATTTCCCGCTGACCCGATATAGAGTCCGCAAGCCGTCTTTCCCGGCTCGTCATCGAACGTCATCGTCGTTTCCTTTCTTGTGGGAGTTCTCACCGCGATGATGTCCACTCCGCGCCTCGTTGCAATCATCGGGGCGATTCATCTCGGCCGGCGTGGTGTTCTTTGCCGCCTCGTCGAATATGCGTACGCCGTGCAGAATCGTGTTTGCCAGTTGCGCGAACATGACCTTGCTTCCTTTCTGACGGCGTTCCCTATGAGAAACGACTGACCTTCAGTCATTCCAAGACCACGAATCGGCCTCGTTGCGGAACCCGTCATCAGGGGGCGTGATTTTTTCGCGTGCAGCTTCTCCCTTCTTTCACAAGACGCGAAAATGCGACGTTGAACCCCACAGCAGATGAGTTCTCTCCTTTTGGTGTCTATCCTCTTTCATCACTGCTATGGCGTCAATGACGTAACATGTTATAATTCACTCGTATTTTGAAGGGGGTTTATACCATGAGTGGTATATCAGCACGAAACAGTGCATGCTGGAGAACACGGCTCAAGCAATGTATGGATGAACGAGGTCTCACGCAACTGGATTTCGTACGCGCATTGAACCGGCAGTACCTCACAAAATTCCACCAAAAGGACGTCAGCAGATGGCTGAACACCGGTAATCGCACCTCATCGGGCGAAATCGGTTTTCCCAAATACGAAACCATGGCGACTATCGCCGACTTCTTCGGCGTGGATGTCGGCTACCTAACCGGCGAAACGGACGAGAAGACCTATGCCATGAGCCATGCCTGCGCATTTACCGGTTTAAGCAGCAGCTCCATCGCCGCCGTCCGGTCATGGATCGGGACACCACGGGCACCGCAGAAGAACAATCACACGCACGATGGAGACCCGATGCCCGAATATCGCGCCGCCACCATCAACCGTCTGCTGTCGTCGCCCAAGTTCCCCGAGCTGGCAACGAAACTGCTGACATTGCAGGAAATGTCGGCAATCTGGAGCAACAATCCGCAAAAATTTGAAGGCATTCTCGGTTCCCTTGCCAACGACAACGACTTACCGGACGACCTGGCTCTGCAACTGCTGCTCGGTGCGTTCTATGGCATGGCGAGCGAAAGCTTCTCCGCTTTGTTGCATGACGCATACCCCATGCCGGAATAAGTCGCCGGCGATACAAACCACCGCTGCCGTCACGCGCGCAGCCCGCACAAGCTCGCCTTCACCAAACCAACGAATCACACCACCCGGCAATAGCTCAGGCCGGCATATAGCCTTCCGCCACATCAACCGGGGTATTGGCCTTGGCAATGGCCTCCTCGTTGACGCGAACTGTGCGGTTGAGCACATCCTCATACCCGGTCAGCGCCGCGAACGGCATGAACTGCGCGGCCCTGCCGGACAACGCCATATGCGCGTGACGCCGAGACTGGTGGTGCGGCAGGTTAATGATGTCGTCGTAGTCATGCGTTTCCGTAAGTGCCATACGTTCCCCTCATTCGCTTCCAATCTTCCAATACCGTTCAGCCGCTATCTCATCAAGCACGCTCAGGTCACACTCAAGCAACCAATCATGCGGCATGACCGCCAATCTGATTATTGCGCTGCTGGCCGGTCGCCCCGTCGAACATGTCCATGGCCTTAATAACCGAGTTCTTGCCGAATTTACGTTTGATGTCCAGCAAAGCCTGCTGCACGGCCTGTTCAGAACGCTCGTCCGCCACACCATGGCTTCCCCGCTCCCCTGAACCCGTCTGCGCGTCGTCGCCCCCACTGGCAGCAGAGAACAGGTCGGGCTGCTCGTAGCGTTTACCCGCCGCCAATTCCGTTGGCGTCGCCACATCAAGCGCCGTCACGTTCAGCCTGCGCACCAGCAGGCGCGAATCGACAAGCCGGCAGAACAGCCTATCGATCGCAGTACGAATCGTTGACGCCGACGAGGTGAACCCACCCAAATCGACCGAACCCGACACTGCTTTAGGTACGCGCCTGCCGTAATAGTCCGTGCCGACCGGCCCCGTATATGACGCCGCGGCGGCTTCGGCCGCACGTTTCAGCTCGATCGGCGCACCAGCATCCAATCTCCCCGGGTCAAGACTTGCCGTATCGTAGCCGACAGCGAGCGCCACCCTGTTGGTTTTCAGCCCCTTGCTCACCAAGTCCAATGCCAGTGTTTCCGCCATTTCCTTCGCGATCAGCCGGGCGGTGCCGAACAGCGTCACACTGGTCAGCACCTGCCCGGACCCCACACTGTGTTCGGCGGGCTTGTACGCTTTGATGTCGGCTATGGTGCAGGGCTCCCATCCCCACGCATGGTCGATGAGCAGCTCCGCGTTGACGCCGAACAGGCGGTAGAGCAGTTCCTCGTTGTAATAGTCGGAGGCTCGCCCGAGTGAGCAGCGGGCGATATCGCCCATGGTCATGAGCCCGTGGGATTCGAGTTTTTTCGCGTACCCGCGCCCGACCCTCCAGAAGTCGGTAAGTGGCCTGTGCCCCCAGAGCAGCCGGCGGTACGACATTTCGTCGAGCTGGGCGATGCGCACGCCTTCGGCGTCGGCGGGAATATGTTTGGCCACGATGTCCATGGCCACTTTGGCCAGGTACAGGTTGGTGCCGATGCCTGCGGTGGCGGTGATGCCGGTCTCGTTGTAGATCGCCCGCACGATGTCGCGTGCCAGTTCGTGCGGGGTTTTTCCGTAGGCGTGCAGGTAGCGCGTGGCGTCCATGAACACTTCGTCGATGGAGTAGACGTGGATGTCGTCCGCGGAGACGTACCGCAGGTAGATGCCGTATATTTTTCCGCTGGCGTTGAGATAGTGCGACATTCTCGGCTTGGCGATGTATACGTCGACCGCCAGGCTCGGATCGGCTTCCAGCTCGTCGGCGTAATACGATGTGCCGCGGAATCGATGCCCTGGCGCGCGCAGTTGCCGTTCCGCGTTGATTTGGCGCAGTTTCTCCCTGACTTCGAACAATCGGGCACGCCCGGGCAGCCCGTAGGCCTTCAATGACGGCGACACGGCAAGGCAGATGGTTTTGTCGGTGCGCGATTCGTCGGCGACGACCAGGTGTGTGCGCAGCGGGTCGAAGCCCAGCTCCACGCATTCGGATGACGCGTAGAAGGATTTCAGATCGATGGCGATATATGTGCGCTCCACCATCCGAAACCTCTTTTCCACACCCTTCCAATAGGAGGTACCAATCACATCGCAGGGCCGCCGCACATGTACGGAACCATATGCTTGCCAACTATCATCATAGCATAGGTTTCGAACAAGTGTTCGATATTATCGACCTCTAGTTGAAACACCGACCAAGCCATGCCGAGACCCACCGCTTGTAGCCGCCGGTTGGTAGGGTTGAACGGTAGCGAACCCCTTGTCTCCATGGTTTTGGAAGGAGCTTTGGCTTGTCAGCTGAACTCGAAGACATCCACGAGGAATGCGGTATTTTCGGCGTTTGGGGCCACTCGGACGCCGCCCGACTCACCTACTTCGGTCTACACGCGCTGCAGCATCGCGGTCAGGAGGGTGCCGGCATTGTCTCCAACGATAATGGTCATCTCATCGGTCATCGCGGAACGGGTCTGCTGACCCAGGTGTTCAGCGACGAACGGGAAATCGAACGCCTGAAAGGAGACAAAGCAATCGGCCATGTGCGTTACGCCACAGCCGGTTCCGGCGGCACCGACAACATCCAGCCGTTCATCTTCCGCTTCCATGACGGGGATATGGCGTTGTGTCACAACGGCAATCTCACCAATTGCCCCTCCTTACGCCGCAAGCTGGAGGACGAGGGAGCGATCTTCCATTCGAACTCCGACACCGAAGTGCTCATGCACCTCATCCGTCGTTCCAGCAAGCCCACGTTCATGGACAAGCTCAAGGAAGCGCTCAACACCGTGCACGGCGGCTTCGCCTATCTGATCATGACCGAACATGCCATGATCGGCGCGCTCGATCCGAACGGATTCCGTCCGCTGTCCCTTGGCAGGATGACGAACGGCGCCTATGTGCTCGCTTCCGAGACCTGCGCGCTCGACACTGTCGGAGCCGAACTGGTGCGTGACATCCGCCCGGGCGAGATCGTGGTCGTGGATGACGATGGCTACCGCATCGACCGTTACACGGATCAGACCCAGCTGGCCATCTGCTCGATGGAATTCATCTACTTCGCACGCCCCGATTCCAACATCTACGGCGTGAACGTGCATTCGGCCCGCAAGCGCATGGGCGCGCGCCTGGCTCAGGAATCCCCCGTCGACGCCGATATGGTCATCGCCGTGCCGAACTCCTCCCTGTCGGCGGCTTCCGGCTATTCGGAGGAGGCCGGCCTGCCGAACGAAATGGGTCTGATCAAGAACCAGTACGTGGCACGCACCTTCATCCAGCCCACGCAGGAGCTGCGCGAGCAGGGCGTGCGTATGAAGCTGTCCGCAGTGCGCGGCGTGGTCAAGGGCAAGCGCGTGGTCGTCATCGATGATTCCATCGTGCGCGGCACCACCTCGAAGCGCATCGTGCAGATGCTCAAGGAGGCCGGGGCGGCCGAAGTGCATATGCGCATCAGCTCCCCGCCGCTGAAGTACCCGT
>OAVX01000588.1_pt1 | contig 18113 bp, 18 predicted proteins | sample 1476471 | NCBI WGS metagenome assembly OAVX01 (sample SAMEA2580114, study PRJEB22360) | human gut metagenome | biome: human gut; feature: human-associated habitat; material: faeces | place: Denmark | collected 2008/2010
ACGCCGGCCACCCGCGCGTCCGCGATGCCGGCACCGTCGGCCCGCGCGTCGACCTTGCAGCCGTCCACCGCGAGCGTCCCCGACACGTAAATCCCGCACTGCGAGCCCGTGGCCACCAGCGACCCGGTGCCGCGGAGCGTCAGATCGCCCCACACCTCCATGCCGCAACGCGAGATGTCCACGTCGGGCGCGCTCGTCTCGACAACAGTGTTCCGCCCGGTCAGCGTCACCACCAGGTCGCCGACGGAGCCGATGGCCTCGCCCGTGTAGCCGCTAAGCTCCAGGCGGTCGGCATCGGTCCAGGCCCAGCCGGGGCCCGACACGCCCGGTTCGTAGTAAGTGGCGCCCGCAATGAACAGGCTCTCCGCGCCCGCGGCATAAGAAGGCCCACCCAGCAAAACGCATAGGCAGGCCATGGCAGTAAACAGAATGTAGTGACGGCTAGTGTGGAACGCGGCAGCAAACATAACCGCTCCGATCTTCGCAAGAGCCAATGGAAACTGCGCCAGAAAAATACCTGGCAGCAGCAGTTATTAGTGTAGCGAGATCGGGCGTGTGGCGAACGATTTGCCTGTAAACGAACCCAGAAAATAGGTGTAAATCGTTTTGCCAATCGGTGAAAGGAGGCTAAGTTCGACGAAGCTCGGTAGACTGTCGACGGCAACGCGCCAGCCAACGACACATTAGCTCTGACGCTCCTTAAAGATTCGCAAAGCTATCTCTAGCTCGGGAATATCATCGACGATTACTTTCCAAGCAAGGGATCGATCAACCTCTCGATAACCATGCGCTACGAAGTTGCGAAAACCCCTAATATCATTCCAGGGATACTCCGGAAAAGCTGATTGGACTTCATCAGAAAGATGGAGCGCATCCTCAGCAATTCTGTAAACAGGGCTCATGATTGCGTCGTAGGCAAGTTCGCCTTCCTCGCTTCTATCGCAAACAAAGGAAATCTCCGTAGAGCCAAAATGGTCGATACGTTTAGCGAGCGTCTCGCAATCAGACAGAATGACATCGATGAGCTCAGCGTCTCGCTTACGCCGCTTCATAAAGACGCACCTCATCCTGTTCAATGTTTTTGCGGAAAGCCGGACGCATGTGCTCGGGCGGATTAGTCACAATCTCAACCTCTCGCCCGAGCTCCTCTTCAAGTTCAAGGGAGAGCTCGTACAGTGTGCCGAATGTCATTGTTTCGCCGCAGACTAGACGCAAATCGATATCACTATCTGGCGTTTGCTCGCCGCGGGCGAATGAGCCAAATAGGTATGCCTCGCGGACGTCGTAACGAGACAGTACGCGAGAAACAGCAGCGGATATATCGACAAGAGTAATCATGCCTCAATTTTACTTACCGATTGCACGGAAGGCAATCGCCATACGTCTGCTACACGGACGACAGTATGACAGACTTGACGCTAAACATCATCTTCTGCATTTCCAGTGCCCCAGCACACTTCTCTTCGAAGACGCTGTAAACCAGGCTTCTGCAGAAACTCCGACGGAATGGCCCTCTTCGTATCCCCCATCGCATTATGGCGCCAGTCGGCAAGAGGTATGTAACAAGCCTTTCGCGCGCGTGTAAGCCCGACGTAATGCATATTGAGTGATTGCCTATAGGCATCATAGTCTTGGTCCTCGTATTTGTAAGGGGGCATGATGTACTTATAGCAGTCGAGACAGAACACCACATCGAACTCAAGCCCCTTCGCCTTGTGGTATGTAAGCAGGTTCACCTCGTCTTTACGAGCAGGCCGGAAACCGCCCCTAAGCTGATCGAGATCAGATAGGACCTCGATGAGATCGATGCGCGCCTCTGGGTCGGCCACACCCCCAAGACATAGCTCTTCTAAGCCACAAAAGGAATCGTAAAGATCACTCCATGAATCATCTGAAGCATTCTTCAGAGCCAGCAGAAGATCGTTAGCCGCAAACCGTGCGCGGGGCATTTGACCCGCAGGAATATACCTGTCGAGAAAATCACCCACATAACCACTTGAGTATAGAAACGCCAGCAGCTCCCTGAAGAATATGCGAGATCGGCTGAAGCCAACGTCAAGCTTCGTGGAGATAATAATCTTAGAAGGTATGTCAAGAAGTCCTGCATACCGCTCGAGCATCATGTTAGATGTTGACAAAAGAGCGAACTCGTTGCGGTTGCTGACTTCGTATCGTTCGGAAATCACATCTAGATGCTCACGGATGTTGCATGCTATGTTCCTTTCGTCGCCCGACATCCTAACCAACAGAACTCTCTTATCTTGACATGCATGAGAGGGCACTTGTGCATCCAGAAGCCTTAGCGAGTAGTCAGCGATGCTCCAGTGGCACCTGTGGTTCTCGGTAATCTCGAAAGTCTTGAATCGTGGGTCCGCAATCAGCTCATTTAGGAAGGCAGGAGACCGACCGTCATACGCGAAGATAGCTTGGTCCATATCCCCGAAAGCAATACCGCGAATCCCGAGGTCGACAAGTTCTCTGAAAAGCATGTGCTGGGCAAGGCCGCAGTCTTGGTACTCGTCGATGAACACTGCGGTATAGCGAGCACGCAAGAACTTCCTCACGGCGGAGACGTGCCTTACCATGCAGTAAGCGACCTCGCTCAAAGACGAGACAGGCAGCACGCCCAAAGAAAGCGCCTCGCGGACAAGGTCCCAGCGGTCATCGCTAGGGCTTGTCCAACGGTCCTTGATCTTTGAGACGGGGAGCAACCGATCGTCATCGGCTACATCAATAGTGAGCGTTCGACCCACGACATGGGAGACAAACTGCTGGATAATCATGGTCAGGCAGAACGCATCGATCGTACCGAAAAATGAATTGCCACCGCGCACCCCTAAACTGGAGCATCTATCCCTAAGTTCGGCACTGGCCTTCCTAGTGTAGGAAATGGCAACAATACCCTGATAGCTCAAAAGATCCTCAGATGTCTTGGCTATCATTCTCGTCATTGTGAATGTTTTGCCGCTGCCCGGCCGCGCAGAAACAACGGCCGACTCTTCGCAGGCGATAACCTTAGCCTGCTCTTCAGTCGGCTTAATCATCACAACGGCTCACAGAAGCCAACAGCTGGAGTCTCCGAAGCGGTTGGCAGAAAGCGCTTTCTGCAAGACATCCCAATTCGCTTGAATGCTTAACGATGAACGCATGCATACTCTCGGCCTTGCGCTTGGTCATTGCAGCGTAAAGATCTTCCTGGTCTTCCAGGCCATAATGCTCTTCCAGCACGCTGCGAAGATCGCTCGCGATAAGATCATGCTCAAGGTCACGATCTGAAAGATAAATCCCTTCAAAATTAAGGGAGTTGCGCAGCTCATTGACAACCGAGGCAACCTCAATAGGGACAGCAGGTCCGCCATCCCACGTTAAGGAATCCCTGACTTTAAGCCAAGACGATTCAGCGCAGGCGCGCCCAAGAGATTCAGCGATTCCATATGCACGAGTAACGCCGGCAAGCCTGTATTGTTCCCTCTTTGGGACTTTGAACACATCGTTGTCGGTGCGCAATATCCAGGGAATCCCAAGGGCCTCGCAACAAAGCACGTAAGGCTTGAAGCCGACGCCATCTACAGAGAGAATCGTCAGATTCTCCCGGTCAAGATTTATGCCGATGGCTTTTGCAAGGGCTCGGAAGAAGATGGTTTCCGATGGCCCTTCCACCAAGAACACCCCGCGGCTGAAAAAGACTTCCGCCACGATAGGGTTGAGACGATAGCCCAGGGCCTTAACTTCCCTGCTGAGGTTAGCGCCAGAACAGACGGGCTTACCCATGCCACCCATCATCACAAGTGCATCGGACACAAATTTTTCGACAATCTGAGGCGAATGAGTAGTAATGAGAACCTGCCCGTCAATGCAGCCAGAAAGATACTTTGCCAATGCCCGCTGCTGCTGCGGATGAAGGTGCGCCTCAGGCTCCTCTATAGCGACAATAGTCACCTTCTCAACGGGGCTTTTCAGGCTTCTCTGAGAAAGCCAAGTAGAGAAGAACAGTTGGTTGCTTCGGCCCTCACCGCCAAAAGTCAAGGGAGCATCGTCGGACAGATAGGCGAGTTGAAGGTTATCAAGCAGTTTACCCGCGTCCGTGTTTCCAGCCACAAGACGGGCCTCGCGCCCCTCGTTCAACGCCGACATCCTAGCCATCTCGTCGTTAACTGATTTAAGGGCATTAGCTATGTAATGTAACTCACTAATCCCGTCATTCAACGATTCGAGGCTGTCTTGGATTCCTTTGATTGAAACGTCATCGTCATGAGCATCGTCCTCGTTTCGATTGTTGCGCGCGGCTTCGAGTAGCGTTGCCTGACTGCGTTTGAGGAATCGGGTGGCGTCACGGGTGCTATCGACATACTCGAGCGCTAGATGCTTGATATAGAAGCGAGACTGCACAGATTCGATCTCGGATACTTCATTTCCAGCCAAGAACGAATAGTCCCCATCTCGGCTACAGGTATAGCCAATAACGGTTCTGCCGTTGGCTAGCCTACCGCCAAACGCACTAATCAGACAATCCTCGTGGATATCGCATAATGTCGCAGTTATCTCCACACGATAGGGATTGCTTGTGCAGTTAAAATCGGATGCAGTAAGCTCGAAATCCCTAGCGGAAAAGTTGGGGTCGAAAAGGATCCTCAGAGCAAAGAGGAAGTTGGTCTTCCCCGAATCGTTGGGTCCGAACACAAGAGTCTTCTTTCCAAGCTCGACGACGACGTCGTCGAAGTTCCGAAATCCTTTGATATGAACTTTTTCGATTCTCATGGTAGAACCACCGCCGTTCTTAAAGTTTTGGTATCAGCACATTATTTATTCATAGCTACCTATGCATCGCCGAAGCTTTTCGCCCACAAGCGCCATGCATAGGTCGTATTGCTTTATAAGTTCATTCATTGCGGCATTTAGCTGCGACTCGTTTTGCGATTCGAGCGACATACGGCGCGTTTTTTCGCGGTACATTATCATGGCGTCGTTTAGTCCATTACCGGGCAAACGCGCGCTAAGCAAAAGGATATCCTCTAAATACCGACGCTGAGCTTCAGAGTCATCGTCGTCAATAAGCCACTCGATAGATTTTCTTCCGGCTGCGGCATGCTTCAGCATTTGGGCATAGCACTTCGCGTTGGCGCGCATGCTGTGCTGAATCGCTTCTTGAAGACGCGTCAGGTTTTCCCTTTCGTATTGTCGCCAATCATCCTCTAGCGTTAGTCTTCTTTTCATGTCTTCAAGCTCGTTTTGATGCCTGATAGTCATGTGTGTTGCGAGCAGCGTTACGCCGCCGCCGATTAGGGTGCCAACAAGGGAAGATAGCATTGAAACGAGAATAGATTCACCCAGCAATTTCAACCCCTATCAAGTCAATAGTTTGCAACTAACTTGGATTTCGTTGATTCTACATCCTGTATAACCATTGAGTGGTTGTCCTTGCGAGCTCAAAACAAATATCAGCGCCTAGGTAAACTGCGAGATAGTGTTGAGTTCGCATATGTGGAGACTGTTGCCGTGGACTTTACGACCAGGTAAAGACGGGGGCGTATCGGCTTGTGCCGATACGCCCCCGTCCTCAGGTTAGATGATTTTGATATAGGTCGAGCCCTCGAGCGCCGTCAGCACTCCCCTAATCCCGCTTAAACAGATCCCTCGTGTAGACCTTGTCCGCCACGTCCGCGAGCTCGTCGCTCCAGCGGTTGGCGACGATCACGTCGCAGCCGGTCTTGAAGGCCTCCAGGTCGTGGGTCACCTCGGAGCCGAAGAACTCCGACGCGTCCAGCGTGGGCTCGTAGACCACCACGGGCACGCCCTTGGCCTTCACGCGCTTCATGACGCCCTGGATCGAGCTCGCGCGGAAGTTGTCGGAGTTGGACTTCATCGTCAGGCGGTACACGCCCACGACCGGGTTCTCCTTGCCGGCGTACACGCGGTCCCACACCATCTGCAGCACCTCGTCGTCGACGAAGTCCTTGCGGGTGCGGTTGGCGTCCACGATGGCCTCGATCAGGTTCTGCGGCACGTCCCTGTAGTTGGCCAGCAGCTGCTTGGTGTCCATAGTAGACAACCACCAACATAGTCGCAGCTGGCTAGATACCCCATCACTTCTTTCATCCCCAAAAGCGGGATATGGCTTGATAGCACATGTCGATACGCTTGAGACACATGAGGGTAACGACAAAAAATTGCAGCATAGAGCTAAAGAGAAAGCTGTAAATAGGCTATTCACAGCTGCGATATCGTTAAGCTCGCCGGATAATTTGATGAAACTGAATCCGACGAATGAAGACCTTAGAAGGTTCCACACCGTTTCCGTTGATATAAGAACAGGGGATGCACAACGATCGAAACCAAGCGCTTAGCGGCTGACTCCTACATGCGGGAAGAGATCAACTTGGCTATCTCGTCTGAAGGACCCTGTTTCCTCAGCCTCGTGTAATCTCGCACATCGGTGGAGGCAATTTTCTTCAAAAGTGCAGCGGTCGCTGCATCGCCAGCTGAAATTGTCCTAGAATCGATCTCGGAGACCTTCGTCCTAAAGATTTTTTCGATATTGGTTCGCTTTCCGACCTTCTTAGTCTTAGTCATTGTCTACCTCCCATTCGAGGTCATTCCGCGCCCGGTGCATGCGATGAGAGCGTGGTTGAACAGGTCGTGCAGAAGCAGATATAGGGTGATGTCCTCAATCCCGAACGCATTCTTCCTTTTCGAGCTTACGTAAAGAATGCCAACGAGCGAACTACCCTTACCATCATCCATGATAAGTCGTGAAATCAAAAGGCTTCTGTCCTCATCACCGAGTGACATAAAATTAATATCGCTGTCGAGCTGCCCTGATTTTCGCGCTTTCTTCGTATTGGGGCAGAGAATGACGGTGCAATTGTGCAGCTGCTCACTTTCGAGGGCTTCGAGAAGACTGCTGCTAGGCGGGAGCGACTCAGTTGAACGCTCCCGCCCGTCATCGAGGTCCCCGCTACGCACCCTCGTCACATAGCTCTTGGTTTTGGCATCGTAAAGTCTTACAGCGCAACCAATTCCCGAATGAGGGTGCATGATAGAGAAACACTTGCAGATATCACCGCAGCAGTGGCTGGCTAACTCTGATATGCGCATCTCTTCGGAATTCGCTTTCTTGCCCCAGCTATAGTTCAGACCTTCTACAGCGCACAGAAGGTGGCTATGCTTTGAAATGGAAATCATCAGACGAAAGCAGCAAATAAGGACTGCCAGAAAAAATCCGAAGAAAAGCGTCGAGAAAGGTAGCATAGAAAGCATGTTACATGCGCTGACAAGGAATGCGGGCAATCTATTATCGGTGATCAACGTTTCCGCACAACGCTCGAGTACCCAAGTGGCAGCGACGCAAAACGCGGAAGGAGACCCGTAGGAGGTTAAAGATACAATCCACCCTCTTTTAAGCCCATGACTATAACCTCGATACTCAGATAGCCTCTCTGTACCCTGTTTACCGTAGTGAGCGAGGTTCTCTAACTTGTACCTGAGTGCAAATCCCATATCTAACCCTTAAGTGGACACGCTTTAAGGCAAGCCCTACAGCCGATGCAGACGGACGCATCGACTACGGGGTATAGAAAGCCCTCTTCATCGGGAAACATCGAGATTGCGCCCTTGGGGCACGCAAAAGCGCAGGCAGTACAGCCGCAGCATTCGTCCTTAGAAGCATAGAGTTCAGGGAGGCGTTCGGGTGTGATGGCGTTATCGTGATTAAGGAATCTTGTGGTTCCTTCGAATCCACGTCCCGAAAATGGCTTGATGCTTTCCCCGGCACGATTGCAAAAAATTGGCCATCCCTCGACATCCAAAGCTTCTGCAAGACGGTCCTGACGACCAAACTTCATTCCAATCACCTCATCAATCCGAGACGTCGAAGCAGAGGTTTCGTCTTGCGGTATGCGTGTTTCCAGAGCGGGGCAAAGAACTTCTGCTCCTTGATTGCAGTTCGAAAGCCAAGCTTAGAGAACGCATCCCAGGCAGCCTGGCGACGAGCGGGCAGCGCGGTAGGCCTCAGGAGATTAGGGTTACGCACCACAGCTTCCTTGACCTCGGTTTCCATGAGCACAACGTCCAGGGCTTCGACAGCGGCTAGTCCAGCCGGGGAATTCGCGATTACCAAAGAGACGCCTTTTGAGTCTCTAAACTCGGGGTGTTCAATCTCGATGCCCCAGTAGTCTCCGATGGTTATGTCGCCGGGACGTCTGTCGAGCGACCACGGACATGAGTAACACGAGGGCCGGAGGGCAGTCTCAGAGTAGAAGATTTCCTTCCATACACCAGAGAGCCGTGTGCCTTGCTCGGTTGAGTCGTCGGAATACTCCACAATCTCGAGGCACTCGCCCCAGCCTTTGTTCTTGGGACGGTGTACGTAACCGGAGACCGTCTTACCCCTAGAGCGCTCGATATTGCCGATGTGCTGCTGGAAAAGCACTGGAGAAGGGGCACCATGGCAAACGAGGTCGACAGCGAGCAGGTTTTCGCGGAACCGAGCAGGCACGGAGGTCAGAAGCCCGGCGACCTGGCAGGGAGTGCCGGTAAATAGCACGCGACTTCCGGTCTTTAGGTCGGCGACGACGTCAGCGATGGCGGTACCCATGTCACTTTGGCTGTACTTTGAGCCGACGCAACGCTCCACCTCCCCCATCGTCTTGCAGCGCAAGTGGCAGGCAACAAGGTCATTGTCGAAGGCGCTTCCGTAAACAACGCCGCCCGCACTTAGAACAGCCTGAGCAAGCTCGAGGAAGACCCCGCCCGAAGTACAGCGGGATCGGATTTCGTCATCCTTGCTCTTGATGGCAAAGGCAGTCTGTGTGAATTCGTCGGTAATCATCGCTCGGTACCAACTCCAAGTGCATCGGAGAGAAACGCCGCTGCGTTACTTCTCTCGCCTGCAGCGACCTCAGAAAAGGGTGTCTCGGGCGCGGCGGAGAGAAGCTCGAGCAATCTGTCAGAATCCATGCCGTCAGCAGCGAACCGCTTCGTCTGTCCCACAACGTCGAGTAGCGTCTCCATACGGGAGTTATAGCCTCCGTTTCCAAAGGTCACGAAGGGTTTGCCGTAAAGCAGCGAGAATGCTGTCCCGTGGAAGGAACTAGTGAGGACAGCATCGGCACGGCGGTATAGCGATAAGAACTCGCCCGGACCGATATCCTTAATGAACGTGCCACCAGGCATTTTCCTTCCCAGGGCGACCACGGGAAGCCCTAGAGCCCTGGAAGCCTCCTCAGCCGCCTTAGTCATGCCGTCATTCATGCCGAGCATATAGGTGAGAATAAAGTGCTCAGGAGCGTCAAGCGGCTTCTCATAGCGCTCATAGTCAGCAGCGTCCAGAAGCATAGAGGGATCTATCACCCTCCTAACGGGTTTATCGCACAGTGAAGAGACGAACCCAACCGCCTCTTCCTCGCGAACAGAGATTCCGCTATAGTCCACGAGCCAGCGGGCGATATCGCCTTCGAGACCTTGCGCGCGGTCGATGCTACCGAAGCTTGCCGCGTATGCGACCTTGCGCACTCGAGAGCCGTCAAGGACACCAAGGAAGTATTCCTCATTGTGACCACCATTCGCTTTAGGATTCCAAACTTGGTCGCTGCCACAGATGATGGCGTCATAGCTCTCGCAGACAGTCCTGAAATCGTCACGCGTTTCGCAGCGCGCAGAAAAACTCAAATGTTCCTGCCTGAATGCCTCAAATGCTTTGAACTCACGCTCGTTCCGTCGACGCCTCAAAGTCTTGCTGACAACACTGCGAGCAGATACAGGTTCGCTAAATACATGATAATCATAGAAGCCGTAAACCTCTGAGGTGTAGTAGTCAATGACGTCGACCTCATGGCCACATCGCACGAGGTACTCGCGGAGTGCGAGCACCTGGAGCACGGCGCCGTAGTTGGTCGCACCCTGAAGGGTGAGGATTCCTATTCTCATTGGGTCCCTTTCTTTTTCTCACTCTTGAAATTTCCGACAAAGGCACGGATTTCGGCGCGCTTAATGCATGCCGCCACGAGCACAACAGCGATCAGAGCAAATCGCACTGCGGGCAACGGGTAAAGAACGACACCAAGAGCGCCAACAGGCGCGAAGGCGAGGCAGCAGCCGAGAATTCTCTTTCCGTTAAGCAGGCCCCCTAGCTCGGCCTTAACGGCGAGCGACCTGGCGTAAGTATAGTGCTCCACAGCGAGCAGTCCGTAGCAGACGAGCGTGGTGTAAGCGGCGGCTATAAACCCGAATCGCGGGAGCGCCCATAGGTTGAGCGCAACATTCGCGATCGCTGCACTTGCAGATGCGATGACGACGCCCAACCGCTTCTCATAAAAGAATTCGACATAGGCGAAGAGGCCATAAACAAAGGTGAACAGCATGGATGCCGCGACAGGGGGAATCACATATACACCCGCCTGGTAGCTCGACGGTCCTACGATTGCCATGAACTCGGGCGCAATGAACACAATGAAGACATTCAGGAGTCCAACGGCGAGAATGATGGCCTCAAAAAGAGCCGAGACCCCCTCGGTCTCGCGGCGCTCAAGTTTCCCGTAGAGCCACGGTACAATTGCATTGCTTACGGCACTCGTCACAATCTGAACCATGAGACCAATGGTGTAGGCGACGCCGTAGATAGCCGCATCCGAGGCGCCATTAATCGAAGAGATCATGATTCGGTCGGCCTGCCCGAGGACCAGAGTTGCGAGATAGTGAGGAATCAATGGCAAGTTGAAGAGCACTGCGTGCTTCCAGAATCTCATGTCTACTGCTGTTCGTCCCTTGGCAAAGCAGTAACCGGCTAGGGCGATTGCCATGACGAGGAGCACGACAGTCAGCGACGCGACCGAGACGAAGGCACGGATGGAGTCGTCTGGGGTGAGCCAAGTGCACAGGATGCTCGCCGTCTGCCCGACAACAGCGTAGACAACCGTGAGCGCAACGAGTTTGCGGTAGCGATACTCGAACCGCTCCCTGGCAGACCAAAGCGAGAACACCGTGGTCGCAAAGATCTGCACGAGCATCATCCAGATAAAGGGAGAATCGAGCTGGAAAAGCGCGGTCAGGGGCACCTGGAAAACGGCGTAGACAGCCCCAACGATGATGACGAGCACGAGCGTGAGTCCGATCATCGAAGCAAGATAGCGGTCGCGCTCTTCCTTCCATTTCACCATTCCGTTGTTGAAGACGGCGCAATAGATGTTGAGGGTGGCGAAAATAATTACGATCTGGCGCCAAGAGTTGTACAGCGTAACGATACCGTACTGGTCTTGGGACATTAGGCGTGTGAGGAACGGGATGGCCAGGAACGACGCACCAGACTGGATCGCGCTGCAGACTGCGAACCAAAGGGCCGCCCTCGCTTGTACAGGTAGCGAGCGATATTTCGCTAGAAGTTTATTCATAGGGAAGCCCTCAGCGACTTGATGGCGGATGAGAGTCGCACTCGTTCAAGAGAAAAACGGCGAAGTCTCGAAAGTTGAAAGCCGCCCTCCTGCACAAGGCGGTTGCGGAAGGCATGGGGTTCCTTCTCGGGAGCGGCACCCTCGGGGTAGAAGCCGTGACGGCAAACTTCCCAAGCAGATTCGGAAACATCGACGTGAACTTCCATATGCCGTTTCTGAAGATGGATATACATAAACTCGGTGGCGTCAGAAAAACCGTCGGCGGTGCGGACAACGCAGCCGTTGCGCCAGAAGAAGCGCTGGCGGGGAAGGTTCTTCTCATTGCATACAGGTGCGAGGGTAAGCGCGTCCACCTTGGGGGTAATGTCAGCAAAGGCGGGGTTTTCATAGACCCTGAGGCCAGCGAGCTTTGCGATGTTCGCCATGCCGACCTCGTCAAAGTAACAGCACAGGCTGGAGGATGCGGCGAAGTCGAGACCGCAGGGCGCGTCATGATACTCGATAGCCAGTTGATTGATGCGAGGAACGTTGCGATAAAGGACGAAGTGCCCATGGGTGAAGAGCTTGTCATGCGAATCAAGGATCTCGTCGGTGATGAAGTGCGAGATATCCCCAAACAGCATGTCAGCGTCGCAATGGCCCCAGAAGTCATAGCCGCGAAGTTCTCTTTCAAACAAAACCCCATATAAAGGCTTACAGTCAACGAGCTTATAGGCCGTATCTAACTTGAGAGGCGCAGGTATCAAAGAGGCAATCCTGTCCCGGATATCCCCGAGTGAGAGCCGAACCACATGAACGTTGTCAGGCAAGTGGATGCTTGCCGTTTCTATATCCGTGACAAGTAGGACATCGAACTCTGAGTTCAACTCGACACTACGCAGAAACAGCTGAAAATAATTCGGAAAACTACCGAAATACGGCAGCACCAAAGCAACTTTTTTATTCATCGCGTCTCACAATATGCATTGGATAATCAAAATAAGGTCCGCATAAGAGCACAAGCATCGATATAAGCTTGGCTCTATGCCGGAGAGCGGTGCCGTAATTCGAGGTACCGACCGCAAACATTGCAAGCATCCCTAAGAGCATCACGGTAAGAAATAGGACGAACTTCTCGTTACGAGTACGCTCCTTTTTCTCAAGAATTGCCCTGATATTCTGAACCGCATGGTAGGTCACCACGAGATATAGCGTTCCATCGATAAAACCAAAGACATCTAGGGCGTTGCGCACCATCCAAATGAAAGGTGCGTAAAGAAAGAAAGCCGCGCGCACAGGAAGAAACAAAGCAGTTAGAACAGGATTTGTAAACGTAAAGCCCTTAAGGTAGGCGGCGCGACCGTCGGCGGAGGCTTCCGATATCCAGTTCATCTTCTCAAGGCTCATGCCGCCTTTGTCGAGATATAACTTTTCGGTACCAATCCCCTTTTTGAACATGAAGAAAAGGCCCGCCGCAACGACGCAACAACCTATAAAGCCGATAAGAATCTGCATTCCTTTGTCGCCAGAAGAGTTGTTCATCATAATTAAAAGCAAGAGGACAAAGAACATGAATGCCGAAGTGTGCACGATGCAGGCGAACAAAATACAAGGGATGGCCAAGAGAAGCTTGGCAGAGCCCTCACCGTTATAAAATTGATACAGAAGCAGAAGCGATTGCATCGAGAGCCAGACAAATAAAGCCTCTCGTGACGCAAAAGGACCTGCAAAACGAATAATGGCGGGAAATACCGCGAGGAATAAGGCTACTTTTTTGGCGGGTCTCTCACCATACAGAGACTTAGCCAAATCATAGGAAATGAAAAGGGACCAGCAATATAAAAGGCCGTTAATGGAACGAATCATCATTTCATTGGGACCGAATAATCTATACGGGAAGCTGATGAGCCAAGAGTAGAAGTACGCGCCTGTCGGAAAGTTAAGAATGAGCTGCTCAGGTGTCATATGAGAATACATGAGAGCCATGGACCCATATCCATCGGGATCCGCATCACCCATATAGCTATAAAAGAGTACAGAAGCAAATCGGACGAGGACGCCGATAAGAAGATACAGGTCAGCATCCTTTCGCTTCCTAACGCCTGGAAGCGTAATTGCAAAGCAAACTAATAGGCTTACGACTCCAAGATAATTCATTTCAGCAGTCCTCCAAGCAGAGAGGAGTACTGTGACGTTGAGTGAGCGACGGTAAATTCAAAGCTCCGGTCGACAAGGTTATTTGCCAAACAATAACCATTTGCAGAATCCTTTAGCGTCCGATTAATAGCCTCAGCTATACCCTCAACATCTCCGATCTCGACCAAACGTCCGTATTCACCATCCGCTAGAATCTCCTGAGGGCCTCCACTCGCACAGCGAGTTGCCACGCAAGGTGTCCCACAGGCAAGAGCCTCAATCAAAACGTTTCCAAAGGCCTCGCGCTTGGAAGATAGAACAAAGACGCTAGAACGCGAAAAGTAAGCATACACGTTGCCAACCATGCCCTCAAAACGGACATTTCCAGCAATTCCAAGTTCCCCGGCAAGCCTCTCTAAATCGCCCCGAAGGGGGCCGTCGCCCAAGATAATAAGCTCCGCAGAACGCTGACTGCAAACAATCGCAAACGCTCGGAGAAGAGTTGAAAAATCTTTCTCCTCGACCAGCCTTCCAGCGGCAACAATCACGGGGCGATCGCTCGGGAGCGGGACAGGCGGTTCTTCATTGGCAAGCTCGGTTACGTTACCGGGAATGAGGGGATGGTAGATACGTACGAGTTTCGCCTTGCGATTAGCAGGCAGTACGCGCTCAAGATCAGCAAGCGCAGAATCATGAGCCGCCACAACAACATTGGCCTTCGGGTAAAGAATCTGAGCAGACGTAAGTTGAAGTCTATGTAAGCCACCAAGCTCTCTGAGCAGCGACAACTTATTGTCCACCATCACAACGACCTTGGTCGAGAGATCACAACAAGCGATGATACCAATCTGCCCTGCGAATCCAGGCACAGTTACGAGCGCATCGTAGCCGCCCTCGCGCAAGGCAGCGCGAACCTTGCCCATCCCCTTGATGAGCTTTAAGTCTCCATGAGAAGAAGAAACGCCAAGATCGATAATGTTTGCTCTGGAATCAAGCCCGTTCAGCCCTCCTCGCGCATCGGCACATACGACATCAACGAGCCAACCAATGGAAATCAGCCCGTTAACTAGATTCGTAACGACCTTCTGCACTCCACCGGATCCCGCAACGGGCATGAGAATTGCAATCTTATTGCTACCTTGTATCTTAGTGGTCACGCGAGAACCTTCATATAAATTGAAGCGACATTGGAAACAATCTTGTTGACAGCAAAACGCTTGGAATCTTCCATCGCTGCCACCGCGAGTGCCTTGGCCTTTGCGGGGTCCGTGGCAAGCCTTTCAATGGCATCGGCAACTGTGGCGGGCTCATCGTTGTCGAGGACGATGCCATTGACTCCAGATTTAAGCAGATCTGGCACGACGCCCCTGATGCGCGTTGCAATAACGGGAAGTCCGCTCGCCATAGCCTCCATCACGGTTACGGGAAGACCTTCGTGAATGGAGGGAAATACCAGCATGTCGGAATCGTGCATGAGGGCAGGGATATCCTTGCGGAATCCAAGGAAGGAGACTCGTGACCCAAGACCAAGTTCTGAAACAAGTGCCTTAAGAGACTTCTCCTCAACGCCTGTGCCGCAGATAAAGAGCTTGTAATGATCATCCAGCTCAGAAAGAGCTCTGATAATGCACTGGTGATTTTTTCGCTTGATAAGATCACCAACAGCCAAAATCATATGGTCATCATTGGAGACGCCAAGCTCGGAGCGCTTGGCGAAAACCGTGTCGCTCGAATCGAACCGGTCGAGATCAATACCGACTCCCTGCACATACTCGACATTGCAATGGGCAAACTTATTTGCACGCCTAAAGTCCTCATCGTTGATGGTGATGAGTACGTCAGTAAAGCGGCTCATAATACGCTCGACAGGATACCAGAGCATCCAATTCACTGCGGGAGCACCGTCATAGAAATGAAAACCATGGCCTGTATATATCACCTTGGTACCATCACGTCGGGCATCGCGCGCCGCAAGGCGAGTGAGCACGCCACCTACCGGAGTATGGGTATGGACGATGTCAAAGCGCTCTTCACCAAAAAGCTTTCGCAACTGCTTATAGGCAACAACAGTCTGCTTAGAGAAGGGGCTGCGAGCAAAATCTATATTTACGAAGTGATCACAATAGGGAATTTTACAGTCACCATCCGGATAGTCGTCCTTCGCAGCTACCCAAGTCTCCCAACCATGTTCTTTAAACCATTTAAGGTATGGAATATGAAACTTCGCTATATGCCCGCGCACCAAAGTCGCGCTAAACAGCACCTTCCCATACTTCGGAAAACGATCGACACTCATCGTGCACCATCGCCCGTGCTCACGACACCAAGCGTCCTAAGCATGATTACTACATCCATCTTGATGTTTCTCGTTTTGATGTACTGGAGATCGAACAGCACCTTCTCCTTTGGCAACAGGTCGTAACCTCCTGTTACCTGAGCAAGACCAGAAATTCCAGGACGAACCATAGTACGATAATGCCACCCATGAATGCGCTTTTCGAACTCATCACAGAAAGCAGGGCGCTCAGGGCGCGGTCCGATAAGACTCATGTTGCCCTTAAAAACGTTCCAGAACTGCGGAATCTCGTCCAGACGCGTCTTGCGCATAATCTTGCCGAAAGGCGTAACGCGCGGATCTTCGTCCTGCGCCCATTGAGCACCACGAGACTCAGCATCGGTATACATACTACGGAACTTATAGATATTAAAAACTTTTCCGTCTTTGCCTACGCGACGCTGTGCGTAAATGACGGGGCCCTCGGACTCGGTTTTAATCTTGAGTGCAATGACTGCCATGGGAATGGCGAGCAAAATCAAAGCGCAACCAGACGAAACTACATCAAAGGACCGCTTAATAAAACGATAGAAAAGCCCACCATTAACGATGGGTTTCTCCAGTTCAACAATATCATTGCCAGGCAAAAGCTTCTCCAGCACGTCCGCCGGAATACCATTCTCGGTTAGCTTAGGTTCGTGTTTTCCCACATTATGGAGCTTAGCGGCCTCGCGCCTGCTCTCATGCGTTACAGCAACAGTAGCTGTAACCCCCATTTGATTTTCTATCACAATTTCCTTCAAACCTACGTCCCCGCCCCAGGGATCCTCCCTGTCCCGTTAAACAGTCGCCCGCAGCTAGGCGATCGCCTTTTTAAGGTTTCGCGTGACGCGTTGCTCGGCTGAAAGCACGGCAAGGCCAACGCGCGTAGTCACGCGGCGGCCGCATAAGTCGAGCTCCAAATAAGCAGTGCTCTTGCGTCTGTTAATGGTTTTGATAAGGGCCTCGTGGCCCAGCAGCGGACCTGCCGTTACTACGACCTGGTCGCCATCCTTTAGAGCCTCGCTCATGGGCACTACGCGGTCTCCCCTATTGGTAAAGCTGCCAATGAGCTGGGCCTCTTCTTTTGCCAGCGGCACAAACTGACCGTCCTGGGAAAGCATCCGGGCAAAGTCGTCCATGCGCAGCAGATACTGTTGCACGGTACGGGGATCGGCCGTATCGCAAATGAGATAACCGGGGAAGAGCGGCTTGGTCGTGCCGACCCATTCGCCGTGAACCTTAATCTCGGTTTGATATTGGGGATAAAAGAGTTCCTGCATGGCGCCAGCCGGCAGCATGCGCTCGATGCGCTCGCGCATAACGTCTTCGCGACCGTTAATGACCTGGATCACATACCACACAAGCACCACCCCCTTGCTGTCTTACGTGTGGCTCACGGGGTTTGGGTATGGCTTCGCCAGGGCGCTTAGTGCGCGAAGGCGCTCCATATTCAAACCCTGAGCCCAGTTAGACAAGCACGTGGCTCTGCCCCACCGTGAACGGTATGTATGAGTGCAGTGGCTAGAGTCGCGGACGTGTATCGCAAAAATGACCGCGACTCCAGCTGGCTGCGTGCGGCCCAGTCAAGCGGGTACAAAACTGGACCGCACGCAAACAGCTACAGGACTGCTGCAATTTGTCATGAAATATCGATTTGAATGAACAGCTTGCACATAGACAGGAACAAAGTCATTCGATGCGAAACGCATGACGAGGCTATTGGAGCTCGTGGTTTTTCTGACACCGCCGTTACGGCCGGATGCTGATCGACCCTGCGCTCTGCGGCTTGCTGGAGCCGTGAGCACAGTTGAACCCATGTAACGTTAATTATCCCAGCACAGCAGGTAGCCCATACGTTTTGGGGTGTGTTGAGCAACATATTGTTTATTTGCCGTGGTTATGGGGGATATCGCGCCGCCTCGCACGCATTGCCGCAGGTTTATGGGGGTGTGTGGTTTGGCGATCACTGCCTGAGTTGTATTGCTGAGGGCGTGAATTGCTCAAACTATTAAGTTTGGCTAACAAACTTTGTACAAAACCGGGAAGGTAATTGCGCAACTTTTTGCGGGTGTTGGCGTGGGCGTACGGTTTATGGGACGAGGTTGACAATCACGTCTCTCAATGCGAGGTCCACCGAATTAAGCGACGATGATTCAGTTGTCGCAAAAAATGCGACAACTGCTGCTAACAGCAAAATTTTGCAAAAAAAGGCCACTCGATTGAGTGGCCTTACATTCACGATGGTGGAGACGAGGGGGATCGAACCCCTGACCTCTTGACTGCCAGTCAAGCGCTCT
>OAVX01000589.1_pt1 | contig 18079 bp, 20 predicted proteins | sample 1476471 | NCBI WGS metagenome assembly OAVX01 (sample SAMEA2580114, study PRJEB22360) | human gut metagenome | biome: human gut; feature: human-associated habitat; material: faeces | place: Denmark | collected 2008/2010
GCGCGTTCTGCCCCGGACACGGCCCGGCGGCCACGGTGGCAGCCACGAGGACTCGGGCATGAACAGGAACGTGCCCGAGCCGGGAAACCCGGTTATCGTCGTAACCGGAACAGGGAAACGGTCCGGGAACCGGATCCGGGAAAACCGGCATGGGAACGACGAACGGAAGGAGCAAGGGCATGGAGCAGGAACATGGCACCGATGCCGCGGCGATATGCAAGGGAGTGCTGCTGCGCGTCGGGATGGCCGCCGCCATGTCGACGGCCGTGCTGGGATTCCTCTCCTACCACGTGCTGCCGCGCCTGAGGAAAACGGACTACCTGAGAATGGTCTCCGACGCGGACGCGCAAACCGCGCTGACCCTGGCACCGCTCGTCCTGCTGGCCATCTGCTGCCTATGCGTATACCCGCTGATCGGACACGGGAAAAGAAGCCGCGCGGATGCGGCGGCCGTGGCCTGCACCGTCGCCTCGTTCGTCCTCCTGGGAGCGGGAATGGTGAATATGGCAGTCGAGAAAACGGTGACCCCGCTGCTCGCGGTCTCCGTGTTCCTGTTCTGCCTCATGCTCGCCCACACGATGCTCGCCGGCATGAAGACGGCGCTCGAATGGGTCGGCCACGGCGACAAGGCGGACCCCGCACGACTCACGTTCATCTGGGGCGTGATCGTCTTCGCGGCGGGACTGATCGTTCACTAGAATCAGGAACGTGATCAGACAAATCCCCGTAGAAGAGAAAGCCACCATACTTGCATCCCTGGCCTACATCATCGCGCTGGCATTCTACAAGCACTGGCTGCATTCCCAGTACGATGTCATGAACGGATCTCTGATCGAACGGGCCTTCGCCACCGCCGGAAAACCCTGGTACTGGTTTTTCCTGCTGACCGGATTCGCGTTCATAATCCTGCTGGTCTGCATGGGAGTCCATCTGTTCAGAAAAGACATGGACAAGCCGGGAAACCTCGTCGGCGTGATACTGAACATCGTGCTGATCGTCATCCTCGTGACCGTCTTCTGGGACCCCATCTTCACCACATTCGTCGTGCTCGCGTTCGTGGCCGGCACAAGCGCCGCCGCGATGTCCTAATAAATTCAACAAAACACGTGAAAACGGATCATCACGGATATACGGTGGTTGAGACGGCAGGTGGAAGGAAGGGAAGCCGATCATGAATTCATATACGTCGAATCCGGATGAAGCCGAAAACAGCACAGGCAAGAGCATGAAGAAGAATATTCCGGGATTGGCATTGCTGCTGCTGGACCTGGCCGTGGCTCTGGTGGGTTTCTACATAGGAACGCATTTTTTCTGGAAAGATCAGAATGAAGAAAGCGTCATAGTCGCTGGAGCCATGTCGGCAGCATGGGCGACCTTTTCATGGGCGGTATTCGGTCCCATGCTCGGCCGTGATAGGTCAACGAAATTCGAAAAGGGCATCTTTCTCATGTCCATGCTGGCGTCCTGGGATGCGGGGGTGGCAATGGCCTGCGTCAACTACGGCGGAAAGGGAATGGCCTTTTCAGGGGCGGGAACGTCGCTGTGGCTGCTTTCCGTGGGCTTCGTCTACTGCTGGTATGTGGCCTGTGCCATCATCGTAAGAGATGTCATGCCGTCAAAGTTTCGTCTGAAGATTGTCCCAATACCCTTGTTGATCGGGATGGGGCTATCCGGTCTCCTTTACTACGTAGAAGGGCCTATCCATACATTTATCAGGCTGATGTGCGTGGTCATGTTCTGGCTGTTCGCGTTGTCCCTCGCATATTGCTGGCCCGATGGAAAAATCGGTTCCGGTCTTGCCGACTCCGCATCCCTGCTGGAATGGCGGTACGTGATTTCCTCGACCTTGTTTCTGAAGAACGAAATAACCGAATCGATCACATTCGACAACATCAAGGACTGGGATCCCCGCGTCAAACGATATCTTCCCGAATTCATCAGGAAAAACGACACCAAAGCCAAAGCAACGAATGCGGTGCTTGATTTAGGAGGAATCGTCCCCACTGCTGTGGCCGTATTTGGGTTCGGCCCATTGAAAGATATGAAGGGTGTAAATGGCGTCGTGTTATGGCTATGCACGTTTGTGCTGTCATTGGTGGCGGGACTGTTCGCAGCCTGGCGAAAGCGCTATTGGAACCGGCTCAGGAACTGCCAGCGAATCCTGTCAGAGAAAGCCGAGTCGACCGAAAACGTCGATAAGGTGGTACAGGCCGTTCCGTCCCATGTCATTCAGTAGTGGTCCTTCGCGGAGAGGATGCAGAGCCTGTCGTCGGCGACGGTATAGATGATACGGTTGGCTGAGTCGATGCGCCGCGACCATGCGCCGGACAGGCCCCATTTGAGGGGTTCGGGCTTGCCGATGCCCTCGAACGGGGTACGCTGCATATCCCGGATGAGCGTGTTGACGCGCTTGAGGGTCCTGCGGTCCTGAGCCTGCCAGTACAGGTAGTCGGCCCAGGCGTCATCGGTCCAGCAGAGCAGCATCACGCGCCCGCTTCGACAAGGTCATGGGCCATCGTCTGGCCCTGCCGTACCTGCGCCATGCCGCGCATCACCTTATCGCTCAGATACGGGTTCTGGTAGACGCGCAGCGTCTCCATGAGCGAATCGTAGTCGTCGGCGCTCATCACGACCACGTTGTCCTCCGGGTCCGCGTTGGTCACGAGAAGGGTGTCGGCGTCCTCGTTGACCCTGCGCATATAGGTCTTGAGATTCGCCCTGAAATTGCTGTAGGCCACGGCCTGTGTCATCACGCACCTCCTGTTTGTACAATAAATTGTACCATGACATCGTCGGAATACGGGCCGGAGTCGCGGCGCGCCCCGCGTCGGTCGTAGCGTTCCCGCCGGGCGTCAAACGGGTGCATGTCCCCGCCTTAATAGAACATTTGTTCGAATGCTGGTTCGGTTCTTGTTTTCGGGAAGGCGGTAGGTCATGGCTTGGAGATTCGTCACGCACGCATGCGGGCACCAGGAGCGGATCAACGTGGACGGCCCGTACGTGGTCGTCGAACAGCGGGTGAGGAACGCGGAACGGGTGTCATGCCCCGCCTGCATCGGCATCGCGTCCCGGCAGCGCAACAGGCTTGACGGGTTCTGCGAACTGTGGGGCTCGAAATCCCAGTGCGACCGGGCGGAGCCGATACGACGCCGCACCCTCAGCCAGGTCGACGTGCTCGCCCGCCACGCGCGCATCGAGGACCGTGACGCGTTCGCCGAACTGCGCAGGCAGGTGCTGCGGATGAACGACGCGGCATGGTGGATCGAACACAAAAACGACGCGGCCACCACGCTCGCCCAGGACATCGAGCTCTAGGATTGCGGAAGAGGAGACGGTCATGTACGAGGAGCATGAGGACGGGTCGTTCACGCTGCACATGTGCGAATGGTACGAGCAAGGCAGGAGGCTCGTGGGCGAATACGAGACGCTGGGCGACGGATCCGGGTTCGCCGTCACCGACGAGTGGTCTACCTGCAGCAAGGTCGTCGTCAACCATCCGTTGACACGTCCGGACGGCACCGTCATGCCCGGCATCAGCCGGCTGCGACGCTTCGACTGGAAGGTCGGGCCCGACGAGGGGCTGCACGCCGACGACTACGAGATCTGGGAGCGGGAACTGCGCGAACAAGCCGAACGCGACCGGTTCGACGGCGAGCTGCGATCCCTGGGAGCGTTGGGCGACGGGGAATCCATCTTCGGCCGACAGCCGGGCAACGGGCCGTCGTCTCCGGATGGCGATGATGGCGTGTCTGATTCATGAACGGACGAAAGGAAGTAGCATGATGACGGGATATGCCGGGCATCCGGCATGATTGGGGGATCAATGGATGGGCAGGGGCTGCGCATGTGCAGATTCACACGCGACGGGATCCCCGAACTGGGCGAATACCTGGAATCGGTGGACGGCACCGGCATCTGCAAGCTGACCGAGCTCGATGGCGGGGGAGAGGAGGTCGTCGTATGTCTGCCGGACGGGACCATGCCCGAGGGGATATCCGATCTGGAACTCGTCCGCGTCCCCACGCGCATCGAGGAAGGCGATGCGAAAACGGAAACCATGTCGGACGAGACGGCGGAACGGATGGCGAGGACCCGGTTCATCGTCGACGAATACACGATGGGCGTGCTCGACGAGCAGGAGGCCGGCGAGAGGCTCTTCCGCCACCTGTTCCCGCATTGGGGATGAGAAGGCCGGATAAAGAATTCCATGAACGCAAACCAATGGAAACAAGCCCTATTCAGCCACTCCGAGGGAGAAAATACAAGGACAAGCGCCGGCACAGAATATCCTCAGCAGTACAATGCGCGGCAGCGGAAAACGAATTGGAGGAATCGAGGCCGTCAAAGTGGGCATGGACGAAACTGGCGTTAGCGGATTCTTCTGCTCGTCATCGTTCTGATCGGACAGTGTCGCCGACCGTATTATCAATGAGGACCGTCAGTCCGCTTTCGTTGAATTTGTCGTAGTTTTCAATGTCGTAATTCATCTGCAATTCCAGCCAGTATTCCGGTGACGTGTCCAACACGTAGGCGAGATGGTATGCGAGGCTTGTGGTGATGCGTCTTTTCCCGCGTATTATTCCACTGATGGTGGTTTGTGGCAGGTTCATGGCTTTCGCCAGACGGTACATGGTGATGTTGTTTGGTTGCAGGTATTGGTGTAGCAGCACGTCGCCTGGGAGTGGCGCATGTCCCACATCGTTCATAGCCAGACCCTTTCACGCAATTCACTGACTTTTTTCTGATAGTAACAAAAGAAGCTACCGTTTTGCTTCGGTATGTGGGAATACGGTTTTGCCCGCCTCTCCCCTGTTTCGGGTCGAAGGCGGGCAAAACACGTTTGGTGCGGTGAGAATCAGTCCTCGACTGCATGCCATCCATCGGCATGTTTGGCGGAACGTACACGCACGAGCACGCAACCAGCACCGGCGATGGTCATGATCGCCGCCAGCGTGGCGATTGCGGTGGTGTCCGATCCGGTGGAGGCCAGACCATTGTTCGTCACACCTGCAGCCTGCTTCCTGGCCTGTTCGGCCTTCTGCTTCTTGGCTTCGGCATCCTTCTTGGCTTGGTCGGCCTTCTTCTGGGCTTCCTGCTGCTTCTTGGCTTCCTCCTCGGCCTTCTTCCGGGCTTCGGCTTCGGCCTGCTTGGCGGCGGCGAGCTCCTTGTCGGACGCCTGCTTGTCGGCGAGCTTGGCATCATAGTCGGCCTTGGCTTTCTCGTATGCCTTGTCGGCCTCATCCTTGGCCTTGTTCGCCTCGTCCAGCTTGGACTGCGCTTCCGTCAGCTTCGCGTTCGCCTTCTTGAGGTTCTCCTCGGCGTTCTGCAGACGCTTGATGGTGTTCTGGGCGTCGTTGAGCTTGCCGGTGGCCGTGTTGAGGTCGTCCTTCGCCTTCGCGTATGCGGCCTTGGCGTCGGCGATGGCCTCGTCGGCGGCCTTGACCTGCTTGGCGGCGGCTTCAACCTTCGCGTCGGAAACGGTCTTGGCGTCGAGCGCGGCCTGCTTGTTCGGCACGGTCACCTCGACCGTGTTGGTGACGGTGTCGCCGACGGTCACGCCGACCGGATCGTTGGTGGTGCCGTCCTTGCCGACCGTGGTGCCGTCGCGCGACACCTGGACCTTCTTGTCGACCCTCACGCTTTTCGCCTTGACGACCGCAGTGCCGAGGGTCCGCCACTGCGGGTCCTTCGCGTCGTTCTTCATGATGTTCGCGTTGCCGGATTTCGTGCCGATCATGATCGGGTTGCCCGCGCTGTCCGTGATGTAGTAGAGGCCCTCGGCGGGCACGTTGATCGTCAGCGTGGACTGGGTGGTCGTCAGGTTCGCGCCGCCCTGGATGGCGGCCGGCTTCCGAGTGGACTGGCCCAGGGCCTTGCTGATGTTGCGCAGCTGCCTGGCCTGGGAGTCCATCTTGATGTTGGCGATGTTGCCCGCGTCATCATAGCCGTACACCTTGCCGATGTCGTCGGCCGTGCTTGGATCGTACGCGTTGGCGATGCCGATCGCGTCGGCCGCCCATGCGTTGGATGCCGTGTCGCCGCGCACGCCGAGACTGCTGATCCGCGTGCCGTTCAGGATCTGGTCCGTGTACGTGCCGATCCGGTACACGTCGAACGTGTGGCCGGCCAGGCTTGCTCCGTCTGCGCCTTGCAGTGTGATGGTCGCGCCGGCCGTCGTGCTCGCGGCCGCGGCGTCCGTGGCCGGCGCTGATGCGGATGATGTTCCTCATATCGTGTCCTTCTCCTATGGGCGCGGCCGCATGCCGCGCCCGCCCCCTCCCCGACAGGGAGGGGAGTGATCGATGTCGTTGCATGGATGAGGGGCCGGCGTCCCGGTCGGGACGCCGTCCCCGGGAAAAGGGCCCTTCCACGCGGCGACGCGCATCGGACGGGCCCCAGTGGGTCAGGCGGCGCGGCGCGGCATGAGGGCCGCGTCCTTGTCGTCATGCGCCGACTTGCGGCGGCGGACCATCACGACGGCGGCGCCGATGCCGGCCATGAGCAGCGCGCCCACGCCGAGCGGCAGGATCGCGGAACCGGTCTCGCCCAGCAGCGAACGGCGGCCGTTCCAGTCGTCGGTGTTGGACTCGACGGGCGTGTCCTCGCACAGCGTGCGATCGCCGACGGTCACCTGCCTGGGACCGTCGCCGTCGCCGGCTTCGCCGCCTGTGGACGGCTTGCCGGAGGCGTCGCCGAACGGGTCCTTGTCCACCACGGGGCATTCGACCAACGGGGTGCCGGTGACCTTGGCGCGGTCCGTGTGCCTGTCCTTGGTGAATCCGGTGAGCGTGCCGGTCACCTCGACGCTCTGGCCGGGCTTGAGGACCAGCGTGGACCAGTTGTCCGGGTACTTGAGGTCCTTCACCTCGCCGTCGCCGACGATGGTGTGGTCCTCGAGCTTCAGGTCGCTGGCCTTGAACCATGCGCCGTGCCCGTCCTCGTCCTTGCTTGTGTTGGCGACCGTGAACACGATCACGTCGCCGTCCCTCGCGCCGTCGAGCGCGTCCTTGGAGTCGTCGCGGTCGCCCTTCGGCCAGCCGCTCCTCCTGTCCCACTTCTCGAGCTTGATGCCCGGGGTCAGGTCAGGGGTGCGGGTCCACACGATGTTGCTGGTCAGGTCCTTGCCGTTCACGTGCTCGGTGAACACGTTCTCGTGGCGGTCGGTGACCTTCACGCGCGTGACCTGCACGTAGGCGCGCCAGCCCTGCTCGTGCGCGTCGTCCGCGGACACGAGGTCCAGGTACGCCTGGGTGGCCTGGATGTCCACGAGGCCGGTGGAGGGGTCGATGTTCGCGGTGAACATGTCGCCGCCGAGCTTCGAGCTGTCGAAGCCGCTGCCGGCGATCCTCTCGCCCTTCTTGGCGATGGCCTCGCCGCCCCGGTACAGGTCGCGGGCCGCGTACACGGCCCACTGGCCGGTCGCCTTGTCGTACGCCGGGTCGAGCTGGTCGGTGATGCCCCAGTTCGCGATCTTCTGGTAGGCGCGGTCCGCGGGCAGGATCGAGCTGTCGAGCTGGTAGAGGAACGTGGAGTCCAGGTAGACGCTCCTGCCGTCGACGCTGTGGCCGCCGACCTTCACGGTCACGTCCTTCTTCGGGTTGATCGGCTTCAACGGGTTGGAGACGGTGTTGGTCTTCTTCCTCACGTTGTTGACGATCTGGACCGCGGTGTTCTTCACCACGTAGCCGTCGGTGACCTTGACCACCGTGTAGGGCAGGGTGACCGCGTAGTGCTGGCCGAGCAGCGACTGGTCGATGGCCGGGTCCTTCAACGGGTCGTGGTCCTTGTCGGACTTCTCGCTGTAGGCCTTCAGATCGGTCGGCTGCGGGTCGCCCTTCACGGTCTCGCCGGTCGCGGGGATCTCGGTGTCCACGGTCTTCGCGTACGCGTAGGCGACGCCGTCCCTCACCTGGATGTTGAACGCGTTGGTGTAGTCCTTGCCGTCGTCGCCCGTGATCTCGATCCTCGACGGGTCGATGCTCACGTACTCGTCATCGAAATCATCCGTCAGGCCCAATCGCCATACCTTGTAGGCCTGGTCCTTCTGCGTGGCGTCGAGGTCGATCGTGTAGTGGCCGGTGTCGCCCAGCAGCATCGTCTTGCCGTCGATCGAGACGGTCGGGTCACCCTGCTCCTTGGACTGGGTGTCCTTCTTCGAGGGGTTGAAGACGGGCGGCAGGTTGAACACCTCGTTCGACGGGGTCAGGCTGTTGTTCAGGGTCAGCACCCACTTGTTGCCGATCTTGTGGTCGGCGGGGGCATCCTCCCTGACGGTGCCCTCGAAGCGGATCTGGACGCGCGGGCTGGAGGAGGCGCGCCACTGGCCGATCAGCGACTGGTCCTTCACGGTCAGCTGGAACAGGTGCCTGCCTTCATCCCACCTGGTCGCGTACTTCGACTTCGGCACGACCTTGCCGGTGTTCAGGTCCATCATCTCGACGGTCTGCTTGTCCGGCACGAGGTTCTCGTCATAGGAGTCCGTGAACGCCACGCTCGTGACCATGGTGGCCAGGTCGGCGGGCAGCTTCGGCTCGGTGGTCAGCTGGTACTCGACCTTCTGGCCCGGGTGGACGACCTTGCCGTCCACGCTCTCCTGGCCGCCGCCCTGCGAGGATTCCGCGATCACGTCCTTCTTCACCGGAGGCACGTAGCCGCAGATCTTCGGCTTGTTGGTCGGCTCGGTCTGCCCGTTCACGGTCTGGCTGCCCTTGTTGGTCAGCTCCTTGCCGTCCGGCGAGGTGCAGAACGTGACCTCGTCGCCCGGCTTCCTGCCGAAGTCCTCGCGCACCCGGGCCGCGCCCTTGCCGTCCGCGAAGTTCACGGTGAACGGGACGAGCAGGGTCAGCTGCAGGCCCTTCCTCATGCCCTTCAGGGTCTTCAAATAGTCCGGTTTCGCGGTGGCGGTCGCCACGGTGCCCTCGACCTTGATGTCGAACATGTCGGTCACGTCGGTGCCCTTGTTCGCGATGTCCGCGACGCTGGTCCGCGTGTAGTGCTTCACCGTGGCGCCGTCGACCGTGTCGGTGCGGTCGGGCTCGGCCTCGGCCGCGAACACGCGGATCTTCGACGCGTCCTGCGGGTCGACCAGATAGTCGGCGGCGGCCCAGTCGTCGGTCAGCTCCAGCTTGGAGGGAGCCTCCTTCAGACCGGGGTCCACGGTGCCGTTCACCGCGGAGCCGACCGTGTCCCCGTCGAGGAACTTCATGTCGTCCGCGCCGGTCTTGTTCGTCTCGCCCGGATCGACCACGGCTTGCCACTTGCCGTCACGGTACAGGATCCAGCTCTTGTCCGGGTTCGGCTGCCAGGTCGGGAACCCGTGGCCGTCGGCCTTGCCCGTGCCCTTGTCGTTCCACGTGACGGACGGCGTGTCCGTGACCTTCGACGTGGAAGGCAGCGAGACCGTGATGGTCAGACGGTACTCGAATGTGTGCCTTTCCGGCAGGTCGCCGCCCTTCCACGTGGCCGTGGCCACATCGTTCGGGGCCGGCTGCCCGTCCGCCGTGTTGAACGTGAACTTCGCGGACACGTCCTGGCCGGTGGTCGTGTCCGTGACCTTCTGGCCCGTGACCTTGTACGCCATGCCGTTCGGATCGATCGCATCCTGGACGACCATCCTCTTGCCGCCCACGCCAGTGCCCGTCGAGATCACCGTCTCGTTCGACATGCCATCAGCGCTCGTGCCTTGCTCCACCTTCTTCGTCGGCGGGGCCGGAGGCGTCTCCGGCGGCTTCGGCTGGTACTTGTCCAGCACGATGATGATCAGGTTCGGCGTCGCGCCGGCCGCAGCCACGTTCGAATACGCGATCTTGTCCACGCTGTTCGACGGATCATCATCAAACGGATAAGAAGTCTTGTAGACGATGCTCCCATACTGGAAAGTTCCGGGTTTGATCTGCGAGTCCCAGGACGAGTACCACTTGCTCGCCGAATAGCCGCCGGACCCGTTGTACACCCATCTGCCGCCCTGCTGGCCCGCGACCGAGCCCACGCCCACGACACGGCAGTCGCCGTCGCCCTCGCCCGGATGACGCTGACGGAAGCCGGCCACGCACTTCGACAACGCGCCCCGCAACGTATCGCGGATCGCCCCCGGCCCGTCGTACACGCCGTCGTTCACCACACTCACGCCGGCACGCTTGTACGCGGCCTCCACCGACGCGATGCGCGGCGAGCCGTCCGCGTTCGCGGCCGGACCGAAGCTGCCGGACGCGTCGTCCTTGTACTGCCAGAACATGCCCGCGGGAAGGCCGCCGGTCGCGCCGCCCGGACGGTTGTCTCCCGCGCCGGCCGCATACGCGGTCGACGCCACCAGGCCGCCCGTGGCCAGCGTGGCCACGGCCACCAGGCCGGCAAGCACCGTGCGTGCCGGCCCCGCCCCATGCGCGCCACGCGCGAGCGGTTCATGACTCCGCCCGGCCGACGCCCTATCATGACGAAAACCCATAAGGGTCTCCTCCCTGTGTTGATCAACAGGACGGGCCTCTCCCGCCCCTCACGGAACCCGTCCCACAGGCCGGACTCCACGACCCCCACCCGCACACCCCGGGAAACCACACCGATATCACAGGAAAAACACAGGGAGTAAAAAAGAGATGGGAGAGGTCCTTCGCAGAAGCGAAGGACCTCTCCCATCTCCTAAGCCGTTGAATATTTATAAGCGAATTCAACAGAAACAATAATGCCTTGTTCGAACTAATCGAACAAGGCATATTATTCACGAATCAATGATGATAGTAACCGTCATCCGTGCCGGTACAGCTGTTGCCGCACCCTTGAGCTCCGCTGATTGGTCCGCTGGGGGCGGAACCCCCACCGTTGCCGCCTCCGGTCGCGGGCGGCGTGTACGTGCCTCCTCCCGTGTAGCCTCCTCCCGTGTAGCCGCCGCCGGTGTAGCCTCCACCGGTGTAGCCGGTGCCGCCGCCGTACGAGTAGCCGCCGCCATAGGACTGCGCCTGCTGCTGCGCCTGCGCCTGGGCCGCCGCCGCGTCGGCCGCCGCCTGGGCCTCCTGTTCGGCCTCCCTTCTGGCCTTCGCGTCGGCGTCGGCCTTCGCCTTGGCCTTGACCGACCCGTCCACCGCGTTCACGGCCTCGCCGATCGCGTCCGCGTCCCTGTCCTTGATGGCCTGCTCCAACATGCTACGGGTCTTCTCGTCGGCGACCCTGCCCTTCGAATCGGCGAGCAGCTTCTCCGCGTCCTCGACCGTCCTGTCCAGCCTCGAGGATTCCACCGCCTTGACGGCCTTCCCGAGCGATGCGGCATGGGTCTTGTACCAGGCGGCCTGCCTGTCGAGCTTCGACGTCGCCTCGTCCAAACCGGCCTTGGAACCGGCCAAGCACCCCTCATACTCGGGAGCCGTGGTCTTCAACGCCTTGGCCAGCGCGTCCACGGTCCTCGCGTCCTTCACCTGGTCGACGGTGACCGCCGAGGCGTCGGCGGCCTTCCCGTTGACGACCGCATTGTAGTCGTTCGCCGCGCCACGCACCCCGTCCGCCGCCACGGCGCAAGCCTCCCTCGCCTCGGCCAGTTCGCGCGCCGACCACACACGGCAGCCGACCACGCCGCCCACGGCGAGCAGCGCCAGCACGCAACCCACGGCCGCGGGTGCCAGCCACTTCGGACGCCTGCGAACCGTCTCAGGCTCGGGCACCACGCCCGTGCCGTCCGGGGACGGCACCTTGTCCTCTTCGCTCATCCTCGTTCCTTTCCTATCATCGGACCAACCGCCGGCACCCCTTCCGGGAGAGGGGAACGGTCCGCATGAACACATCCTATGCCACGGCCGGCGATCCCGCCGGCCGGCATGCCATCCACCCGACAATCCGCCGATATCGGGGGAGCGGAAGGGGAAGCCGGACCGGCGGCGCTCCCCTTCAGTACACGCAAGCCACGGCAACCAGGAGCCACAGAAGGGCGGCGTACGCTGGATCCCGTCCATGCCGGCGGCGTGAGGAATCATCGGGGCCGGCGGATGGCCTTGCGATAACCTTTGGATTCCGGATCCCATTCCACGGTGAATCGTTCCCTCAACAGATCCAGCACGGCATAGACCTTGCGGCATGCATGAGGATTGACCGGACGGATCTTTCCATGAGGCGTGGCCTCGGAGGCCGCCTGATATAAGCGAATATCCTCTTCGGTCAGCAGCCCGCTGAGATCGATGTTCGCGTGCTCCGGAGCCTTTGGAATGGGGGCGGCTTCAACCTCCGCATCGATCTCTCGCATATCCGCGCACTGGGTGCGACCGAATCCGCAATAGCTGAACATGGAATCCGCATGCCTGCGAATCGTATCCTTGCCGGCCAGCTCCCTGAACGCGGATAGTCCGATTTCATCGGATCTGAATGGCAGGAAGAAATCCCGGGAGATTCTGAGTCGTAACGTACCGTCCGGCAATGGGATACGTTCGATGTGATGCCTGGTCAGAACGGCCCGAAGTAATTGCTCCGCATCGTCCACATGATCCGGATAATCCTCCGCGGACGTCATCTGACGGACCATCCACGGGACGGGGAATTCCAGGAACGGGTCAAAGGGCGTCCCTGGGCCAAAGCCTCCAGAAGCTGCCGTGGGATGGCATCATCCCGGTTCCAGACAAGGAACAGGTCATCACGGTCAAGGTTCGTGGACGAAGCCAGCTCGTCGTCGCCCACCTCGACGGATATGTCCCTGTCCTCATCCAGATAATAGGTGATGTTGATGGTTCCTCTCGGGGAAGGGGAAACGCATGGCGCGATACGGCTGACAGCGGAGACCCGGGACAGGAAGGCGCGCGCGTTCCGAATGATCATCCGGGAGGGCGCGAACGTGTCGGGGCCGGCCCAGCCATCTTTCATGTCCAGGAAATCCACGATGGCCGACCCGCCGCCGTAGTCCGATTCCTGCGGGTATCTGTCGTCTGATGCCAGATCGAGTCGCGATTGGCGGGGAAGCGAGAGCGGCAGACGGTCCCTCACCTGTCTCCAGGACAGGGGCTGCCTCGTCCGAAGCGTCTCCAAGAGTTCGGCTGTTTTCATTGGTCCTCCCCAACGCCGAACGTGTCCCTTATCGGCTCGATGAGGGTGAAGAACATTCTATGCGCGATGTCATGTTCCTCCGACAGGGAATCCATCACGGAACGCAGGTCCGTGTCGATGGACGAGCGATTCGAGATCTGCATCATCAGGGCCACGCCTGCACGACTGGGATCCGCGGGGCGTCCGGCGATGCGTGTCATGTCCGCCACCTTGATGGTCGCGTCCAATCCGCAGCCGGCGAGATGCCGATTGACGTATGCCTGGACCGATTCATCACCTTTGGAAGGGAATCCTTCGTCAATCCGGTCGGGAAGGGCGATGGAAAAACCAAGAACGTCCCTGATGAAATGGGAGGAATCCCTTCCTGTGATTTCCGTCGGGAACCAGTCGTCATACCGGATGGAAACCGAATCGAAGCACGTGGCACCCACGGTCTTATTCAATGCCTGTAGAAGTATGTCTATGCCCGATTCGATGACGGGAGCGAAGGAATCCCAGTTGGAATAGTTATCCGGCTTTGTCATGTCGATGCGGAACCGGTCGACGTCCAGGTCGAAGCTGATGCCTTCCCGTTCGTTCTGCAGCTGGTAGCTGTATGGGTAATCGCCTGTGGACCAGCCGTCGTTCTTGACGATGCAGATAATCGAACTATCGGGCTGGGAATCCTTGAAACGAAGCTGATAATTCGAGAAGAAATCCTCCGGACCCTGTGAGGGCGGGTTTTCCGGTATGGACCAGGTCAGCGTGATGCTCAGCCCGTCGAGAGGAGCGGTCCTCAGTGTGTTCTCTCTCATGCCATCCTCCTATGACCCACCCTACATATATCGGGGTACCCGATTAAACATATCCCCATGCATTCCCAATGACAAGCCGTTTCCCGGCATGATACCCGTAATGGTTGCACCCGGAAACACGCATATCGGGGGTCACCAAGCCAGACTCATACGGTCTGGATATCGTCGGTTCGGCAAAGACGGAAACACGCCGCCTTCTCGGAGACATGGGTGAGCCAGTCGCCGACCAACGACAGGGCCAATTCCGTGTAGGCATTGTCGACACCGGGCATCGTACGCAGATTGAAGGTCTACCAGAATCGGCTGCGAGCATAAACATGGCCAGCGAACGCATACCACGGCACATGGAATACATCAGAAACTTGGTCGAGGCCATGCTCGACATCCTCGAAATCATCCTGAACCTGCCCGCCGCCCGGAACCACGATCTGGTGGCGCTGCTCACCATCGGCTGCCTTGTGGCGCTGTCGCTCCTGCGCGTCATGGCGGCCGCAAGAAATCTTCTTGCCCGCGTCCGTGCGCGGGGACGCCACGCACGCCACAACGTCCGGGAGGGTGGAAAGGGCAGACAAAGCCGAATCGCGCGCCATGCCCGCCGCGGCCGTACGCGGCTCAAGATCCGCTTCGAGGTGGAACACGAACACGAACGGGAGGAATGACCGGCGGTACGCGTCACCGGTAGTCCGGGCCGGGAGCCCCGCCGCCGCGCAGCAGGGCCCATGCGAGGAACAGGTCCGCCAGTACCGCTCCTGTCAGGTCGAACGCCTGCCAGGGCGCGAACGGCGCGCCCCACGGCTCCCGGAACGCGAGCGAACCCAACCCCGCCTGCATCGCCTCCACCGCCAACGCCAGCATGAACAGGCGGGCGCGACGCGAACCCAGGCCCTCGCGCGAGCCCTCCTCGCGGGACAGGAGCGCGCAGCACATCAGTACACCCAGCACGTACAGGGCCTCCAAGGCCACGTCCGCCAGATTCATGTCCTCGCCTTCCCCGAAAGGAGCTGCCGGCATCGGCCGCACAACCCGTCCGGCGAGCCCTTCCGCCGCGGCGCGCCGCAACGAGAACAGGATGGCAACACACGGTGCGCCCGGCACCTGCCGCACATGTCCTCGCCCTCGAGGCACCGGCACCTGCCGCATTTCGGGCACATCGGCCTGGCCTGTTCCCGGACCAGTTTCAGGCATCGGGCGCACAACCCGTCCACGGGACGGCTCGTCCGCCTCCCGCATTCCCGGCAGCGGGGCAGATCCTCCAAGTGACGGCACTGGGCGCACAACGTGTCGCCGGCACGGACCCCGGCAGGATTGTCAGCCATACGAAACCTCCCTGAACGGAAAAGCACATGATCGCCGACGCCGACACCCACGAAGGACGCCTATATCGTCAACGGCGCCAGCGCGGCATGACCGGCGAGCCGTCACGCAGACGGAACCGCTGCTCCATCACCACACGTCCCCCTTCCAGCCATGACAAGTGGCGTTTGACCGTGCCCACGCTGCACTTGCACCACGCGGCCAGCTTCCTGTACGTCGGATGCGCGTTGCGCCCCTCGGCGGGAGTCTTGCAGACGTGCGCGCAGCACGGGCACGCGCGGCACGGGAACGTCGAGCATCATCGACAGGTAGAAGTCGTGGCTGCCGTCCGACGGGCAGGCCGCCAACAGGCCCGAAGCGGAACCACGGGCCGGGAAGCCGCCATGACGCCCGGCACGCTCAAGCGTTTCATGCGCTCTCATGGCTCTCCTCACCCACGGAACCGGCCGACTCCTCACGCCAACGGGCCTCGAGCATGTCGCGGCGCGTGGCCGCACGGCACAGGGCGAACGTCAGCAGACAGGACGCGGCGAGAATGATGACGACGGCGATCACGAGTATGAGGTGCATCATCGGCCCGCCCCCATTGATCGCGCGAGGATGGCGCGTTCGATGAGTCCGGAACCCTCTGACCGACACGACATGACCGATTCCTTCCTGTTTCCTGATCCGTTTGCCCGTACACGCGTGCGCCGGACCGATAACCGTATGGCGGCCCGTCATCGCGTGCCGGAGGCGAGCGAGGCGACCATGGAGTCGATGCCCTGGGAGAGCCGGTCCATGTCCGCCGGGGACGCGGACCCGTCGTCGAGCAGCCCCGCCGCCTGTTCCGTGAGCTGTCCGAGCCGACGGTACAGGTACGGCACCTTGTACTGGTCCGCCGTGCTCCCCGCCAGCAGACCCCGCGCGTCGGCCACGGCATGTTCGAGCCGGCTCCTGGCCCGTGACGATTCGGCGTCGCCGACCGTCTGGCCGGCCTTCGCCACGGCCTTTTCCAGCCGTTCCGACCGTTTCGCGAGCCTGTCGGCGGCCTTGGAGATGCGTTTCGCGTCCGCGTCGAGCGTTGCCGTGTCGCCTCCGGCCGTGCATCCGGCCGGCGTGACGGGGTCGGCGGAAAGCCGTTCGAGGGTGCCCGCCATATCGGGGTCAGTGGCGCGCAGCGCGTCGAGGTCGACCGATCCCATGATCCGGTCGCGGTCACGGCCCCATTCGGCCGATCCCGCGGACCATGCCCGGGCGGATCGTTCGCACGCCGCCAACGCGTCGGCCAGCCGTTCGCGCCGGTTCGCGGAGACCATGCCCGCCGTCAGCCCGGCCCCGACCATGAGCCCCGTGACGATCACCGTCGCCACGCCCACACGCACCCCGATACGGGGCCTGGTGCGGGCCTCGGCCTCGTCCCCGTCGTCCTTCCCATGCCGGCCGGGCCATGGGAATCGCCGTTTCCCACCAGGCCGCCCGTCGACCAACCCGGGCATGACCTCGTCGAACCAGTCCTCCTGGCCGTGCGCGCCCATGGTCACAACCCCAGCGGCAGGACCGCGGTCAACGCCTGCCGCTGCTGGCCGCGCAGGCCGGACAGGCGCAGATGGTACTTGCCGACGCGCACGCGCAGGTCGCGTTCGAACACGGCCAGCATGTCGCGGTCCGGGGCGAACAGGGTGATGAACCCCTGATGGTCGGTGTCGGGCCAGTTCGCGTCCTGCTCCGCCTCTCGCTGCCGCTGCTCGCGGCGCTCACGGCGTTCGTCGCGCGACAGTTTCCGCTGGTTCTGCAACGTGTCGCGCTGCAGGATGCTGGACTCGCGGTCCCTCAGGTCCTTCTCGCTTTTCTCCATGCTCATGGGCCTCCAGATATGGGTCAGGGCGATCATCCTGCCGCCCTGCAGGATGTCGCGCGTCCAGCCCGCCGGCACGGGCCGGTCGGGCCACTGGGTCACCCACCAGGTGCGCGCCACGCACGATTCCAGGGTCACGCTCTCCCCGTCGAGGCTCTCCTCGCACCAGCCCAGCGTCGGCTCGTCGCGGGTGACCGGAGGACGGTCCGCGTTGCCGGCCGGATCCGAAACCGACCGGATCAGCGTGCGCAGGTCGTCCAGGCCGCACCAGCGCACCGAACCGGGACGCGCCCCGCATTCGACCAGGGCCGGGGCGACGGTCATCTTCACCAGGTCGCCCAACGCGACCCCGACCCGATCGCGTTCCGTGAGCCGGCCCCGGGCGCGGTCCACGCCCTTGAGCCGGTCCACGTCGCAGGTCACGGACACGTAGCTCACGTTCGCCAACGGGGTCATGACCTCCGGCAGGGCCCACAATTCCGCCATGTCGCGGCGCATCCACTCCGGCGACCCGCCATCGTAGGGCAGGTCCGGAGCGGGCGCGGCTCCCGGCAGCAGGAGCGCGGTCTCCTTGAGCTCGACCACTCCCGGCGTGTCCGCCAGACGGGCGGTCAGATCGTTCAAGGCGGCCGCGCGCGACGATTTCGACGCATCCGTGCTCAACGTCCACTCCTCGACCTTCAACGCGAGCACCGCGGTCGCCCGCCGGCGTTCCGGGTCGAACAGGTAGCAGGCGCCATGGAACGGGGTGCCGACCACCTCCACGCCGGACCCCTCGACCACCTGGGCCCGGGACCCGACCTGGCCCCACACGCCCAGCACGCCCGCCGGCCGGCCCGAGGGGAGCCGGCCCGCCGACCATCGGGTCGACCCGTCGCGCACACGCCGCCGCCACGCCAGCCATACGTACGTCCACGCCATCAGGCTCAACCCCTCGTAACGGATCAGCCCGTACGCCATGACCACGCCGCCCGCGAGCATCAACGGCAGCACCATGCCCGCCGCCGCGCCGCCCACGACCATGACCAGGCCGGCCAGGCCCACGCCGATCTGCGGCCATGTCCATCCGAACAAGACGTTCGTGGCCGACAGGCGGCCGCAACCCCGCGCGGCCGGACCG
>OAVX01000592.1_pt1 | contig 18016 bp, 10 predicted proteins | sample 1476471 | NCBI WGS metagenome assembly OAVX01 (sample SAMEA2580114, study PRJEB22360) | human gut metagenome | biome: human gut; feature: human-associated habitat; material: faeces | place: Denmark | collected 2008/2010
CTGCGCAGCTTGCGGGCGCCGGGGCTGCTGCGCGGGCGCCGCCCGCGGGCGACGTGCGCTGCCGTTACCTGATTAACGCCGCGGGCAACGGTGCCGCGGATATCTCGCATATGGCCGGCGCCGAGGAGTTCCAGATGGTCTGGCGCCAGGGCAACATCGTGGTGCTGGACAAAGAGCCGCGCGCGCTCATGCCGCTCTACCCCGTTCCCACGCCGGTTTCCAAGGGCGTCATCGTGACGGGAACCATTCATGGCAACACCGTGATTACCGCGACCGCCGCCGTGCGCGAGCCAGGCGATACACAGACCTACGCTACCGATGTCAACGCGCTCCTGACCGGTGCGCGCAAGCTGGTGCCCGATCTGGACACACGTCGCGTGGTACGTGCGTTTGCCGGCGGGCGTCCGGTCATTAAGGGGACGAACGACTTCTTTATTGGGCAGTCGGCCGTGGTGCCGGGGCTGTTCCAGGCGGCGGGCATTCAGTCGCCGGGTGTGGCGAGCGCGCCGGCCATTGCCGAGCGCATGGAGCACGTGATGCGCGAGGCGGGCGTGGCCCTGCGCGAACGGGACGATTGGGATCTGATTCGCCGCGCGCCGGACGACTTCGACCGCGCACCGATTGCACGCAAGGAGGAGCTGATCAAGTCCGATCCCGCGTGGGGACAAATCGTCTGCCGCTGCGAGACGGTGCCCGAGGCCGAGATCGTGGCCGCGATTCGACGCCGCCCGGGTGCGGTTTCGGTCGAGGGCGTCAAACGCCGCTGCCGCGCGGGTATGGGCCGCTGCCAGAGCGGCTTTTGCCAGAGCCGCGTGGTGGCGATTCTGGCCCGCGAGCTGGGCTGCAACCCCAGCGAAGTGCTGTTGGAGGATGCCGGTTCTTGGCTGGTCGAAGGACCGCTAAAGGGGGTGCGCTAGCATGGCGACGTTTGATATGCGCGACGGACGCGCGAAGGCAGGAGCTGGAGCGCCGGTGACAACGCAGGCGTTCGACGTGGTCGTTATCGGCGGCGGACCTGCCGGCATGGCGGCCGCGCTTGCCGCGAACAAGGCCGGCGCCCACGTGGCCATCGTGGAGCGCGAGCAACACTTGGGCGGCATCCTGCGCCAATGCATCCACCCCGGCTTTGGCCTTTCGCACTTTAAGCAGGAGCTCACCGGTCCTGAGTACGCGCAGCGCTTTATCGATCAGGTACGGGCGACCAACATCGCGCTGTTCTTGGACAGCATGGTGCTTGGGATTGATTCGGGCGAGTCCACGGAAGACGCCGCACTTCACACCGTCACGCTCATGAGCCCCGCCAGCATGTTGCAGCTCACCGGGCGCGCCGTCGTCCTTGCCATGGGATGCCGCGAGCGCACACGCAGCGAGATCAAGATTCCCGGCAGCCGACCCGCCGGCGTGTTTACGGCCGGCCTGGCGCAGCGATACATCAATATCGAGAACCTCAAACCCGGCTCGCGCGCCGTCATTTTGGGCTCGGGCGACATTGGGCTCATCATGGCGCGCCGCTGCACGCTCGAGGGGATTTCGGTCGAGGGCGTGTACGAGCTCATGCCGTACGCCAACGGCCTGCGCCGCAACGTCAAGAACTGCCTGGACGACTTTGGCATTCCGCTGCACCTGTCCACCACCGTCACACGTGTGATTGGGCACGACCGCGTTGAGGCCGTCGAGGTAAGCCAGGTCGACGAGCATCTTGCACCCATTCCGGGGACCGAACGCGTTGTTCCGTGCGACACGCTGCTACTTTCGGTGGGCCTGATTCCCGAAAACGAGCTTTCGGTTGCCGCGGGCGTTGAGCTTGACCCGCACACGCGCGGCGCCGTGGTGGACCAGAGTCTGCAAACGGGCGTGCCGGGCATATTTGCCTGCGGCAACGTGCTGCACGTGCACGACCTGGCCGACAACGTGACGACTGAGTCCGAGCGTGCCGGCGCGGCTGCAGCGGCGTGGGTGTTGGGGGCTGTCAACACCGCGGCGGGAGTGGCGGACGCGGGCTGCGAGCTCACGGTCTCCCCCGCCGGCATCGCAGGCTACGCACTGCCGGGCCGCATTACGACCGTCGGGCTCACCAAGCTCAACTTCCGCGTACGCCGACCGGTCGACGCCGCCCGCATACGTATTCTGGCAGGCGACGAGGAACTGTTTGCAGGCAAGGTCCGCCCGTTTAAACCGAGCGTCATGGAAAGCTTCCCGCTGCCCGCAAAGGTGATTCAGCGCGCACTTGACCTGGGTGTTAGCGAAATTGTCCTGTCCGTCGACCCCGTTGAGGAGGCGTAAGGCCATGAGCACGAATGCGACCGAGACATTGCAGTTCAACTGCACCACCTGCCCCTCCGAGTGCCTCCTGACCGTGGAGGTCGAGCGCAGCGCAAACGGCGCCGTGGTAGAGGTGCGCTCCGTAACCGGCAACAGCTGCCCACGTGGTAATACGTTCGCGCGCCAGGAACTCACCTGCCCCATGCGCGTGCTTACCACCACCGTGGCCGTATCCGGCAGCGACGAGGCGCTGCTGCCCGTGCGCACGGCCGAAGCGATCCCGCTCGAACTCCACGCCCAGGCCATGGACCTCATCCGCGGCCTAGTGGTCAAAGCCCCTATCCGCATGGGCGATGTCGTGCTGGAGAACCTCCTCAACACCAACATCGACCTCATCGCCAGCATGGACATCGACCCAGCCTAAGCAGCTAATTTAGGACGGGGCTCTTTTAGCTACCCCGCCAACCACCCCGCCCCTCCTCAATTGCGGTGAAATAGTTCCTGATTTCCGCCAAAACCCCGGCATCCAGGAACTATTCCACCGCAACTATCCTTGGAATCGGTATTTAGCTTGTACCTACTTTAGTGCCATTTCAAAACCATGCCGGATTACGGGGCTGATTCGGAGACCCCCATCCATACCGGCAATTTTCGATTTTTGATAAGCCGTCTACCTGCGGTTTTAATTTCGCGATTATTCCCATGGTCAAGTAATACAGGTCCAGCCCCGTAATCCACCATAGTTTTGAAACCAGCCCATTCGGGACGAGCCTCTTATGACTACTTTTGCCCGAACGTTCACTCAAATGATTTTTCTGGGACGGGGATTAAATAATCATTCGGCACATAATGATTATTTAATCCCCGTCCCAGAAAAATCATTCCGCATGTTTGACGCAGCTAAAATAGCCCCGTCCCAAATTGACTACCCTGGCATTGGGGATACCATGGTGGCAACCTAGCGAAAGGACGATGTATGGCACATGTCGATGACCAGCGTGTGGCGCGCGTGCTCGATGCGCTCGAGGCTCAGCACCCCGGCGCGCAGCTGCTTGTAAACGACCCGTGGTCGATCTACTATCTGACCGGCTTTTATGCCGATATGTTCGAGCGTTTTTGTGGCGTGCTGCTCGCGCGCGACAGCGAGCCCGTGATCTTGGTCAACGCGCTACATCAGCTGCCCGACTATGACAATACCCGCGTCGCGTATCACAACGACACCGACGTCGTGACCGACGCCATCGCACGCGAGGTCAATCCCACCAAGCCCCTCGGCATCGATACCGTTATGCGCTCCGGCTTTTTGATGCCCCTTATGGATCGTCACGCCGCGAGCGAGTTCTTCCTGGGCGACTTTGCCGTCACCGCCGCACGCACCCACAAGGATGAGGCCGAGCAGGAGCTCATGCGCGCGTCCTCGGCCGCTAACGACGCCGTGATGGCCGATGCTATCAAGCTCGTCCACGAAGGCGTGACGGAACGCGAGATTGCCGACCAGATGCTCAATCTGTATCGCAAGCACGACTGCGAGGGCTTTAGCTTTCCGCCCATCGTGAGCTTTGGCGCCAACGCCGGAGACCCGCATCACGAGCCCGACGGCACCGTACTCAAGTGCAGCGACGTGGTGCTGTTCGACATTGGCGGACGTCGCCGCAACTACTGCTCGGACATGACGCGCACGTTCTTTTGGGGCGAACCGGACGAGGAGACGGCACGCATCTACGACATCGTGCGCCGCGCCAACGAGGCCGCCGAGGCGCTCATCGCCCCGGGCGTGCGCATGTGTGACCTGGACCGCGCCGCGCGCGACGTGATTGAGGATGCGGGCTACGGCAAGTACTTTACTCATCGCCTGGGCCACTCGATCGGCCTGCAGGACCACGAGCCGGGCGACGTTTCACTTGTCAACGAGCAGGTCGTAGAGCCGGGCATGACCTTCTCCATCGAGCCGGGCATCTACCTCCCCGGCCACACCGGCGTCCGCATCGAAGACCTGGCCCTGGTCACCGAGTCCGGCGTCGAGATCCTCAACGCCTACCCCCACGCCCCAGTCCGCCTAGACTAGCCCCTTCCCAATAGCCCCTCAATAAGTTGCGGTGGAATAATTCCCAGATTGGCCCACAGAGGCATAATCCAGGAACTATTTCACCGCAACTGCCAAGGGGCCAAGTCGACCAATTTGAAAGCCTAGAGATGCGCCACGAAAACGGGCCATCTACTACGTTTAACCCGCATGGGTCGACCATGCGGGTATTTTTTTGAAAATCGGCAAGCCTTCTACCTGCGGTTTTAATTTTTCGTTTTTCGGCGTGGTCCAGGGCAGTCGATTAAACGAGGTAGATGGGCCCATTTCGTGGCGAGCAGGCCAACTAGCTGCCCTGTGAGCGGCTTAGCGCAGCAGGCCGGCAACTTCGCCGGCCAAGGTGATGGTGCCGGCGGCTATGAAGGGCACGCCCGCGGCATCGAAAGCCGAAAGGGCCTCGGACACGCTGGGGTACACGCCAGCGAGCTTGTCCGCGTCCACCAGGGCAGCGAGTTCCTCTGCCGGTAGGGCGCGATCGGAATCGGTCTGGGTCGCGACCACGCGCGGGAAGGCTGGAATCAGCACGTCGACGATACCCGCCACGTCCTTGTCTGCCAGCGCGGCGCACAGCAGCGTGGGGCGATTCTCTACACACGGATCGATCTCGTCCAGCGCGCTTACAAAGTTCTCGCAGCTTTGGGGGTTATGGCAGGCATCGATCAGCTTGAGCGGATTGGTTCCCAGTACATCAAAGCGACCCGGCGTGGGGCAGCCCATAAGCGAAGCGTCGAGAGCATCGTGGTCGAGTATGCGGCCCAGATAGCCCTCGCACAGCATAATCGCGCACGCGGCATTCTGCGGCTGATAGGCCGGCTTGACCATGCTCGACGTATAGATCGCGCGCGGCGTGGTGCAGCTAAACTCCACCGTATCACCCACGTGCGCCGGAACCTTGGTTGTGGCATGGTTCACCACGAGCGGCACAACGCCGCACTCACGGCAACGTGCGTCCATCACACGCTGAACGCTCGCCTCATGCGTACCCTCGCCCAACACAACCAGGCGCCCGGATTTGATGACCGCAGCCTTCTCCCCCGCAATGGCCTCAAGCGTGTCGCCCAAAATGCGCGTGTGATCGAGTCCGATGCCCGTGATGGCAACGGCGACGGGATCGGTCGCACTCGTGGCGTCCCAACGGCCGCCCATGCCGACCTCGAGCACAGCAACGTCCACGGCAGCTTCGGCAAACACCACCAGCGCGGCAGCCGTCAGCAGGTCAAACGGCGTAATGGTGTACGCGCGCTCCCCCGCCGCCACACGACGAGCATTCACGCGATGCCCCGCCTCGACGGCGGCAGAAACGCCGCGGGCAAAGGCTTCATCGCTCACAACGCGCCCGTCAACCTCCATGCGCTCGGGATAGCGCACCAACTGCGGCGACGTATACAGAGCGGTCTTTAACCCCTCTCCACGAAGGATGGCAGCCGAAAAACGCGTGGTCGAAGTCTTGCCATTGGTACCGGCAACCTGAATGCAATCGAAATGCTCGTCCGGACGTCCCAGCTCATCGAGCATATCGACAACCGTCTCGAGCAGAGGCCCAGCATCCCCAGAAATCCGCCCCGTATCAGCAGCCAGCCCAACAGCCTCATCAAACGAAAGCAACTCAAACGAGAAAGGAACGACATACGACCCAGAACGCTTAGCCATAACCCAAAGTCTCCAATTACAGAAAAAGAGGCCCATCAAAAAAGAATGAGCCCCTCGCGTTGACAATATCAGCCTTTATCCGCTTGCAGCATGATCAAGGCCACAACCCAGTGGCCCTAACAGGCAGATGCAAGCAACCAAGTAAACGAACTGGGAGCGGTTTGGGGCTTTGCTCGATACAAGTTCCGCACGAGCCGAAGGCCACTTAATGTGGCCTTCGTGCGAGCAGGACTGTCCGCAGTAGCGAGCAATGCCCCAAACCGCGTCCCCAAGTAACGCTTACGAGAAGTCAGCAACCTGAGCAGTCAGCGCCGCCAGGATCTCCTTGAGCTCAGCTGCACGGTCCCTCTTCTTCTGGACCACCGCGGGCGCGGCCTTAGCCACAAAGCCCTCGTTGGCAAGCGTCTTCTCGCAGCCGGCGAGCTCCTTCTGGGCCGCGGCGATCTCCTTCTCCAGGCGCGCCTTCTCGGCCGAAAGGTCGACCTTGCCCTCGAGCACCACAAAGACCTCGACGCCGCTATCGACCACGGCGATGCTCGCGGCCGGCTTCTCAACGTCGGTGCCCATGACCAGCGATGCGGTGTTGGCCAGCGGCTCAATCGTGGATCGCAGGCTCTCGAGCTTCTCGATGTCCTCGGCACCGGCGCGCACGACCACGTCGAGCTCGGCCTTGGGGCTCAAGCGATAGCGCGAACGGGTGGCGCGGGCGGCAGACACGACGGTGCGGCACAGCTCAAACGCGCGCTCGGCGTCCTCGTCGACGTACTTGACGTAGTCGGCGGGCTCAGGCCACTTGGCGATCATGAGCGCCTCGGCGCGGTCAACGTTGCCTTCGGCGTCCAGGTCGAGCACGCTCGCCGGCATGTTGTCCCAGATCTCCTCGGTGACAAACGGCATGAGCGGGTGCATCAGACGAATGGAAGTGTCAAGCACAAAGATCAGGTTGCGCTGCGCCTGCAGACGGCCCTCACCCTTCAGACGAGCCTTAGTGACCTCGACGTACCAGTCGCAGACCTCGTTCCAGAAGAACTGCTGCACGCCGCGGGCCATGTCGCCAAAGGTGTAGTTCTCGATACCCTCGGTGACCATCTTGACGGCCTTGGCCAGGCGGCTGAACATCCAGGCGTCGGCCGGCGTCTCCACGACGGGCTCGCCGGGCGTGTAGCCCTCCATGTTCATAAGCAGGAAGCGGCTGGCGTTCCAGATCTTGGTCACAAACGACTTGGCCTGCTCGGTGCGCGGGCTGTCGATGAGCTTCTTGGTCTTCTTGTCGATGTTCGCGTCGAACTTAACGTCCTGGTTGTTAGTGCACAGCGTGAGCAGGTTGAATCGCATGGCGTCGGCGCCGTACATGCCAATGAGGTCCATGGGGTCAACGCCGTTGCCCTTGGACTTGGACATGCGGCTGCCGTCCTTGGCCAGAATCGTCGGGTAGATGACGACGTCCTTAAACGGCACCTCGTCCAGGAAGTACAGCGAGCTCATGACCATGCGGGCGACCCACAGCGCGATGATGTCGCGCGCGGTGACCAGCGCCGTCGTGGGGTGATGACCCTCGAGCAGCTCCGGCTTTTGCGGCCAGCCCTGCGTGGCAAAGGTCCACAGCTGCGAGCTGAACCAGGTGTCCAGCACGTTCTCGTCCTGATGCACGTGATGGCCGCCGCACTTGGGACACACGTCGGTGTCCTCGGTAAGGGCGTCCTCCCAGCCGCAGTCCTCGCAGTAGAACACGGGGATGCGGTGGCCCCACCACAGCTGGCGGCTGATGCACCAGTCCTTGAGGTTTTCCATCCAGGTGGTGTAGGTCTGCGTCCAGCGCGCGGGGTGGAAGGTGACCTTGCCGGAGTTGACGGCGTCGAGCGCCGGCCCCTTGAGCTTATCGACGGCCACAAACCACTGCTCGGAAAGCCACGGCTCCAGCGCGGAGTCGCAACGGTAGCAGTGCATGACGGAGTGATCGAGTTCGTCGACGTGATCGAGCAGGTCGTGCTCCTCAAACCACTTGATGACGGCCTCGCGGCACTCGTCGCGGTTCATGCCGGTAAACTCGCCGTAACCCTCGACGACCACCGCATGCTCGTCGAAGATGTTGATCTGCGGCAGGTCGTGGGCCTGACCCATGGCGTAGTCGTTGGGGTCGTGGGCCGGGGTAACCTTGACGAAGCCGGAGCCAAAGTTGGCGTCGACATGCCAATCCTCAAAGATAGGAATCTCACGGTCGACGATGGGGAGCTTAACGGTCTTACCCACGAAGGCGGCCTTCACGGGATCCTTAGGAGAGACTGCAACGCCCGTGTCGCCGAGCATGGTCTCGGGGCGCGTGGTGGCAACGACGATGTAGTCCTGGCCGTTGACCGGCTCAGTCAGCGGGTAGCGCAGGTGCCACAGGTGGCCCTTCTCGTCCTTGTACTCGGCCTCGTCGTCCGAGATGGCGGTGGTGCAGTTGGGGCACCAGTTGACGATGCGCTTGCCGCGGTAAATCAGACCGTCGTGGTACCAGTCGCAGAAGACCTTGCGCACGGCCCGGGCATAGTCCTCGTCCATGGTGAAGCGCTCGTTGTCGAAGTCAACGGAGCAGCCCATGCGCTTGATCTGCTCAACGATGATGCCGCCGTACTCGTGGGTCCAGTCCCAGCAGGCGTCAACAAACTTGTCGCGACCGATCTCCAGGCGGCTGATGCCCTCGCTCTTGAGCTTCTTGTCGACCTTGGTCTGCGTGGCGATACCGGCGTGGTCGGTGCCCAGCACCCAGCGCGTAGACTTGCCGCGCATGCGGGCCATACGGATGATGGCGTCCTGGATGGAGTCATCGGTGGCATGGCCCATGTGGAGCTTGCCGGTCACGTTGGGAGGCGGAATGGTGACGGTGCAGTCGCCCACGCCCTCACGGCGCTTGTAGTAGCCGCCGTCGAGCCACTTCTGCAGGATCGCCGGCTCGTTGGTCGACGGATCGTAGTTCTTGGGCATTTCTTCCATATATCTCTCCCTTGCCCATCGGGGAGGAATGTAGGCCCGATTTTCGCTCGGTCAAGTCCTGGCTCGCACGAAGAACACATTAAGTGTTCTTCGGCTCGTGCGGAATCTACGAAAATCGGGCCTACATTCCTCCCCTTAGGTATCGATTACTTCAGTCTGAATGACTTCGCTGAGGCTTAAACAAACACACAGAATAACACAGGTAGTTGGGGTTATTGCGCATATATAAAATAGCCTCCGACCGCGGACGGTCGGAGGCTATTTTGCAAACACGTTTTAGGCAGGTCTAGCCGTAGATACGCTGGGGCTGTTCTTCGCCCTTGACGGCGGCTTCGGTTACGACGACCTTGGAAACGCCCTCCTCGCTGGGGAGGTCGAACATCGTCTGCTGCAGCACGTCCTCGCAGATGGAGCGCAGGCCGCGGGCGCCGGTCTTGCGGGCAAGCGCCATGCGGGCAATCTCGTGCAGGGCGGCGTCCTCAAACTCAAGCTCAACGTCCTCGAGCTGGAACATCTTGCGGTACTGACGCACCACGGCGTTCTTGGGCTCGGTCAAGATCGACACCAGGTCGTCCTCGTCGAGCGCCTGCGTCTGGGTGACGACGGGCGTACGGCCCACGAACTCGGGGATCATGCCAAAGGCGTTGAGGTCTTGCGGGAGCACCTGACGCAGCAGGTCGTTCTCGTCGACCGAGGTGGGGCCGGCGATCTCGGAGTTAAAGCCCACGCCCTTGTTGCCCACGCGATCGGCAATGATCTTATCCAGACCAACGAAGGCACCGCCACAGATGAACAAGATGTTCGTCGTGTCGATCTGCAGCAGCTCCTGCTGAGGATGTTTGCGGCCGCCGGTGGGCGGAACGCTGGCCACCGTGCCCTCAAGAATCTTAAGCAGCGCCTGCTGAACGCCCTCGCCCGAAACATCACGGGTGATGGAGAGGTTCTCGGCCTTGCGGGCGATCTTGTCGATCTCGTCCACGTAGATGATGCCAACCTGCGCGCGCTCAATGTCGCCATCGGCGGCGTTGATGAGCTTGAGCAGGATGTTCTCAACGTCCTCGCCAACGTAACCGGCCTCGGTGAGCGCGGTGGCGTCGGCGATGGCAAACGGCACCTCGAGGATGCGCGCGAGCGTCTGGGCCAGCAGCGTCTTACCGGTACCGGTGGGGCCGAGCAGCAAGATGTTGGACTTGGCGAGCTCCACCTCGTCCATATCGTCGTCAAACTGGCCGCCCATACCCGAAGCCTCGTCAAGGGCGGACACCGCGGCACCGCCCTCAATCACGCGACGGTAGTGGTTGTACACGGCAACCGACATGGCGCGCTTGGCGTCCTCCTGGCCCATAACATAGGCCGAAAGCTCGTCATAGATCTCGTGCGGCGTCGGCACGTGCGTGATCACCTGACGGTCGTCCTCGAGCTCAAAACCCTCCGTCTCGGGATCAACGGCGGGCTGGGACGCAGCCTGGCCGTGGTCGTTGAGAAAACCCGGGAGATTGCCGTTGCGGGCGGCGTCCATAAAGTCCGAAGCCAGCGACTCCTCCAGGATCTCGGAGCAGGCGGCGACGCACTCGTCACAGATAAAGATGTTGGTCGGGCCCTTTACGAGACGACGGACCTGGCCCTGCTCTTTTCCGCAGAAGGAGCAGCGGATGGGGTTGCCGTTCTCGTCAAAGTTGTCCTGCATGTTACCTGCCATCCTAGGCGTCCTTCGCGGCGAGGTCGCGCGAGGTAACGATACGGTCGATCAGGCCGTAGTCGAGGGCCTCGGCAGCGGTCAAGTAGTTATCGCGCTCGGTATCGGCCTGGACCTTCTCGATGGGCTGGCCCGAGGCGTCGGACAGGATCTGGTTGAGCTCGCGGCGAGTCTTCTTGATCTCCTCGGCCACAATCTCAATCTCGGTCTGCTGGCCCTGGGCACCGCCGCTGGGCTGGTGAATCATGACCTTGGAGTGCGGCAGGCAGAAGCGCTTGCCCTTGGCGCCGGCCGAAAGCAGCACGGCGGCCATGGACGCGGCCATGCCCACGCAGATGGTGGAGACCTGCGGCTTAATGAAGTTCATGGTGTCCAGAATCGCCAGACCGGAGTAGACCTCGCCACCGGGCGAATTGATGTAGAGCGAGATATCCTTCTCGGTATCCTGGCTCTCAAGATGCAGCAGCTGGGCAACGACCAGGTTGGCGCTGACGGAGTTGATCTCCTCGCCCAAGAAGATGATGCGGTCGTTGAGCAGGCGCGAATAGATATCGTAGCTGCGCTCGCCGCGCGGCGTCTGCTCGATAACGTATGGCACGAGGGCGGAATCGAACTTAGCGATCATACGCATCTCCATTTCTCTTACGGACCAATAGTGGTTCTAGACAAACGTACGGTGCCCGCATGCTATGCATTGGCTGGCACCGTACGAAGCAACCGGATAACCGGCTTATAACTTTACCCCATCACGGGCGCATCCATGCGCTCGCGGAAAAGGTGGCGAGAATTACTCGGCGTCCTTGGCGGTCTCGTCGACCTCGGTCACCTTGGCGTTCTCGACCAGGTGGTCGACGGCCTTGGAGCGACGGATGGACTCGCGGACGGCGGGCATGCGGCCATCGGCGATGAACTCGGCCTTGGAAGCCTCGACATCCTTGACGCCGGCCTTCTCGAACTCGGCGTTGATGTCGTCCTCGGTGACCTCAATCTTGAGCTCACGGGCAAGAGCGTCGAGCGCCAGGGACTCACGGGCAACATCGTTGGCCTGCTTGTGCAGGTCGCCGATGAACTGCTCCATGGTCAGACCGGAAGCGGGCAGCCAGGTGTCCAGCGTCATGCCGCGGGCAGCGAGGTTGGACAGGAAGTTCTGGCCGAGCTCCTCAAAGACGGACTGCTCGTAGTCAGCGTCCATCTCGTCGAGCTGCAGACGCTCGGCGAGAGCGGAGACGCAACGGTTCTCCTTCTCGGCCGGCAGGCGGGAAGCCTTGTCCTGCTCGATCTCGAGCTTGATGGCGTCGCGCATAGCATCGATGCTGTCGAAGCCAAAGTCGGACTTGACGAGCTCGTCGGTGAGCTCGGGGGTGTTGCGGACCTTGATGCCCTTGACGGTGACCTCGACGGTGTGGGTCTCGGCCTCCTCGCCCTCCTCGACCTCGTCGGTCCAGGTGACGGACTTGACGTCGTCAACGTTGGCACCGATCAGGGCCTCGTTGAACTCCTTGGGGTTGCTGTCGCTACCGGCGATGAGCATGCGGCCCTCGGCGGCAAAGTTGTCGGCGTTCTCGACGGCCTTGAGGTCGACGGTCACATAGTCGTCAGCCTCGACGGCGCGACCCTCGACGTCCTCGAAGGTGGCACGGTAGTTGAGGAGCATCTCGACCTGGTTGTTGATCTCGGACTCGGTGACCTCCGCGGGAGGCATCTCGATCTCGACAGCGTCGAAGGAGGAGAGCTCGGCAGCAGGACGCAGGGAGAACTCGACGGTGTAGGTGTAGTCCTCGTGATCCTTGGCGAGGTCGAGCTCCTTGTAGTCACCGCTCTTGGTGGGGACGATGTCCAGCTCGTTGAGGACGACGGGCTCGTTGGCGGCGATCAGGTCGTTGGTGGCCTGAGCGAGAGTAGCCTCGGCGCCAAGAGCAGAGTCGATGACCGGACGGGGAGCCTTACCGGCGCGGAAGCCCGGGAAGCGGTACTTCTTGGCGGTGTCCTTGTAGGCCTTCTTGATCGCGGCGTCGACGTCGGCGGCCGGGATGGTGACCGTAGCGGTGAGCTTGGCGTCCTTGACGTCAGAAGCGGTGATGTTCAACACGTTCCTCCTCATACTGCCCAGCTTATCTGAGGTGCTGGTACCTTTATGCAACAAAGAGTCGCGACGGCGGGAGCCGACGCAGGTGCGATGGTGCGGGCGAAAGGACTCGAACCTTCACGGGAATCCCACCAGAACCTAAATCTGGCGCGTCTACCAATTCCGCCACGCCCGCATGAGCGCACAGACTAGGAATGATAGCAGATACGAACGGCAAGCGCACGCACACCTTTTACAGGCTCACGACCTCACCACGAGTACGCATCGGATCCCCCGCCGCCCCATCTCATAAGTTGCGGTGGAATAGGGACTGTTTGGGGCTCCAGTCCTCCAAAACAGGAACTATTCCACCGCAACTTCGGTGGGACTCGGCAGCCTGGCGGTGCTGGCCATGTGCCGGAAAGCGTGTCCCGGTTTGGGGCCTCGGAATGGGATGCGGCTTCCGCTATAGCCATCAACCGGAAACTGCAACCCGTTTTGAGCCCCTATTCCGGGATGTACTTTCCGCCAAGGGCCTCAACCGGAAACTGCAGCCCACAATTCGGTCGAAAAGTGGGCTGCAGTTTCCCCGGGCTCGGCAAAGAGCGACGGCAGCGTCGCCTCGCCTACTCCCCCAACAGGGCCTTCTCGGGCGTGATCGGCAGCGAGCGGACCTGGTGGCCGGTGGCGTGCGCCACGGCCGAGGCCACGGCGGCGAGCGGCGTGTTGATGACGACCTCGCCGATCGACTTGGCACCAAACGGACCCGTCGGCTCGTAGCTCGGCTCAAAGGCCACGCGAATGCTGCCGATATCTAGGCGCGTGGGCAGCTTGTAGCTCATAAAGTTGCCGGTGCGCAGGCGGCCGCGGTCGTCGTGCTCGACGATCTCGTAGAGCGCGTGACCGATGCCCTGGGCAATGCCGCCCTCGGCCTGGACGCGCGCGAGTGCCTCGTTGATCACGGTGCCGCAATCGACGGCAGCGGCGTAATCCACCACGGTCACCTTGCCGGTGGCCTTGTCGACCTCGACCTCGGCAATGCCGGCCATAAACGGCGGAGGCGAAACGGGCAGGCAGGCAGAGGCGTGCGAGGTCAGCGCGTCGCCGCCCTCGATGTTCTTGACGCACAGGTTGGCAAAGTCGCGCAGCGTGAGGTAGCGGTTCTGCTCGCGCGCGGCGCGCTCGTCGGACAGGCGCACGTACTGGCCATCGAAGACCACATCGGCGGCGTCCACTTCCCACATCTGGGCGGCCTTGGCGCGAATCTTGTCGCGCAGCTCGGTCGCGGCGTTCTTAGCGGCAAGGCCCGTCACGTACGTACCCGAGCTCGCGTACGAACCGGCGTCGAACGGCGACACATCGGTGTCCACGCCGCGTACCACGATCAGCGAGCTCTCCACGCCCAGCTCCTCGGCGGCAATCTGCGCCAGGATCGTGTCGACACCCATGCCGTTATCGGTGGCGCCGGTGCCGATGGTAATGAAGCCGTCCTCTTCCAGGCGCATGTCGATGCCAGCGATGTCCACGTTGGAGATGCCCGAGCCCTGCATGGTGAGCGCGCAGCCCAGGGCGCGCACGCAGTCGCCCAGGTCCACGGCCAGCGGCTTGTCGCGCCAACCGATCATGTCCATCGCGCGCAGCAGGCAGCGGTCGAGCGCGCAGGCGTTGAGTTTCTCGTTGTAGTACTGCGGCATGATCTCGCCCTCGCGCACGATGTTCTTAAGGCGCAGGTCGGCGGGATCCATGTGCAGCATGTCGGCGAGCTCGTTGACGGCGCTCTCAACAGCAAACTGGCCCTGGGTGGCACCGTAGCCACGATACGCGCCGCCACGGTTGGTATTGGTGTAGACGGCGTCCCAGCTAAAGCGGCTCGCCTTCACATGGTTGTAGATGGGCAGGCTCTTGTGGCCCGAAAGGCCGATCGTCGTGGTGGCATGCTCGCCATACGCGCCGGCATTGGACAACGTATGCAGGTCGATGGCCGTGATGATGCCGTCGTTCATGGCGCCCAGCTTAACGGTCATCTGCATCTGGTGGCGCGAGTTGCCCGCAGTGATGGTCTCCTCGCGCGTGTAGCAGCAATAGCTCGGACGGCCGGTCTGCTGGGTCACGAACGCCACGAAGATCTCGCAGCAGCCCGTCTGCTTGGAGCCAAAGCCGCCGCCGATGCGCGGCTTAATGACCTGCACCTGCGACTGCGGAATGTCGAGCGACTGCGCGACCATGCGGCGCACGTGGAAGGGCACCTGCGTGGAGGTGGTCACCGAGATGCGCCCGAACGCGTCGGTCGTCGCGAAGGCGCGGAAGGTCTCCATGGGCGCGGTCTGCGTGGCCTGGCTGGTATAGGTGCGGGTGAAGACGATGTCGCTCTGGGCGAAGGCCTCGTCCAGGTCGCCATAATCGCTGGTACCGCTGCACACCAGGTTGCGCGGGACATCGCCGCCCTGCGGGAACATAAAGGTCACGTCGCCCTCGGGGTGGACCACGATGTCGTTATCGAGTGCCTGGGTAAAGTCGAGCAGCGGCTCGAGCACCTCGTAGTCGACCTTGATGAGCTTGAGCGCCTTATCGGCGGCCTCCTCGGTCTCGGCGGCGACGATCGCCACCTCCTCGTTTTGATAGCGCACGAGGTTCTCGAGGATCAGGCGGTCGTAGGGACTCGGCTGCGGATAGCTCTGGCCGGCGATAGTAAAGCGGCGTTTGGGCACGTCCTCGTAGGTGTAGACGCCCACGACGCCGGGCACCTTCAGCGCGCGCGACGTATCGATGGAGCGGATCTTGGCGCGGGCATACGGGCTGCGCTTGAGTTTAACGATGAGCGCGCCGGCAGGCACCATATCGCCCGTGTAGACGGGACGGCCCTCGAGCAAGGCCTTCGAGTCCTTCTTGGGCTGCTTGTGGGTGATCTGCTTGTAGGAGACACCGTCGGAGCTGGTGTCGTTGACGGGCAGCTCGGGCATCTCGAAGCCCACCTGAACGCCGGACTCGTTGAGGAAGCGGACGATGGCACGCAGCTGGCTCTCGTAGCCGCTGCAACGGCAGAGGTTGCCGGCGAGTTGGCGTGAGAGCTCCTCGCGCGTGGCGACGAGGCTCGGGTCCTCCTTGGCGGCGCGGGCGAGCGCCAGCACGTTCATGATGAGACCGGGGGCGCAAAAACCGCACTGCTCGGCACCTTCGGCAGCCATCGCACGGGCGAGTGCCTCGGACTCGGCCTTAAGGCCCTCAAGCGTGGTGATGGAGCGGCCCTCAACACGGGCGGCGGGAACCGAGCAGCTCAGAACTGGGTCGCCGTCGAGCCACACCGTGCACAGACCGCAGTTGGTGGTTTCGCAGGCGCAGCGCACCGACGCGCAACCCTGCTCGCGCAGCAGCGTAAAGAGCATGGTGTCGGGGGCAATCTGAACCTTGACCTTGCGGCCGTTGAGCGTAAAGGAAAGATCGATGAGTTTGGCAGCCATTAGCGCACCTCGCTAGAATCGACGCCGGGCACGCGGCGGCAGGAATACTCGTCCGTGGCGAACTTAGGAATCTGCACGCCCTCGAGCTCGCGGGCAAGCGCGGCAGAAAGCTCGATGCCGGCGGCGCGGCGCACGGCCTGCACGGCAAGCGGCGCCGAGATGCGGCGGCGGTACTCGGCCGAGCCCCACAGGTTGGTGCCGTAGCTCAGGGCACGCACGGATGCGGCAAGGGCGCGAAGCTCGTCCTCGGAAGGCTGCTCGCTGGTGAGGCCACATGCCTCGCCCTGCAGCAGGGTCGCGCGCAGCGGGCGGGCGCCCACGGTGACATGCCAGCTGTTGTCCCACCAGGCGGCGGTGACGTTTAAGGAGGGGAAGTCGGTCGCGGCCTTGCGTACGGCTTCGTAGCTCGCACGGTAATCGTGCTTAACGACCACCACATGCTCGATAACGTCGCGCACGTAACCCATGTCCACGAACTCGGCGAGCGGCACGCGGCCGGCCCCCGTCAGCTCAACATAGGAATCGAGCGCGAGAAAGGCGGAGAGAACGTCCGAGAAGCCAAAGCGGCCGTAGATGCTGCCGCCCACCGTGGCGGTATTGCGCAGCTGCACGCCCACGATGTCGTGGACGGCGAACTCAAAGACATTGTTGACAAGCGCGTTGAGCTCGGCATGACGCTCGAGCTGGCGCAGGGTGCACATGGCACCGATGCGAAATTCGGTCTCGGTCTCCTCGATCTGATCGAGTCCGCAGGCCGAAAGGTCAATCGCCGTCGCCACACGACGCGAACCCAGGCGCATCCAGATGCCGCCGCCCACAATCTTGTTGTTGCGGTTTTTCTGCAAGAGCTCATAGGCTTCGGCCGCGTTTCCAACACGGACGTAGGTACCGAACTTGAGCACGTTCTCCCCCATCTCTCCACTTGTCCAGTACGTTTAAGTGTACCAAACGAGGGGGCGCCGCCATCGTCACCATAGAAAAAGGCTCCCAGCCAAGATGACTGGGAGCCTTCTGCGATGCTATGTCGAGCGAAGACCTAGCAGACGCCCTGGGCGAGCATAGCGTCGGCGACCTTCAGGAAGCCGGCGATGTTGGCGCCCATGACGAAGTTGCCCTCCTGGCCGTACTCCTTGGCGGTGTCGTCCACGTTGTGGAACATGCCGCGCATGAGCTGCTCGAGCTTGCCGTCGACCTCCTCGAAGGTCCAGGACAGATGCTCGGCGTTCTGGCTCATCTCCAGGCCGGACACGAGCACGCCGCCGGCGTTAGCAGCCTTACCGGGCATAAAGGCAACGCCGTTCTCCTGGAAGTAGTTCGTGGCCTCGATGGTCGTGGGCATGTTCGCGCCCTCGCCGACCACCTTGCAGCCGTTGGCGACGAGCGCCTGGGCATCCTCGAGCAGCAGCGTATTCTCGCGAGCGCAGGGCAGCGCGATGTCGCAGGGCAGCTGCCACACGCCGCGACCGTCGCCCTCGTGCCATACGGCATTGGGCTTCTCGTCAACGTACATAGCGAGCGTGACGCCCTTGTCGTGGCCGGAGCGCTTCTTGTTGTAGACATGCTCGAGCACGGTGTAGTCGATGCCGTCGGGATCCTCGACCCAGCCGTGGGTGTCGGAGCAGGCCAGGACCTTGCCGCCGAGCTGGGTGACCTTCTGGACTGCATAGATGGCGACGTTACCGGAGCCGTGAACGACGACGTTCTTGCCCTCGAAGGAGTCTCCGCGGCTCTTGAGGTACTCGTCCACAAAGTAGGCCAGGCCGTAGCCGGTGGCCTCGGTGCGGGCGAGCGAGCCGCCAAAGGAGAGGCCCCTGCCGGTGAGGACG
>OAVX01000598.1_pt1 | contig 17922 bp, 16 predicted proteins | sample 1476471 | NCBI WGS metagenome assembly OAVX01 (sample SAMEA2580114, study PRJEB22360) | human gut metagenome | biome: human gut; feature: human-associated habitat; material: faeces | place: Denmark | collected 2008/2010
TCTTGGCACCCAGTATACTAAAATCAAGTCAGCGAGGAAAATTTGCACCAGAACCGACGAGAGTTAAGTCTCATCGGGTTCTCAGTCGTGGACGAATTAGAAGCATTGTTAGCTGCATAACCTTCAACATAGTATCAATAGCTGGTTAGATGGCCATCTCTCAGACTGTTTGCACCAGAACCAGCAAAAGCGCTAAATTAGTTATAGCCAGTTTTGCTGCGTGAATCTTACGGTTTTGCGAATTGGTCTTTTTCGATTTGGTTCACGTTTTGTCAAAATAGGATTTTCCTTTAAATGCCGAAATATCTATGCAAGTGTAAAAGCTAACTTATAGGTTTATAACTATATTCAGAAGCCTAATTTGTATATTCTTCTCCTCGGTTTGTATAACGCATATAACATAACTTGCGATAGTGGGTGGTACTCTTAAACAAGAATGTTCTCTTGCTTGATGATATATTTATAGATAAGCATAGTTTGGAGGAATGGAATTATGTCTCTTAGGTTAGATTTTCATATACATACATTATCAGTAGAAGAGAAGGACGATGGATTTACATTTTCCCCTTCCTGGCTAAAAAGGTATACAACCACTCTTCATATTGATGTTATTGCGATCACAAATCACAATAGTTTTGATAAGAATCAATTCATCGAAATTAAGGACGGACTTTCTTGTATAGTTCTACCGGGAGTGGAGCTTAGTTTGGAAGGAGGACATGTCAACTTAGTGTTTGAGAATACAACTAGCAATATTGAAAATTTGGCTGAGGCTTGTGCAAATATTGACCTTGGAGAAAAGGACGGATTAAGTGTAAATGACTTCAAAAAAACGTTCTCAAAGTTGACTAATGGATTATTCATTTATGAATATGGGAAAAGTAATTCGTTAGTGATTGATGACAAATTTAGCGACCCCTTTTTCAATACATATACTTTTGTTCGAGGGGTTAATTCCCAATTGAAGTTTCAACGAGCTTTATTACAGAAAGAGGCAGACTGTCCTGCTCTATTTAGTGATGCACATGCAACAGAACAGGATCCAGATCCTTCAAGAAATGATATTTCAAAACTTGCCCTAAAGAACACGTTCCTACAAGTTGAGAGCTTCAACTTTAAACAGATGTTGGTTGAATTCAAACAGTCGCAACATGTGACCGTGACCGCTGATGGGACACCACATATTTTTCAAATTGATATGGACAACAAGGTAATCAATGTGTCTACTGGCTTAAACTTGCTGGTGGGGCGACGAGGTACAGGTAAAACCTACTTTCTCGACCACATCAATGAGCAATATAGTAACTCAAACTCTAAAGTATCTTATATTCAGCAATTCAAGTCTTCAGAAAATACGGAAAAATTTTTACAAGAAGAAAAGAAGCGCATTGCTTCGGAATCTCGGAACCAATGGGTGCGGCGGTACAATTCAATGCTAAAAGCCACTGTGAGCTACTACAAAGAACCTTCACCAGATACAGTTGATGAATATTTGCAAAGTGTGAAGAGATTTTCTAATGAGTTAGTTTCATCGAAAACGGCAAGAAAAGTAGCTCTTTTTGCAGAAAGTCTTTATGAGATTAAAGAGATTGGCTCTGTAAGTGAGAGCCTTGCAAAGTTGAAGGAAGTTATCGAGGACCACTCTCTATGGCAATTTACAACGCCGAATCTTCGTGACAGTTCTAGAAAAAATTTCTTCAAGGTATATGAAGATCTCAGAGAAAACATTGTTAAACAAGAGACCCACAGCCAAATCCAAGAAAAAGTCAACGAAACAATGGCTCTTGTTAAAACAACAATCCAAAAAATTACGGCTGTTGAACCAGTCATTGAAATTAACTTAATTAATCAGTTTGCTCGACGTAAAGAACAAGTTCTAATTACTGATTCAATTGGAGCAGCACTTTCTAGTTCGCAAGACGAATCAGTCCCTGAATATTCCTACACGATTCATGTTTGGAAAGAAAACTGGACTAGCGCGAAAAATTTTAAAGACAACGCTCCAATTAAAGGCGGCCATGTTGCGGTTAATGATAAAATAACCAAGCCTTATTTGAGAGGAGACTACAAGACATTTTTAGACAATCTATTCTCAAAGGATTATCTTACTTTATTCACGATAGACAGTGCGTTAGATTTATCACGATATCTATTTAATTTTCAGGTGGAATTACTAACTGAAGCTGGAAAACCGGCTTCGGGAGGCCAACAAATGGCCTTAGGCTTAATGATGAAACTTGATGATGCCAAAAAAAGTGACATCATTTTGGTGGATGAACCTGAAGGCTCGCTTGACAATGTGTTCATTAAAGAATCATTAATACCTAAACTTAGAGAACTAGCTAAAACTACTCCAGTCTTTGTTATCACACATAATTCAACACTGGGGGCACTACTACAGCCAGATAGACTTTTAATTGCAAAGTTTGATTCAAAGTCAAAGGAATATCAGTTACGTACGGGCGATTTTACTTTGGGAATGGTCTCAGACGGCTTTGGTAACCAGAGTAACAGCTATGAAGATTTTGTTGATGCAATGGAAGCAGGAATAGACACATATAAAGAGAAAGGGCAACAATATGAAACTCTTAGAAAAAACTAAAGTAGGTCTGTTTTTCAATCTTGATGAGACAAAACAGGTGCCAGTTTTAGATATTAAAAAAGAAGATCTGTTTTCACTTATGGAAAGGATATATAATAATAAGGATTATTATGATATTAATACGTCAGAAGGCGACCTTTCGCTGGTGAAAAATCCAGTTGAAAAAGAAGTTGCTAGACAGATAATTTCAAAGATCAAAGAATTCAGAGAACAGGTCGACGGGCTAAAATCTCAGCTTAATGACAAGTATCCTAAAATTGAGAGTTAGTTTGTGCTTCATGTGTTTCGAAATGCATAAAGAAATATATGGACTCATTTTATGAGCTTACCGAATAACATGCGTTTGGGAATGAGTGATCAATATGAAGTTAATGCTCGAAGTCAGCGTAGGCTATGAAAGCTTAGAATTCACGTAGCTTCGATTGTTGTCGCGGTATTGACACAAGAAAAATGCAAATACATTAAGGCGTACCGTATCGTTGCTACGTAAAAAGTTAAGAAACGGTAGTACTCTCTAGTTTGTAGCGATTTCCTGATTAATTTAGCATCAAACATCATCAGGTTTAATCCCATGAGTAAAGATGATTTTGGATTATCAAAAAACAGCCAACTCTGATAAGGTGGCTGTTTTTATTCATGTGACGTATTCACTAACTTAACAGTACTTGAACACACATTCAGATTGAGCAATAATGGGGTTAATCGGTATTCAAAAACTTATACGCAGAAAGTAAGGGCATTGAATGACACATTTTGGTGAAAAACAATCAAATGATATTCAGGAACCGATTCGATATGGCTATGCACGCGTTTCGACGCTCGGACAATCGCTTGATGATCAAATAGCACAACTAAAGACAGCTGGAGTTAGATCCGAGAATCTATTCGCAGAAAAATATACAGGAACAACCGTCCAACGTCCAAAGTTTGATAAGCTCATTGAACTAGCGGATCAAGGAGACGTTATCATCGTAACCAAACTAGATCGCTTAGCTCGTAATACTAAAGAGGCCTTAACTGTTTTAGATGATTTACAGGATCGTGGCATCAGTGTCGATGTTTTAAATTTAGGGCGCTTTGCAACCAATGAACAGGGTGAACTAACGGCGATTGCAAGATTAATGCGAACCATGCTACTGGCCTTCGCTGAAATGGAGCGCGATATGATTGTTGAACGCACACAAGCTGGTAAGGCATATGCTAAGAAACATAATCCGAATTTTAAAGAAGGGAGACCGCTGGCACGCATGACACCACAAAAAAGACATGCTTATTCGCTATTAAGAGGAACTTCGGGTGAGCGACGTCACACTTATACCGAAGTAGCTAAGTTGACCGGCTATAGTAAATCCACTATTCAACGAATTGCTAAGCGTATTGAATCGGAGGAAATGTTTAAACAATGCAGCGGACAAGAATAAAGTTGAACATCTCAGCAAAATAGTCGGCTTTTAAACGAATCTAACAGAAATCCGACGAGAGTTCATCTCAACATTAGAAGAGCATAGGAACAGGGTTCTCACTTAACTTCTGTTCTTCGTTAACGAGTATACTCGAAAGAAATTAACCGGTATATTCGAGCTAAAACCATCAGGATATGAGTTATCGATTATCTTAAAGAGGAGAAAAACGCAAGCAAGCCATCTTCGAAGTCTGCGGTTTCAAAGAATCCTAAGTTCTGATCCTTTTCAATTTGTGTGATTTTATTTTTCAACTTAGGGTTATCATTTAAGCCAACTCCTGGCAAATATAGATCATAGGCTTCGACAATCGCATTACCATTAGATCCGTGGTCAGCTGACCAACGACGTAACTTTAGTTCTTTGCGTTCAGTTCGGATGGTCTTACGTGCATGTTGCAGCGAATCCGTGTTGAAATGTGTTTTATAGTCGCCATTCTCGATTCCATCAAGAATGTCCTCAATTTCATGTCGACTCTCGTCATCCATTGGGGTAATGTGTTCTTCAACATTATCCCGGTTTTCCCGCGTCTTTTCGTCCATATAGGCATTAATTAATGCTACTAACATGTCATAATCAATGATTTCATGACTATACATATCAATGGCAATTTTGATGTTCGTCAGGTCAATCTTCTTTTCTGGCGGTAAAAGCTCATTGACATCGTTCAGACGGGCTTGCAGGGCACTGAATTCATCATTGTCCTTAATGTTTAACTTGGCCTTATCGCCAGTTACCTTGCCGTCCGCGTCTAGCACATCAACTTCTGAACCAAGTGCATAACCTTGCTGAACTAATCGTTGAACTTGTTGATTGACCTCCGATGCTAAAACCGCGAACTCCAATTGTAGCTTTTCAGAACGAGGCGTTTGACTGAAGTCTTCACCGGCAATTTCCTTAAGATGCTCAATCTTTGGTTGCAATTCATCAATTTGTGTCGACATTCTTGGTGCCAGAATATCGTCGTTAAAAAGGTTCTGTTGATCATCCTTCACCGACTTCTTTTTCGCGTCGGCAAGCGTATCATTACCACCTTTAGTATAAATGATCAAAGCTTCCTTGACATTTTCCTCCATAACGTCGCCTTTGCGGAAAAAGCGCACCTTGCCATACGGCTTAGCATTTTTGTCAATCGTTCGATTGGTACGCGACATTGCTTGAATCAGCATGCCCTCCTTAAGCAGTTTGTCGATATAGATGATATTCAGGTACTTAGAATCGAATCCCGTGAGCAGCTGATCTGACACAATGACCAAGTCAAGTCGCTGAGGATGAGCAGTTTCCTCAGCAACGGTCAATTTTTGATTATAAGGCTTTTTGTGGGCTAAACGTTTCGTGATATCAGTTAGGTAAGTCCGTTCTGGATCCTTGTCGTCTAAGAAATTACGGGTCTGATAGCGCGTTGCATAATCTGTCATCGCCTGCTTCAAGGCAGCTTGCAAATCAGACGTCCCTTCTCCGTTATCCTCATCACGTGAATAAGTCATGGCTACGCGAAGGTCGGGAGCCAATTCTTTGAACAGGTTGTAGTATGCAACAACAGCCTGCTTTCCGGAGACAGCAAACAAGCCATGAAATTGATTTGGCTGACGAACACCCCCCTGAATTGGCCCAGAATGGTTCTCTTGCCAATGAGCAAGGATGTCCTCGACCACAGCCTTCCGGAATGGATACGAGGTATACACCTGCTTTTCTAATTCCGGCTCAGTCAGGTCAGCATTCGCTGATGCCTCAATTTCCGGCGTGTAATACGTCACATCAAAACCAAGAACGTTACCATCGCCGATAGCATCTTTAATGGTATAGCGGTGGAGCCGCTTACCGAAGATATCATAGGTTGAGATATTCCTTGATGTCTTCACTTCATTAACTTCATCGCTATAAAAATTAGGTGTACCAGTAAAACCAAACCATGTTGTCTTTGGAAACGCCTTTTTAATCCTAGCGACAGCATCACCACTAGCTGACCGATGAGCTTCATCCATTAAAATGACATTGCGATCATTGCATAATAACCCTGACTTAACGGTCTTATCTAAGCCCTGCACCGTAATCAAGTAGATAAATGATGGGTCACTTTTCTGCTTGAGCACTTGTTTCAGATTATGTCCATTTACAATTTGAATTCGGTCTTCAAAGGTTTTGTAGGCATAGGACTTAAAATCGTCATACGTTTGTTTTACTAAATCAACGCGATCCACAATGAACAGAACGTTACGAACTTTTGGCATCGATGCGAGTAGTTGTGCAACCTTGAATGAAGTGACGGTCTTGCCTGATCCCGTTGTGTGCCAGATATAGCCGCCTTCTTTTTCAATATAGTTGTTTGCTTCCATCGTTCGCATGCGATCCATAATTGCCCGTGTTGCCTGAATTTGATACGACCGCATGACCATCAGATTATCATTAGCTGCATCCGGAATCATGTTAACCGTCACTAAACGGTGTAAAGCCGGAATCCCCATCACTTGATGAATGAACGCCATGGTGGCTGTTACATCCTTACCATTGTCATCACGCCAACCAAACACGAAATCCTTATTGTATGATTGAGCGTTTTTTGGACGGGCAAAATAATGAGCAGAGTGCTGAGATAGTACAAATTGAACCTGAACAAATGAAAACAGACCGGTATACATGCCGTCATCGTCATACTTTTGGAGTTGTTCAAACGCATTCCATTGGTTCTGCAGCGATTCATCCTTCTCTTCGATATGGACAACGGGCAATCCGTTAATCAAGAGCATGATATCAATACGTCGTTTTTCACTCAATGTAAATGGCAGCTCACTAAATGTAACTTGGTTGACAATCTCGTAACGAGAATGACCACCGGCCACCTCATCACCATAGAAAATTTCTATCTCCAATTTTGTTCCATCATCACGGGTCAAAGGCACTGTTCCAATGCCACCTGATCCCGCCAACATCAGCTGTGCATCATAGGGTGTCTTATTCTTGTTAAGTTCAAGTTTGATACTCTCGAACTCGTTGTCAGAAAGTGGTGTGCCGTCGAGCTTGCGTGCGTTGTTCTGGTTCAGAATATCACGCCAATGGTGATACAGAGCCTTAGTGGTTACACCAGATAAATCATCGCGGTATGTCCAACCTTCCGATTTAAGTTTCTCAATTACCGCTTTTTCAAACTTGTCTTCCGCCATCTACCCATCTCCTCCGAAACTGTGCAACTGCGATATTGTCGTCAATCAAGATCCGAACTATACAAACATCTTTTGGAGCAGTGCCTTCTTCAAGTTTTTGAGAACCTCACCTTTACGTTGAGTTGCAGCGATAAGATTATCAATGCAGTTCAATGTCTTTGCAATTCTACTTTGTTCATTCTTTTCTGGAAGAAAAATAATTGCGTCTTTGATGTCAGCTGAATTAATTGAATCAAAAGTGGATCCCGTACTATACCGAAGCCAAAAGCCATTAATCTTCAATGTGATCAAATACTGGTATAAGAAATCTGTCTGACCGACACTTGCCACACCGCGGCCTAAAACAACATCAAATGCTGTCTTGGAAACTTCACCAACAGGGGCACGGACACTAAGTAGTACACTTCCCTTTTTTGCTATCTTGGTTATTTGTGTAGTCCAAACTCTTGGCTCTACCCATCCGTTCTTTATATCCGCATTTCCTTGAACCAAGATGTGGTCCTGGGGATTTAATGTGTAATTCTTGCTATCAGGTGATTGCCCCATTGTGATAGTAGCTACCTCTCCTAACTTACGCTTTTCCCAAGCGTCAGTGAACCCCTTGAACCGAATATCGGGGATCGGACTTGTTTCAGATGCGAATAATCGTTGCAACAGGCCCTTCTTCAAGTTTTGAAGAACATCACCTTTACGCTGGTTGACTGCGATGAGGTTGTCGAGTTGGGATAGAAGATCACCAATCTGCTCTTGTTCTTGAATGCTTGGTAGAAAGAAAAATACACTCATCAAGTCTTTGGGATAGACAGCAGCTACGCTTGTAGTACCGACTGCCCGTGAATGCACTTGAGCCAATAATTGCGAGGTATTGTATAGATAATTAAAAAACACAGTATTAATATCTTTAAAACTAAATCGTGCAATATTACTATTAAATGCGATCACTCCGGATTTTCCCATCCAGGTTGCACCTTTTCCTACTAATTCTAATGTATTACGTGTATTGAAGAGAAAGTCTCCCTGTTTCACTAGATTCTCTGGTTCCGCTTCGCCATCTAAGCGTTCCAATTTATCTAGAGTGAAATAACCCCTTTGTAAATTTCCCATTTTCAACAAAGGTATCCCGATGTTATCTTGATCACCAAGTAAATTTGTACCCGTCTGAATTTTGATAATGCTGTCATAGAAGGTACTCTTTTCCCAAGCGTCCGTGAATCCCTTAAACCGAATAGCCGGTTGAGTTCTTTGGTGGTCCCGAACATTACTCATGATCCAGAACCTCCCTTAACTCATCCAATATCTGCTGATCCTCTTGATGAGTCACCACTAAATCGCTCATCATTTCTTTCAGGTCAGTTGTAAGTCGATTTTCTTCTTTAGACAGAGCCTTCATACTACTTAATAGCTCCGCAGAATCGACTGGCTCCTCTTCTTCAAAGGTATCAACATAGCGTGGAATATTGAGGTTATAATCATTTTCTCGGATTTCGTCCATTGTCGCGACATGTGCGTACTTATCAATATCGTGATGTGCTAGATAGGCTTCAACAATTTTGTTAATGTCTTCTTCTCTTAATTTATTGCTGTTTTTCTGCCTCTCGTACCCCTTTGAGGCGTCAATAAACAGCACATCATCAGTTGCGCGGTTCTTCTCAAGAACCATGATGATGGTTGGAATACCTGTATTCGTGAAGATCTTTTCGGGCAGGCCAATAATGGCCACAATGTGGCGATTTTCCAAAAGCTCCTTGCGAATACGTTCCTCGGCAGCCCCACGGAACAGAACGCCATGTGGCAAAACAATTGCCATCCGACCGTCTGATTTTAAATGGTACAAACTGTGCAATAGGAATGCATAGTCAGCTTTAGACTTTGGGGCAACTCCAAATCTGAAGCGTGGATCATCTTCTCGATTCGTATTATCCCACTTTTGTGAATAGGGTGGATTTGCCATGACTGCATCAAACATACGAGGGTTATCAATACCTTCAACAACACCATCAGGCCAATCACCATTCAACGTATCAGCATTACGAAGGTTGATGTCATTATACTCAACGCCATGCATCATCAGGTTCATACGCGCAAGATTGTAAGTCGTTGTAATCAGTTCTTGTCCATAATACTTAATGGCTCCACGAACGCCAGCATTTTTCATATGAGATGCTGTGGTCAGAAGCAATGAACCAGATCCCATTGTCGGATCGTACAGACTATATTCTTCAAGATTTTCACGCCCAGCAGTTAAAATACGTGCCATAATGTCTGACACTTGGTGTGGTGTATAGAACTCTCCGGCCTTAGCACCAGAATTAGCTGCAAACATACTAATCAAGTATTCGTATAGATCACCTAAGATGTCAGCCTCTTCAACTAGCTCCATCTTATCCATGAGGTTAATCCAAGACATTAATGTTGCCGTACGGGTCTGTGCATTGGTACCTATCCGTGATGAGGTGAGATCCATATCGGTAAAGATTCCGGCAAAGTTGTCTTTGGCATCTGGGCTCACACCTTGATCGAAATGAACTAAAGCATCAGAAACCATCATAATATTGAACTTGTCTTCATTGATTGCGGTCTTCCAATCCGAGAACATGTCCCCTGGTTGAATCACATAGCCAAGGGTTCGTTGCATAAATCCTGCTGATTTCTCAGGGTTTTGTTGCCAAACATCGGCCCACGTTTCGCCACGTAATACCTCGTTAAGCCAGTTCTGGGCCTTTTCAGATAAGAACTTGTAGAACATGACCCCGAATATGTAGTTTTTGTATTCTGACGGTTCAATCTTTCCCCGAGTCTCGTTTAATGTCTTCCAGATTAAAGCCTCTTTGTCGGCTGTCAATGCCATTGTGTTCTCCTTTGTTGTACTGTATTATTTAGAATTGGCTTTCGCATAAACCTATACTATTATAAATGATTCTGGCACAATTGGGCTTGTAAAGGTCCTCCTCACTAATTTATGAGGTTACCTTAGTGACAGTTATTCGCTGATCCCTTGATATCAAGAAATTTGCGTCTGGTTGATCAGTTGAAATGTTTTGAGGCTGCCGTGACAACTATAATCGCTTAATGTTGGACATCCATACCCTACAAAGACTTAATTTCTTAGTTCGAAAGGATGGCTTCTATGAGATTATTAGTGTGGCTACTCAAAGTGTATGGACTTATTACAATTCTGATTAGCGCATCATTTCTACCAATATCTGTTGTAGATGCGTCAACGCTACCGGCTAATCCCGCTTCATATTATTATGACAGGGATCAAATTCTTTCCCAGAAAACAAAAAGCCTCATTACAGGCACAAATAAGGCTTGGGCAGATAGTCGAAACGTTCCAGAGATTTATGTTGCGACGATGACAGAAAACGGGGCAGATGTAGATGATTTAGCCTCAAATGTTTTTAAGTCTTGGGGTATCAGTCAATCAAGCAGTGATAATGGTATCTTGATTCTTGTAAATCAAAGCGGTAATACCAGAAATATCCGTATTGAAGTTGGTTATGGCCTAGAAAGTACGGAAGTCAACACTTTTTCGGACAGTTTGCTAAGCGACTTTTTGTGAAGCTTGGTCATACAAGGAAAGCCATGCTACTGGTGCAAGATAGTCTAAGCGTGATTGTACCCTTACGCGGTTGTAAAAGGTCTCGATGTAAGCGAAGACTTGCGCTCTCAGATCATTGATATCTTTAAATTGTATCTGATAAATGAGCTCTTTCTTCATGATGGCAAAGAAGCTTTCGCTCCAAGCGTTATCACCCGGTTTTCCCAATGCTGAGAAGCTACGTTGCCAATGATATTGGTTGACCAACTTTGTCACTGCTTTGGCCGTGTATTGGCTACCACGGTCACTATGAAAAATACACGTTTCTGGCAAAGCCCACCTTTGGTGGGCTTGTTTAAGTGTCGCTAAGACTAAATCCGTGTCCATATGATTGGATATTTGATGAGCTAACACTAGGTTGCTGGTCAAATCCCTTATTTGGCAAATGTAAGCTTTTCCTTCTGATGTTGTCGTCTGTGTAATGTCACTTGATAAGGCTTCAAACGGCTTAAAAGATTGGTGTTTCACTAGATTGGGATAATCACCTTGACGAGCAAGGCGGCTATCGGTCAAACTCTTCGGATGACGACAACGTAGCGTTGAATACAGACCGGCATCAGCCATCAAACGTGCGTTCGTAATTTCAACTTGATAATTGCTTGGTGACATATATTATTATTAACGTATTGCTATGGTGATGCTTATTGACAACACGCAAACAAATGCAGAGGTGAGGGTAAATTGGCTTTTCTTTTTTGGAGTAGTGGAATTGTAATAATGATAGTTTTTTGGATTTTTAATAGTAGTGCCAATCCGTTAGATTTTTTGACCGCTTCGGCAGCAATAATCGCAGCGGTAATTTCGGCACGCAATGCAACAAAACTAAATGAAATGAAAAGCGATCAGCAAATTCAGTTAGCACGACTCAAAACAGATCTGGCAGATTCATTAGAAAAAAAGAAACATGAACGGAAGGTTGTTTCACATGCTTTATACCTTGTTGATGCTTATCAGAACGACACGAGCAAATTAACTGGGGAAATAGATACAAATAAAAACCGCAATAAGTTGGTAAAGTATCTCTTTATTTCGAAACCTTTTATGGATAAGGAAGTTAATGAACAATTTTATACGGTCCTGTCCGCTTTGGATCGTTGGAAAAATGATCAAGGAAGGTTAGGCGTACACAATGATGAAATGACACCCGCAACGGAAGAGGTTAAAGCGTTACAAAATCTTTTGCAAAAAAAATATTTTTGAAGATAACATTAACTATTGATTCGTGATAAAAAGATTTCTTTGTTTTTTGCTTATGAGTACAGATATGTGAAAAAAACATCGAACCATTTTTGATGGAGAGTAGGAGTTGATACAGAAGGTGAATAAACAGTATGACAGAAAAAAAGTGATTAGGGAACAAATCGGATATCTGCTTTTTTCAACTGCATTTTTGAGCATAGAACTCTTTTTAACTAACAGGTATGAGCGTGATTTGCTTTTCATAGTCGATTCTGTTCTCGTTATATATTTAGTCTATGTTTATATTACGTACCGTTATCACGTGTACAGTTTACCAATCGATTTTAACTTCCAATCGCAAAAAGACAAAAGTAGATGGTTCAAGCTAAAACTAGTTCGAACAGTCACGACTTCAGCTGTGCTTTTTAATATTGTTATAGATATACTAAAATATTTCAATTATAAGCCTGGAAGTACGGCCTTTTTGATCTTCGGATCAATTTCAATGTTTTCTATAACGATTACCATGGTTGTTGCAGTTTTTAGAATGATATACCAGGGGGCAATAGTTAGTGATTATTTTCCTGCTTTACTTTTTCCCACGTTGTTTATTGTCATTGGTTTTCCAATTGCGTATATCGGAAGTCTTGGTACCCCAGTTTACAATTCAAGTGCAACACCCTGACGACTAGACCATAAAGGCCATGAAGACCTATTCTTGTTAGTGCTAGCTAAACAAGAAAGCAGGAATCTTCATGACCCACTCTCAGACTAACACCCACAAGCATTACCAACAACTCAGTTTTAGCGACCGTGCTACAATTCAGGCCCTTCAGGCTGCTGGTGACACCGCGACCGTGATTGCACAGAAGCTTCATCGCAGTAAAGCGACAATCTCACGAGAAATCACGCGTGGATCTGTAACTCAGCTCGACTCGAAGCGTCACTCGCATCAAGTCTATCTTGCGGAAACTGCCCAAGCCATGCACGACCGTAAACGCGATAGAACCGGTCACTACGCCTTTCTTAAGACCGGCCGTGCGTTCTTCAAGGCTCTCGCCAGGGAGCTTACTCGTAAGCCGCGCGTACACAGCGTTGATAGCTTCGTACACTTCTATCGCGACCAGGGCAAGGCTTGCCCTTCAACGACAACTGTGTATCGCTACATCGACGCCGGGCTGCTTGAGCTAGACAACATGACACTTCCCAAGAAGCTCCGACGCCGCATCAAAGGCTATAAGAACGCCCACAAGCGCAAGAATAAGAAGATATACGGCGACTCAATCGAGTTGCGTCCTGCGGCCGTGAATGACCGCACAGGCGTGGGACATTGGGAAGGCGACTTGGTCAAAGGTATTCGCTTAGCTGATGAGCCAGCATTAATGACGCTCACAGAACGGTACAGCCGGACTGAGATCATCGTCAAGATTCCTGACTATCATGCGGGCACCTGCCTTAAAGCCTTGCAGGACACGATCGACGACTACGGGGCCAAGGAATTTGAGAGTATCACTTTTGACAATGGTTCCGAGTTTGCCAAGTTATCAGAGATTGTTGGAACCCAGATTTACTTCGCACATCCGTACTCGCCTTGGGAGCGTGGCACAAACGAGAACGCCAATGGACTGCTTAGGGAATTCTTCCCGAAAGGGAAGTCTCTCAGAGCAATTACCCTGGTTGAAATTCAAGCAGTCCAATCCGCACTGAACCATCGTCCCAGACGTATTCTGAACTATCTTCGCCCATGCGATTACTACCGATGCATGGCGTAACAGCCTAGACCACTATCAAGAATTCGTTATCATCGTTGCACTTGACTTGAAAATTGAGGCGGAAGTCTTGGTATATTACTAACCTTTGTTTCATTCTATGAGTCCGAGGAAGGTTTATATTCTTGAATTGTCAAATTAAGTGCAACACTACATTAAAGAATATTTCATAAGGCGTTTTCCATCCGAGACATTTACGGGGACGATTATTCATTTGTTCTGCATATGCTTGTATCCGGCGGTCAGTAATTGAATCAAGGTCAGTTCCTTTTGGCAAATATTCGCGAAGCAAGCCGTTAGTATTTTCGTTAGTTCCTCGTTGCCAAGGAGAGTGAGGATCGGGAAAGTAGAAGGGCGTACCAAACTTATCAGTTAAACATTGAACTTTGGCAAACTCTTTACCCCTATCCGGGGTAATCGTTAACGATCTACCAGGCCATAGCTTCATTAAGTCGCTCAAAGTATCCGTGACTGCTTCTGAAGTTCTTTTAGCAGCTTTACCAATAAGCAGGTAACGAGATTTTCGATCAACCAATGTAACAACACAAGCCTTTCCGCTTTTGCCTAACACGGTATCACCTTCCCAGTGACCAATTTCTACACGGTTGTCAGCTTCTCGCGGACGATCATGAATCTTGTTGGGGATTGGAATCTTGCCTCGCTTTTCTTGATAAGCTTTATTGTGGCGAGACTTGCCGTGATGCCTTAGATGGCGCACGGCACTAGAGCTGCCAGATTTAAACAAATTATCAAATAAGCCATTGAAAATCCCACGGTAAATAGTCGTGGTACTGATCTGCACCGGATACTTTTCGACTGCCAAGCGATTCGATATTTCCTCCGGAGACCAAAGGTCTTCGCAGAAGTGTTCTCTCACCACTTCAAACACCTGAGGATTACTCAAAAGAGAGACTCTGCCACAGTTGCCTTTGCGCTGTTTGTACTTCTCCTGAGCCTTCGAAGGTGAATAGGATTTACCAGTAGAATTACGGCTTAATTCTCGAGAAATGGTTGAGTAACTTTTCTTGATATGGCTGGCAATCTCACGAAGTGAGTTTCCATGATTCCTCATTAAAAAGATAGTTTCCCGTTCATCTATGGTAATATGCTTGTAGTGATCCATGGCTAAATTCCTTTCATGATTGTTTTCGCAAACATCATTTTACAGAAATTTGGCCATGGGCCATTCTTTATTTAATTAGTGTTGCACTTAAAGTGTAAATTCAAGTTGGATGTAAGCTGATTCCTGAGACAACTTTTAAGAGAGGGTATAATGAATAAATCATCTCTCAAAAGGAAGGAATTTTTACATGCCAACTCGTTACGACAAAGAATTCAAACAAAACATTATCAACCTATATAAGCAAGGCGAATCAGCTGCCCAACTGGCCAGAGAATATGGCATTGGCTATTCAACAGTTCATAAGTGGATCCAGGGCCAGGCCAAAACTCAATCCGGTAAATCGCCAGACGAAATCAAAGCGATGGAAAAGCGACTGGCTTCGCTGTCTGAGGAGAACGAAATCCTAAAAAAAGCCCTGGGCTTCCTTGCGCAGAAGTAACCAATATCTTTGATTACATTCACCAAGAAAGCCATCACCACCAGGTAACCAAGATGTGCCGAATCCTCGGTGTTTCCAGAGCTCAGTATTATCGTTATCGATCCCCCAAACCTTCAAAACGCCGGGCCGAAGATGCGGGCTTGAAACAACGGATTCTGCGGATCTTTGCGGAATTTAAGCAGCGATACGGTGTTATGAAGATCCACCATGAATTGAATCTGGAACTTCAACCACTGCAGCTTCGGTGCAGTCCACGACGGATTTCCCGGCTCATGAAGGAACTGGATATCCACTCCGTTACCGTCAATAAGTGGAAAGCGGCTTCGGCTTCCAAAACCAAGGTTGAACAGCGTCCCAACTTGCTTAAGCAGGATTTCTCGACCACTGGTTTAAATCAAAAATGGACCGCTGATATGACCTATATTCAAACGAAGCGTAATGGCTGGTGTTACTTATCAACCATCATGGACCTCCACTCACGACGGATTATCGGCTATTCGTTCTCAAAAAAGATGGATACTGATTTAGTCTTAAAGACCCTTGAAAGCGCGGTTAAAAATCGAACCATTACTGGGGACCTGATTATCCATACGGATTTAGGATCACAGTATACCAGCGATGATTACAATCAACGTTTAACTGAGCTACATATCCGCCACTCATACAGCCGTAAGGGGTGTCCGTATGATAATGCGCCAATGGAATCCTTTCACGCTTCCCTCAAAAAGGAATGTGTTTATCCAGTGCCGGTCTTTGAAGATTATGAAACTGCCGCTGCCGTCCTTTTTGAATATGTGCATGCTTTCTACAATAGGAAGAGAATTCATAGTTCACTGGGCTACCAGACCCCCTTACAAGTTGAAATTGCAACACTTACGAGCCAAATGGCCGCCTGATTTAATGCTTTCCAGGGTTCAAATAAGTTATTAATCACAATTAATGATTTATTTGAGCTGTGGAAGGTAAACGCGGTTCTGAATGTCTCTTAAAATCTGTCTCAAATATTGACTTCAATCCAAGTTTTAAAAATAAACTTCCCATTCCACTTTCTGAAGTGGAGAAAAGGTTCATGTCAACTCATAATCAAAATAGTTTAATTGAATTAAAAAGACAGTGGGGGACAACGAAAATAGTAACACTAGTTTCTGTGTTTATTTTTTCAGTAGTCATGGCAGCAACAAACAATGATAAACTTTATGCCTTGTTTAAATACCTAGCGAAACAGGATAGTCTAGCGAATTCGAAGAGCAGAATGGCTGAAATTATAGTGCTTCGTGGATTTACGCGGCTAGCTATATTTTTGGTAATTATAACGACGTATGATATTTTAAAATTATTTATTAATAAGTATAGGAAACACAATGGTGCAATTCCAAGTCAGATGTGCAACACTAGGGTGTACCCTATTGTAACTAATACGAATGGAGAGTATTATTAGTTACATATAAGTGACCCGGAGGTGATCTAGAATTGGCTAAAATTGGTTATGCGCGTGTTAGTACGCGTGATCAAAATCTGGCACGTCAAATTGAACAGCTACATGATGCCGGTGTTAATAAAATCTTTCAAGAGAAGCTTTCAGGTAAAAATGCCGATCGTCCTCAACTGAAAGCAATGTTAGACTATATTCGTGATGATGATGAAGTAGTGGTACTGAGTCTTGATCGGCTTGGCCGCAATTCTCATGATTTAACTGACATCATCGAAACCATTCGACGTCGTGGCGCTCAATTGAATGTGCTAAACCTACCTAGCTTTGCAAGTATTGAAGATCCTAACCTTCGTAACTTGATTACGACAATCATTGTCGAATTATATAAATATATTGCTCAAGAAGAGCGGGAAACCATTAAGATACGGCAACAACAAGGCATCGAAATTGCCAAACGCCAGGGCAAATATAAGGGTAAAATTCGCGAGTATGGGCCTCATTCACCTAATCGTCAAAAACGCTATATTTATAAAGAAGCCTGTCGCCTTTTAAATAGGAAGAAAGACGGAGATGAAACTCTGACCAAGCGACAAATTGCTCGCATGTTAGGCATTGCACCAGTAACCTTATATCGCATCGAAAAGTATCAGGCAGAAGATTTAGCTAACGTTCCCCCTAGTAAGAGGTAAACATCATGATAGATTTAAGGGGGAAACGAATTCTCTTTACCGGACGTTTGCGATCTTTTCGTCGTTTGCAGGCACAACAGTTAGCAACTATTCTAGGAGCAAAACCTGTCAACGGGATTGACAAAAATGTCGATATCCTTGTGGTTGGTATTATTAGTAAGCCCTATGATCAACTACTTACCACTCAAAAGTTAACGTATGCTAGAACCTATGGCATTCCAAAGATTGACGAATTAGCATTTATTTCATGGTGCCAATGGCGATTAGATCAATTGAAAGCAACTCTTTAAGTACCTTCTTATCAAACAGGGGGATTAGTATGCAAAAGCGTATCGATTTAGCCAATCAAACGTTTGGGCGGATCTGGTGCAAACAGTGTGAGAGATGACCATCTAACCAGCTATTGATCCTATGTTGAAGGTTATGCAGCTAACAATGCTTCTAATTCGTCCACGACTGAGAACCCG
>OAVX01000612.1_pt1 | contig 17365 bp, 15 predicted proteins | sample 1476471 | NCBI WGS metagenome assembly OAVX01 (sample SAMEA2580114, study PRJEB22360) | human gut metagenome | biome: human gut; feature: human-associated habitat; material: faeces | place: Denmark | collected 2008/2010
AAAAATATCAGCTCACAACCTATCAGGAGGAGCTGATACACAAAACTTTTCATATACCCAAATAAATCAAAAACCAGAGTTATTTTATAAAACGCTGGTTTTAAATTCTACACATCAATGTAGTCGCCATACACAGGATACAAGTTGTACTTCGTCAAATAACGTTCTACTTGGTCGACTATTCGTGTGTCGTTGATTAAGAATTGTTCGTCGACTTTATCTTTTTCATCATTACGTCTTCCAATTCCTGTGTCTACACTTGCAGAGATTTTGGTAGCTCCCATTAAGGTGACAAGTTACGAAATTCGTTGGATTCTCTGGTTGAGATTATGGTTTGCCAACAACATCATTAGATGATAAAAGGAGAAAAGAAAGAACTTATAGGCTAATAACAAGAGACGCAATCTTAGAAGTTGATATAAAAAATCATTTAACAATATTTATGATATAATTATAGCGATTAAGAGGGCAAAGAGGTGCTTCGGATGGATAACAAAAACGACATAGATAGAATTCATGATGATGTTTTTAATAGCATAAAAATATTGATGGATAAGGCAAGAAATGAAGTTGCAAGAGAAGTCAATAATATTTTGGTGCAAACTTATTGGGAGATTGGACGTATCATTGTAGAAGATGAGCAAGGTCATTCAGAAAGAGCTGAGTATGGTAAAGAGCTTATAAATGACTTATCTAGACAACTTACAAAGGAGTATGGTAAAGGATTTTCAAGGTCTAATTTACAGAATATGAGAAACCTATATTTATCCTATCCAATTTGCCAGACACTGTCTGGCAAATTGACATGGTCACATTATTGTGAACTTTTATCCATTAGCGATGAGAAAAAAAGAAGTTTTTATGAAAAAGAAAGTATCAACGCAAATTGGTCGGTAAGAGAACTTAAAAGGCAAATTAAAACATCGCTTTTTGAAAGATTGCTCTTGTCATCAGGAGAAGAGAACAAAGAAAAAGTCCTAGACCTAGCCTTAAAGGGCAATGAAATAAATAAGCCGTCTGACCTTGTAAAAGATCCTTATGTTTTTGAATTTTTAGGCTTGCCAGAAGAAAAACCAATGATGGAAAGTGATTTAGAAAAAGCGCTTATAGATCATATTGAAAAATTTTTGCTAGAACTTGGCAAGGGTTTTATGTATGTAGGTAGCCAGCAAAGGGTAACCCTAGGCAACACTCATTATTATGTGGATATGGTATTTTACAATAAGATTTTAAGGTCTTATGTCTTAATAGAACTAAAAACAAGTAAGCTCATGCCAGAAGCAGTAGGTCAAATTAATATGTATCTCAATTATTATAAATCAGAAGTTAATGATGAGATGGACAATGAACCGATAGGAATAATATTGTGTACAGATAAGGACGGGGTGCAAGCAGAATACGCATTAGGAAACTTATCAAATAAAATATTCGCATCAAAATACACTTTGTATATCCCAAACAGAGAAGAACTTGAAGAACAAGTAGAAAAAGTTATAGAAAAATACAAGGAAAAATAAATTATGAGGAGAAGTAGAGAAAAACCTACTTCTTTTTTATTTCAAGATCTACTTCTTTTTTATTGCAAGGAGGATTAGAATGGAAATAAACAAAAGATATTAATATCAAAAAAAGCCCACTAATGTGGGCTTATGATAAGTTATAAAATTTTACACATCAATGTAGTCGCTATACACAGGATACAAGTTGTACTTCGCCAAGTCGTGTTCTACTTGGTCGACTGTTCGTGTGTCGTTGATCAAAAATTGTTCGTCGCCTTTATCTTTTTCATCATTACGTCTTCCAATTCCTGTGTCTACACTTGCGGAGATTTTGGTAGCTCCCATTAATAGTGACAAGTTACGAAATTCGTTGGATTCTCTGGTTGAGATTGTGATTTGCGCGAATGGCAAGAAGATTCTGGTTGCGATTATAAATTGCATCAATTTTGTCTCAGGAACTTCTTTTATGTTCAAATCTTCTTCGTTTTTCGTTGGTCTGATTCGTGGAAATGATATGCTGATTTCTGCGTGGGGATATTTTTTTTGCAGTAAATTTGCATGCATTCCCAAACAAAAACAGTCTTCAATTCCATTGGAAAGTCCGAACAATGCCCCGAATCCTACGCCTCGAATTCCTCCCATGATTGCACGTTCTTGTGTGTCCAATCGATAAGGAAAGCATGATTTGTGTCCTGTTGGGTGATAGAATTTGTAGTTTGTGGGGTTGTATGTTTCTTGGAAAGCTGTGACGAAATCGCAGCCTGCTTCGTGAAGTTTCTTGTAATCTTCGACATTTGTAGGGTACACTTCAACGCCAACTACACGGAAATATTTCTTCGCCAATTTTACGGCGTCACAGATATAATCCACCGAGGAGTATTTTTGCGATTCACCTGTTAGAATCAAAACGTCTTCGATTTTTTCGCGTCTCATTTGTTTCATTTCAGATTCTATTTCATCCATGGTAAGTTTAGCACGGACGATATCTGATTTCGCCCTGAATCCACAGTATTTGCAGCTGTTTTCGCAGTAATTTGCGATGTAAAGTGGGCTGAACAAGTACACGTTGTTTCCAAAATATTGTAGTCTTAGTTTTTGTGAGATTTCTCCCAATTCTTCTATAAAATCAATCGCAGCATCGCTAAGCATATTATAATAATCAAAATGGTCCAAGGCTTCGTTGTTTTTTATTTTCCCCAAAGTTCTTCTGACATCATCAGCCGTTACATTTACTGATTTTACCTCAGATAATTTTTCTGATATTTTATCGTAAATGTCCGAATGAATGTCTTGCATATTGTTAAAATATTTGAATTCTTCCATTTGTCGCCTACTTAAAGAAATCTCTGAGTGGAGATGAAGGGTCAGCACCCGTTTCCAAAACTCTGCCCGGTTTTGCGATGTGAGCTAGTCTTCCTGCTTTGATTGCTAGTGCGAAAGCTTCTGCCATTTTGTTGATGTCGCCACTTGTAGCGATGGCTGTGTTCGCCATGATTGCACTTGCGCCCATTTCCATAGCTTCACACGCTTGTGATGGTTTGCCGATTCCTGCATCCACAATCACTGGCAAATCAATTTCGTTGATGATGATTTGGATGAAATCTTTGGTTGCAAGTCCCTTGTTGGATCCAATCGGAGAGCCCAATGGCATGATGCAACTTGCACCAGCTTCTTTCAAATCTCTCGCAAAGTTCAAATCTGGATACATATAAGGCATAACGACGAATCCTTCGTCCGCCAAAACTTTCGTAGCTTTTAACGTTTCTACGTTGTCTGGAAGTAAGTACTTGCTGTCACGCATGATTTCTATTTTCACGAAATTGCCACAGCCCATTTCACGAGCAAGCCTTGCAATTCTAATCGCTTCGTCTGCGTTTCTCGCTCCAGATGTGTTCGGAATTATCGTCACATTTTCTGGGATAAAGTTCAAAATATTTTTCGTATCGTCTGTATTTGCACGTCTAAGTGCCACAGTAATCATCTCGCAGCCTGCAGATTCCACGCAAGCTTTGATAAGGTTGGGATCGTATTTTCCAGATCCAAGAATAAATCTTGAGTCAAAAGATTTGCCACCCAAAATCAATTTATCTTCCATTATTTTCCTCCAATAACCAATTAAGTGCGATTATAGCTTGTGTGCTTGCCGCCATCATCACGTTTGGATAGTACAAGCCAATGTCTGTTTTCGTTTCAAAATCGCCACAAACTACAATATTGTTCATTTTTTTAATTTTCATATCTAATTTTTTCACGCCGCCAATTCCGGACACCGATATTAGTTTTTTGTCAGTTCCGATAAAATGCTCCAGCACCAATGACTTTGCGTATTCGTCATCGAACGCCTCGATTACGATATCGTAGCCGTCGGTCAATTCGTCGATGTTACTTTCAGTAACTTTGATGTTTTCAACAGAAATATTTGCAAACGGCAAAAACTCATCACAAATTTCCTTGAACGCGTCGACCTTGTACTTGCCGACATCAGTTGGTCTGTAGATTTGTCTGTTCAAATTGGAATATTCGATTGTATCGTAATCTACAATTTTGATGGTTCCTATTCCAGATTTTGCAAGTAAAAAGCATGAATTGGTGCCCAAACCACCACAGCCAAGGATTAGAATTTTGGATTTTCTGAAAATGTCTGTGTGTTCGGGGATTTGTCTTTTAAAAATTTCCTGCATTTTAACCTCCTCCAACAAATGAAAACACCTCTATTTCGTCGTTATCAGTGACGATAAAATTATCGTAGTCGATTTTTTTGACGAGGTTTTTGTTCACTTCGCAAACAGTCAACTCCACATTGAAGTTCAAATCTTCAAGAACTTTTCTCAAAGAAGAATTTTCTTCGAATGGATATTTGACAGAATTTACAGTAATCATATTTCACCCCCTAAAAAAAATAACACGAAGGAAACCTACACCCGCGGTGGTGTACCCCTTCGTGTTAAACACTCTGTGATTATTATAGCACATTAATTTGAATTTTCAAAAATTTATCCGAGAAATTTGTCACACAAGTTTTCAAATTTGCCCAATCAATTTGATTATTAAAAAAGAATAAAGGGTATACAATCTACAACGAAACAAAAGGAGGAATATCATGAAATTATATTACGCACCAGGCACATGCGCTGTTGCTTGTTGGATTGCTTTGGAATGGGCAGGCGCAGATTACGAGGTAGAAAAGGTACAACTTGGAACAGATGAATACAGAAAAATCAATCCGTTGGGAGCAGTTCCAGCATTGGATATTGGAGAAGGCATTGTGAGAAGCGAATTAGCTGCAATTCTTCGCTACATTTTGAACAAATACCCTGAAAAAGATTTGGGAGCTGACGAATCTCCTGAAGACAAGTTCCAATTCGATGAAATCATGGCTTTTATGACTGGAGATTTTCATCCAGCATTTGAAGCGTTGTTCGTACCAGCTGGCTTGACAACATCAACTGACGAAGCAGAACATGAAAAAATCAAACAAAAATCATTTGAAACTATCGACCAAATGATGACACATTTGGACAGGTTGATAGGTGACGGCGATCACGTTTACAAAAACAAGAAAACAGTCCTAGATCCTTATGTTTACATTCTGACTCGTTGGAGCGAATTTACTCCAAAATCTTGGAAAGAATATCCAAACATCAAGAGAGTTTCAGAAACAATCGAAAAGGACGAAGCTGTTCAAGAAATCGTGAAGAAATCACAAGAATAGGAAAATTTCGGTGTGGAATTGTCTGCACCGATTTTTTATTTGTCCAAATACAGTGATATAATATAGGTAATAAGCTTAAAAGGGGTTTTGAATATGAATGATGAATGTCTATTGTGCGGGAAACCGTTAGAATATTTAGACGAATCGGTGGAAATGGAGTGTGAAATCTGTCACAAAAAAGAACTCAGTAACGCTAGATGCGTCGATGGCCATTACGTGTGCAATGAATGCCACACAGATGGTATGGATGTGATTTGGGGGATTTGCAAGGATTCTACATCGAAAAATCCAATCGAAATTATGGATCAAATGATGGACGAATCTTTTTGTCATATGCACGGCCCAGAACATCATATTATGGTCGGCGCGGCGCTTTTGACAGCGTTCAAAAATGCTGGCGGAGATATTAATTTGAACAAAAGTTTGAAGGAAATGAGAACTCGTGGCAAACAAGTTCCTGGTGGGACTTGTGGTTTTTGGGGAGCTTGTGGTGCTGGAATTAGTGCAGGGATTTTTATGTCAATTGTCACAGGATCATCTCCACTTGCGAAGAAAACTTGGGGAATGGCGAACAAAATGACTTCCAAAGCGTTGGAATCTATAGGAGAAGTCGGCGGGCCTCGTTGTTGCAAGAGAGATTCGTATATTTCGATTTTGGATGCGATAGAATTTGCCAATGAAAACTTGGGAGTTGAGATGGAATCTAGTGACATTGTGTGCAAATGGTCCAAGCACAACAACCAATGCATAGGACTGCGTTGTCCATTTTTCGATAGAAATCACATTAATAATTAGGTAACAAGGAGAAATTATGTATTCGAAAGTAAACACGTGTTGTTTGGAAGGATTGAACGGGTATGTCGTGGAATGCGAATGCGACCTTGCGAACGGTCTGCGTTCGTTTAACATCGTTGGTCTTCCCGACACTTCTATAAAAGAATCCAAGGAAAGAGTGCGCTCTGCGATTGAAAACACTGGAATCAGATTTCCTGTAAAACGTATCACGATTAATTTGGCACCTGCAAATTTGAGAAAAGAAGGATCTCAGCTAGACCTTGCGATTGCGATGGCGATTTTGCAATCAATGGGAGTTGTGGAAGATTTTTCAGATAAATGGGCGTTCATCGGCGAACTATCATTGGACGGAAGATTGAATCCGGTAAATGGGTCGTTGTGCATGGTGTTGTCACTGAAAGATTTGGGATACGAAAGAGTTTACATACCGAAACAAAACGCACAAGAATGCAGCATGGTCAAAGGAATCGAAAAGGTTTCAGTGGAAAGCTTGGATGAAATCATTAGGATTTTAAATGGAGAACAAGAAACTAAAATTCTGGATGACATTGACATCATGCAGCAAGAAATACAATACGACGTCGATTTTTCGGATATAAAAGGACAGAAATTTCTCAAAAGAGCGATGGAAATATCTGCGGCAGGATTTCACAATTTGTTGATGATTGGACCTCCTGGAAGCGGAAAAACAATGTCTGCAATGAGACTCAGCACGATTTTGCCTGACATGAGCTTTGATGAAATAATGGAAACCACGAAAATTTACTCCGTAGCTGGGTTACTCGGAGAAAAAAACATCGTAACCACAAGACCATTTCGCTCGCCTCATCACACCGCAAGTCAAGTCAGCCTTATAGGTGGCGGTAGAGTTCCAAAACCAGGGGAAATCAGCCTCGCTCACAATGGAGCATTGTTCTTGGACGAACTTCCAGAATTTTCCAAATCGACAATAGAAGTGTTGCGCCAACCACTTGAAACGAAAAACATAACCATAACAAGAGTCAACGCGTCCTTGTCATATCCTGCAAATTTCCTATTCGTTGCAGGAATGAACCCGTGTCCTTGCGGCTACTTCGGTGATCCTAACCACGAATGCACTTGTTCACAAAATCAAATCGCAAACTATCTGAACAAAGTCAGCCGACCTATACTCGATCGAATCGACATCCACGTCGAAGTTTCGCCAGTAAAATTGGACGAACTCACAACAGATGAAAAGTGCGACACATCAGAACAAATCAAAAAACGTGTACAAGCAGCACGAGAAATCCAAAAACAACGCTTCGAAAAAGAAAACATCACAACCAACGCACAAATGAACACCCGACAAATTAGAAAATACTGCAAATTAAACGACGAGCTAAACTCCATCATACAGTTGGCATTCGATAAATACAAATTCTCCGCCAGATCATTCGACAAAATACTCAAAATATCACGAACAATCGCAGACCTAGACGGAAAAGAAAACATCGAATCAAAGCATCTTATGGAAGCCATCAGGTATAGGACAGTGGATCAGAAATACTGGGGGTAATGGGTGCAAAGGAGAGAAGATGAAAATACAATTAGAGAGATTTGATGATAAGTACAAGGAAAAGATATGGAGAGATGGATTTTGCGAAGAATCACCCGAATGGAACAAGTTCAACGGACCGTATTTTGAAGATTATGTTCATTATGAAAGCTTAGAGTCATTTGAAAAATCTGGTATTTGGAAATATCTTCAACAACCCAATTGCAGAGCTATATTAGTAGACGGTGTTGTCGTTGGTATGGTATCTAAAAATTGGGTTGATGAGAAAACTAGATGGATGGAGATAGGGATTGTGATTTACGACGAAAATTACTGGAACAAATCCATAGGAACAAAAGCCCTCAAATTGTGGACAAGCGAAGTGTTCAATGATAATCCACAAATCGAACATCTAGGACTGACTACTTTTAGCGGCAATCCACGAATGATGAAGGCTGCAGAAAAAATCGGATTCATACAAGAGGCAAGAATCAGGAAAGTTCGATATTGGAACGGCACATATTACGACAGTATGAAATACGGTGTTACACGTGAAGAGTGGGAAAAATTATCTCAGAAATGAAAATATCTTGTTAATTCAAAAATTTAACTCAAAAAAATAATCAATAAACACAAAAATCCTCCGAACTTTAATTGATTTTCCAAAAATAATGTCGGAGGATTTTTTTAATCCAAATAGTCTAAAAATGGTTGATTAATATTAGAATAGGGGTATAATTAGTCTAACAATAGTCGTGTTTTTTTAGACTAACAAATTGGAGGTATTTATGAATCAATTAAACATATTTGATACTGGTACAAATATTGAAAATCTAAGAATTCTTGATGGAAATGGTAAAAAAGCTGAATCAGGTACGAAGCACAAGATATATCATGTTGAGCTCAAAGACATTAGCTATAAAGATGTGGATGAGTTGTTTTTCGGATTCAATGAAATTAGGGCTATTACTTTTTCTTATGACATTAAATTTGTAAATAAAATTATGAAGATGTTTGACTATGGAGAAATTATCCTTGGAGGAAGGTTTATGACTAGACGAGACAGCGAACTTCATGAGCTTACAGCAGAAGCTTATTTACTCGCAGAAAACATGGTATTGTCAGAAATGGCAGCTGATGCTGTGAGATCAGAAAAAGATTTGGTACAAATGATGAAAGAAGAATCTTTGTTAATAAAATCGCCTAAGTATGTTATAGATCACAGAAAAATCTACCTTCTTAAATCAAATGATGGACAAACAAGAGTAATCAAAGGCTCTGCTAATATGACAAGAAGAGCTTGGTCGGGCGATCAGCTGGAAGCTTATGAGGTGGATGATACTTTTGAAGCATACGAAGCTTATGCACAAGATTTTGAAACAGCTTGGAGGCTATCAGATGATATACCAGAAGATGTGGTAGCATCGAAAAAGACCGATAATCCAGAAAAAGATATTCCTATAATCAAAAAAGCACTGAAAACACAAAAAACCATCGTCTTAGAACAACCCCAAAATAGTGGTGAAGTTTACGAAAAAATCAAATACACGATCGATGCAGACAAGATTATGGAGAAGAACAAAGAACTTGTACGAAATATAAATACGAACTCGAAAAATGGATACATTGAAATACTGCCGAATATTATAAATAAAATCAGCGTCAACGCAAAAAGACTAAAAAGAAAAAGGATAGATGTCAAAGAAATAGAAAAAGATTATCCGAAATTAACCTTCAACTTCGACACAAAAGAAGCTTTTTTGGATGAAGAATCATTAGACCTAAATCCCGAAAAAGAAGATGTTAAAAATGATATCGACTTATTATTTGAAGCTTTTGATAATTACAAGAAAGATTTCGTTGGAGATGTGGACAAAGTTAGAGATTCCCACTATAAGCTTTTAAATATTTTGTTTTCTTCACCGTTTCACGCAAAAATAAGATGTATAGCTGACATAAAAAACATCCCGACATCAAGCCTACCATTATATACATTATTGGCATCCAAAGGTTCCAACACAGGTAAAAGTTTTATGACAGAATTTATTCTAGAATTAATGACCAATAAACAGCTAAAAGCATTCTCTGTTAAAACAGCGCCAACAAAAGACATTGATGCCATGCTCGAGATTTACAAGGGAGTTCCGATTTTTATTGATGAAATAGACGGGCCTTATTACGCAAGACTTAAAGAAAAAATCAAAAATAGTCACCAATGCGAAATCATCCAAAGAGAAGAACAACCATTGATTATATTTGCAAGTAATAGCGTGAGTGACCCAGAAGAACCGGAACGAAAGAGAATGCCGTTTTTGAGATATAATGCTGGACTTAGAACTGACATAGACCCACTGTCCTACGATGGAATTAGTAAGAATATGAAAGTCAAAGCAACCAACTCCCTATACAGAGAATATCTTAGAAGGATGATTACAGAAGTGGACAAGCTTATCGACTACATGATTAAATCACATGATATCGCCGATGATTACTATCCTGACATGATGCAAATCTCATCCAAAACTTTAATCGATATATTCAAAGAATTTGGCTACGAACTTCCAGATTATGCAAGAGAGCTCAATTGGAATGATGATTTTTCATATCATGCAAAATACATCTCCAAAGATGCCATAGAAGGAATTAGGAAACTATGGGAAAATGAACCCAAATGCTTTATAATTAAAACAAATGTTATAATGATAACATCAGGAACTGACAAAGGCTCTAGGAAAATACTCGAAAGCTGGGCAAATTCTCTTCCTGTTGAATTTGAAGCAAAATATTCAGATAAGAAGGATATGTCCCAAATTACAGTGAACAGATTGGAACTTGAACAAGCATTGGGTTTTAGATTCAATAAGTTGGTCAAGCTTTTTAGGAGGTAGTAGAGGTGATATTGTACATTTACACCAAAACAACAGAAGATATTTCTATTTTTGAAGACATCATGGAAATTATCCACAAAAAAGATTCAGACATATGTGTAAGTGTCGAACACATGAGAAGCTTTCAAGAATTAGAAAAGATAAAAATCGAGATGACCAATGACGATATTTTAATTATCGGAAGCTTAAAATCACTCGGAATAAACGAAAGAGACATCGCCAATTCTCTGAAATATTTCATTGAAAACGGGAAATGTCTCGTTGTTTCTAATATAGAATCCACCTATAAATACGGCGTATCTCAGCCGATGAATAAAGCTATTCTAAGCACAATATTAGATTCTGTTCTCTTAAACGACAAAAACATTATCGAGCTTCCTAGAAATAGGAAAAACAATTCAGGAAGAAATAAAATTGATTTTCCAAATAATTGGGAAGAATTGTATGAGAATTGGGAAAATAATAACATTTCTTCAAAGGAATTCTTGGATAAATCTGGATTAAAAAAAGCCACGTTTTATAATATGATTACTGAATACAAAGAAATCCTGAAAGCTAATGAAGCTTTTGTCAAAAAATATAGATTAGGATAGGATTTGAGATTGAAAAAGACATGTAATTGAGATTATAATCAATGGAAATATAGAAATAATAAAAATGAAATCGATTAACAAAGGAGTATAACATGAACCAAAAAGAAAAAATATTAGAATCATGGATTATGGTGGAGCATTTATCGGAGGGAGACATCAATTTAAGAGACACAAAACTTTTAACTTTTCAATATCTCAAGAGTGATGATTTCTATGATTTATTTAATAAAAGAATTAAATATCTTAATCTGAAACCATATCAAAAAGGCGGAATAGTTGTATATTTTGATATTTTCAAATTCACCGAAGTAATCGATTTTTTGAGAGATAAATTCAATCTTCCCGTATCTAATCAAGAAATCACATTGGGAAACAAATTTTCATTTGCATTGTATTTCGATAAAGATTTGAAACTAAGCTCTGATATGACTTTTTTGACAGAAAGTTCTTATATTAGAAACTTTCACACAATTCCTTCAGAAAAAGAGTTCAAAGAGTTTGAGGAAGATTTTAGCAAAAAAATGCAAGAAATATTTGACTGTCCGGAAGATAAACCATACAAAGAATGGTTTAATAAGGCTATTTTAAAAATCTTACAAACTAATAAAATAGACATTAATAGCTGTAGGATGAAACCTTTGAAAAACTTGGAGACTGATGCAACTAATCTACATTCATTCTTCGTTAATGATTTGGAAAAAGCAAAATCTGTTCAATCAAAAAACTTGAACGATTATTTGATGGGAAACAGTTCAAATAGAAAGGATTTGGATAGTAGAAGCACATCACCTAAGTTTAACAGGCATATTTTTGTAGATATTTTGCAGCCCAAAAATTATCCGTTGTCAAGGTTTCCGAGTAATATTCAATTTGCACCATCTTTCATGCAACAAGTCGCAATCAATTTGTCAATAGGATACGATTCTAATAATATGAGAAGTGTGTATGGACCTCCTGGAACAGGGAAAACTACACTTTTAAAAGATATTTTTTCGGAACTATTAATAAAACAATCATATGAAATTATACAATTAAAAAATAAAACCATAGTGGGTAATGATGAGACTGTTTATTGGGAAAGCGGATCATATAAGGCTTCAATAGGAGTACTTCCATCTCAAATAGCAGAAAATGGAATAATTGTTGCAAGTTCCAATAATGGAGCTGTAAAAAACATTGTAGATGAACTTCCTCTAATATCTGAAATTGATGAATCACTGGTTAAAGATTTGAAAGAAATAGATTATTTTAAGGATATCTCAAACTCTAAAGTTTCGACAAAATGGGTCAAAGAAAATGGTAAAAATATCGAAAAGTTAGAATCTGAAAAAAACTCAGAGGAAAAATTCTGGGGATTGTTTTCTCTTGAAGGTGGAAGATCAGAAAACATGAAATATATAATCACAGCGTTAAAGCATGTGATTGAAGATTTAAAAACTAATTACATTTCAGATGATAATGTCTACAATGAATTTGAAAAAAAGTATAAAGAAGCGTTATCTTACAGAGATAAAAGGCAAAAATTATCGGACAAAATTTTCTCTGCTGATAGATTTGAGTACGAATTAATAAGTAAAAAATCGAACTTCAACAAAAATGTAGAATTTAGAAAGAATGAATTGAGTAGTTTTACAAATGAGATTAAAGTGAAAATCGAAGAATTATCTTCCAATAAGAATCAACTGAGTCAAAAGGTTGATGAATTGAACAAGGCGTCGTCAATTATAAGTGAAGATAAGAAAATGATTGAAAATAGTATTGATGTTTTGAAATTACAGAAACCGGGATTTTTCCAATTTAGTAGAAAAAAATCATATGATGAACAGATGAGAAAATATTCCGATGAGTTGCTAAAAATATTAGACAAGGAAAGATCTACAAAATCAATGCTAGATGAATTTGTAGAAGAGTTAAAAGTCATTGAATATCAAATTTCGTACGAAAATAAGCTTATAAAAGATAAAAACTCAGAGATTGTACAAGCAATTCAAAAAGACGATTATGAAATCAAAAAACTAGAATCAAAAATCAGAGATCTAAAGGATGTTTCTGTAAATACAGATGTAAATGTATTGGATTTTTCATTGTCATATGATGACTTACAAATGAGCAATCCTTGGTTTGACGAAGAGTATCGTAGAATTCAGTCTGAATTGTTCATAAGTGCATTGAAAGTTCGAAAACAATTCTTGTATGAAAACATCAAAAATATTGAAGCTGCAACTAGAATATGGGACAAACAACAAAATTACTTGGACAAAAACATCGTTATACAACAAGCTTGGAACTGGATAAACATGGTAGTTCCAGTTATAAGTTCCACATTTGCAAGTATGGGAAGGATGTTTTCAAATATTCAAGCAAATTCTTTGGGACATTTATTCATTGACGAAGCTGGTCAAGCTTTGCCACAAGCAAGTGTAGGAGCAATATTTAGATGTAAACACGTAATGGCAGTTGGAGATCCAGCACAAATCAAACCAGTTCTAACATTAGATTCATATATACTTAGCTTGTTGGGACAAAATTATGGAGTTGGCGAAGCTTATTTATCAGAAGATGCATCAACTCAGACACTTATTGACAATGTTAGTCAATATGGATTTTACAAAGATTTGAATAATCCAGAAGATTGGATAGGAATTCCTTTATGGGTGCATAGACGTTGCAAATATCCAATGTTCAACATTTCAAATGAAATTTCCTATGGTGGCAACATGGTTCAAGGAAATAAATCAGATGGAAAAGCAGAGTGGTATGATGTCAGTGGATCTGCAGATAATAAATACGTGAAAGAGCAAGGAGATTTATTAGTTCAAAAAATCAGAGAATTATCAGAACATAACGAAGATATTTTAGATAAATCCAAGAAAGACCAAGTCTATGTAATATCTCCATTCAAAAATGTTGCATATAATTTATCCAGAAAACTTGCAGTAGATTTGGATTTTACAAGATATGATAGCAAATTCAGCCCTACAAATGTAGGAACTGTACACACATTCCAAGGAAAAGAAGCACCAATAGTATTCTTGGTATTAGGTGCAGATGAAAAGAGTAAAGGGGCCGCAAATTGGGCAATGGGCTCAGAAAATCCGAACATAATGAACGTATCAGCAACTAGAGCCAAAAAAGAGTTTTATATAATTGGTGACAAAAAGCTGTATTCAAATTTGGGCAGTGATGTCATAAATAAAACGATAAACGAAATTAGAAAATTTAACTCAAAAGAAATTCAATAAACACAAAAATCTCCCGAAACACTCGGGAGATTTTCACATTATATCATTAAATTTTAAAATCTTTGTGAAGTCTGAGTATTTCGACAAGCATTCCGTCACGATATTTTGCGAGCGACTCGTGAGTGTTGCCAATCTCAGCGGGTCTGTTTTTGATTGCTTCGTGAACTCCATCGACTGTTTTCTTCTTAATATCGTCTGTGAATTTCGTCCATGTAGCAGCATCTTCTAGCCAAGTTTCCATCGAAGGGCCGATATGGTCGAGTAAACCTTGAAGTCCGTGTTCACCGCCGCCTAGTTCAAATATTTGTCCAGGACCCATGATTGCCCATCTAATTGCAGGGCCAAATGTCAACGCAGTTTCGCAATCTTCCATGCTAACGACTCCCTTGTCCACCAAATCCATCATTTCACGAAGCACCACGGCTTGAAGCCTGTTTGCTATAAAACCTGGAACTTCATTTCTGATGATGATAGGTTTCTTCCCCAATCTAGTGAATAATTCACGAAGATCGTTCGCAGTTTCTGGGTCTGATTTTTCTCCTTGTGAAATCTCAATCAGTGGAATCAAATGAGGTGGGTTGTAAGGGTGCGCTCCGAAAATTCTTTCGGGACGCTCAGCATCTTCTGCGATTTTAGTGACTAGTAGTCCCGATGTTGCTGAACACAAAACAGTGTCAGGTTTTGCGTATTTTTCAAAAACCTTCACGAATTCCTTCTTCACGTCGTAATTTTCTGGAATACACTCTTCCACAATATCTGCAAATTCAATCGCTTCTTGTTCGTTCGTAGTATATCTGATTCTTGATAAAATCGTTTCCTTATCCTCCGTAACGACCTTCTTCTCAATTAATTCGTCCACGTATCCTTCTATAATCTTCTTAGTCTTTGTTTCACTTTCCGGACTTCTGTTGTAACTTTTAACATCCATCTTGCCCATCGCAAAAAGCAAAGTAAACGATGAACCAATCACGCCACCGCCAATTACACAGGCTTTTTCAAAATTCTTCGCCATAAAATCCTCCTTTTGTTAAATCAGATATTTGCAATAACTTTCAATACTTATATACCCAAACAAAGTCACTTATATACCCAAACAAAGTCCACAAAACACAAAAAGAGTAGCTCACATAAGCTACTCCCATAATTACTCTGCTATTTTCAAATTATATAATTTCACAAACATCCACACAATTCCAACGCCTAGAATAATGTGACCGATGCCAGAAGTTCCATCGATTGCCGCACGAATAATCACATCCGTTCCCTCACGAACCACCTCGTAAATTCCAATCACGACCATATTTACAATTGTAAAAGTAAAACCTGTAAGATAAATCGCATACGGTTTCTTCAGTAATTTTACATCGTTCATATCCTTTGCCAATAAATACAACAACAAACTAACGACAAATCCCAAAACCAAAGTGTGGACGTGGATTTTGCCAAGATGAGTTACATCGGTAAAGCCGTAGAATTTCGTGAATTCACGATAGAACACACCACCTATAAGTCCCATAATCAAAAGCATAATAGAATTTGCAAACATATTATTAACGCCAAATTCACTCACAAAATGTTTGAAACCAAACCACACAATCAAGAAATATGCCACAGTTTTAGGCATCATCAAAGCACCAATAGCAGGAATTTTATCGCTGAATAAAACAACAGGAACGTAGAATAAGAATGACAACAAAATCAAAAGCCACATGTGCTTGAACGCGGGAAGATCTTTTTTCTTGTAAGAGTACACCACAAGCAAAATCCCCATAATCAAGAAAGGAATATTTCTATAAATTCCGAACATATAATTGCTATCACGACTTCCCCAATTTTTTTGTGGCAACAACACAAGAATAATCCTCAAAGCCGCCAAACCATAAATAATCCATTTTTTAGAATTGTCAGTATCATTACTTTGCGAACGATAATAATGATAATAAAGCACATAGAAAATTGTCATCGTGATGCTAGTCACAAACTGACCCCATGATAAAGCGGATGCGTGAGCCTCAAAACCACCTGGACTCAAATGAGAAATCACCCTCGGAATTAAATGAAAACCATCACCAACTCCAAGCACAATCGCCATAACACCGAATAATTTTGCGCCCTTGTTTTTCTCCAACAATAATCTAACACCAAGAGCTACCAAAACTGACAAATAAATTACATCAAATAAACTCTCAAAAATCTTCATTTTTGATCCCTTCCTTTAACCAATTAATATGCAGACGATACTTTTGTAAAAAAATATCCCTAGACCAACCTTCCTTGAAATTTCTCTCAATCAAACTGTGAACAGTAGCCTTCATAAAACACACAAGCTCCAGCTTATTACCTCCCGTATCATTTTGAAAAATCTCATAATATTCCTTCTTCTTAGCCTTCCAGCTATCTTCCAACTCGCTATTCCAATACAAATACCTAAACTTGTACAAATCATACTCTCCATCTTCAAAAATCAGATCACATACCTCATAGCCAAACACATCCAACGCCTTCAACACATCGTTGTTATTTTGCCTTAGCACAGACATAAAAAGCAAATGGACATCCTTGGTTTCTTTATCCAAAATGTAGAAGTAGCTATCCTTTAAATCATCAAAATATTGATAGAAACTCCCGCGTGCAATCGACAACTTATCCACAATGTTTTTTACATTGCAATCCTTGAACGGCTTCGAGGAAAACTCGTCTTTCAGAACCTTATCAATCAAATTTTTCTTATCTTCACTCAAATTATAAAAAGTTTGCTTCGGCATATAATCACTCCTCAAATAAAATGACACTCTGTCATAATTAAATTATATGTGACACAGTGTCATAGGTCAAGAGGAAAACATAAAAAATAGATTTTTAAATTTGAATTTTATTTTTGCTGAAATTTAAATCGAAAATCAACACAATTACCCCCAAAAAATGTAATTTGTTAACGTTTGTGATATAATAAAAATAACTAAAAATTTCCAGGAGGGAAGCAATGAGTAAAGCTAAATTTGAAAGAACAAAACCACATGTTAACATTGGTACAATAGGTCACGTTGACCACGGTAAAACAACTCTAACAGCAGCCGTAACACTTGTATTAAACAAGAGAATGGGCTCAGGAGAATTCGT
>OAVX01000613.1_pt1 | contig 17316 bp, 10 predicted proteins | sample 1476471 | NCBI WGS metagenome assembly OAVX01 (sample SAMEA2580114, study PRJEB22360) | human gut metagenome | biome: human gut; feature: human-associated habitat; material: faeces | place: Denmark | collected 2008/2010
CCCCCCAGAAATTAAGAGGGACCTATGGGGGTACCATTCGCTATATCCAAATCTTTCTCCGGTATGGCTTATTCGCCAGCAGTACCTGTATCTGAGTTGTCGTTACCGCCGTCCGAACCACCATTGCCATTGTCGTTCGAATCGCCATTACCACCGTTACCGCCGGTTGAACCACCGTTGCCGTTCGAATCGCCATTACCACCGGTCGAACCGCCATTACCGTCGTTAGAACCGCCGTTACCGCCGGTCGAATCGCCGTTGCCGTTGCCGGTCGAATCGCCATTACCACCGGTTGAGCCACCATTGTTATTGCCACCGGTCGAACCACCACCGTTCACACCGTTTCCAGAGCCCGGACCAAATTGCCACGTATATGTGTAACGCCGGTTCGTAGTGCCATTATTGGTATTCGAATTGGTATTCGACTGGGCATTGGCCGCAGTTTGCTCCGCCACAGACTTGTTTACGCCGTCAGAAGTCGAGGAAATCACCTTCGAAGCGTTCTGCATGGCCGCAACATCGGTGCTTTTGCCATCGAGGAGTTTCTGGGCAGCGTCAATCGCCTTGGCAAGCGCGTCACGTGTCGACTCGTCCGCAACCTGGCCTGCAGAACCGTCAAGCAACGTCTTTGCGTCGGCAATGGCCTTCTGCAATGCGGCAGTCGTCTTATTCACTTCCAAAGCTCGCTTGCTGGCGTCCACAGCTGTGGCTGCTGCGGTAACGGCCTTGGTCTGTTCTTTGATATTGCTGATCTGCTTGCTCATGCTACGGTCGTGCGCACGCAGTGTGGTTTCGGACAGCAGCACCGAACATCCGCCGACCGTCTTGAGGTTTTGCGCCTTGGTCACGGCCTGAGTGAGCTGGTCGATTGTGGCGGCATCCGCCACCTGGTTTGCCGCAGTGCCCTGCAGACTAGTTGCCTGTTCGATGGCGTTTTGCAGTTTTTCGTTGGCTTTGGAGTATTTGGATTTCGCCTTCTCACATACCACCACTGCCGCACGCTGTTCTTTCGAATTGATACGATTGCGTACCACGATGACACCGGCAATAGCAACCGCCACTGCCGCAATCGCAGCGACAATGGCAATAATCTTTCGCTTGTCCGCAGACGGCTCTTTCGGTGCGACCGGAATGGTTTTCAGCGGATCATGTTCCGGATCTTCCGCGGCCAGCTCCTCTAGGTCCGTTATGCCATCCGAAGTGTCAAAGGCCTGAGTCGCTTCGGCGTCCTGTTCATCTGTCGAAGAGACGAGGGGTGGCAAAGTGGCGGTTTCCTCGGCATCGGCTGGTGCAACCGCTTCATCGAAATCGATGGTGTCGAGCGGCATGCTGGGTATATCCGCGATTGTTGGCGCAGCCGAAACCGGCTGTTCCGTTTGCGCAGGTACGGAGGAAGCGATGGTGCGGGGCTCAGCAAGCGAAGTCTCATCCGCACCATCGGCCTCTTCCGAATCGGTAGGCTGCAATTTGGGGAAGGTCAGCGGAGGAATATCCCAGCTGGTGTCCACCACATCCCGAGATATGTTGGACAGAATACCGTTCATAGACTGGGAATCATCGTTCTCAGTTGCCATACACCCCTCATTCCGTGAAGAAGGAAAACGTCAGATCCTCTTCTTCTTGCCGTTTGCACGATGGCTGCTACGCGGAGCACCATCTTCATAGTAGCAGTAATAGTTGGAGTGGGAGTTGACCTTCTTCGGATCTGCACGGTTGAAGATGAAGCCAAGCACCGGCACCTGCGCGGTGGCGAGCGTGTCGGCCGCCTCCTGCAGGGACTTCTTCTCGCACACGTTGCGGCTGACCACCAGCAGAAGGCCTTTGGCCCAACGGCCGAATACCGCTCCATCGTTGGACACCGTCAACGGGGCGGTATCAATAATCACGTAATCGTATTGGGTGAGCGCCTGCTCCACCATGAGCTTCATGGTTTCGGAGTTCAGCAGCACGCCAGCGTTCGCCGGCCTCTTGCCGCCAGGCAGAATGTGCAGGTTCGTCTTCCAGTAGCTCTGCACCACGTCCTTCGGACCCATCTGCCCAGACAGCACGTGCGCCAGACCGGCGGCACCTTCAATACCCAAATGATGGGCGACAGACGGGTGGCGAAGATCAGCGTCGATAAGCAGTACTTTCGCACCATCTTCAGCAAGGGCCACCGCAGTGTTGATAGCCATGGTGGTCTTGCCTTCGGACGGCTGCGCAGACGTGATGACAAGCAGCTGGCCCACACCTTCGGTGCGGTCGGTCTGCAGGAAATCGATATTCGTATGGATACGACGGAATTCCTCGGCAATAGCGCCGTTAGGCTGGCTCACCAGCACCGGACGCTTATCATCAAGCGAAGCGTCCATCGGAACGGAGCCAAGGGAGGATGCTCGGACGATGCCGCGCACGTCGGAAGTCTCTTCAACCTTGGTGTTGAGGAGGTCCTTGATGAGTGCGGCGAACACGCCGATGATGATGCCGAGCACCACACCGACAGCCAAATACAGGGCAGTCTTCGGCGAAGACTTAGACGTCGGGACCTGTGCCTTCTGCACGATGGAAAGCTTCACCGGGGACTTATCTCCGGAGTACAGGTCGCTTTCAATGACGTTCTTCAGCGATTCGGCAACGGAATTGGCGATGTCCGCGGCCTGCTTCGGATCTCCATCCACCACGGCAATGTTCACGAATGCGGTGTTGGTCGGATTGGTGACGGTGACCTGGCCGGCAAGATCCGTTACGGTTTCATCCAAGCCAAGATCATCAATAACCGGCTTGAGCACCTTCGAAGTGGTGGCAAGCGTCGGATATGAGGTGATTTGGTTGGAAATGTAGCTGCCACCAGTGGACTGCTGGGCGATGCTTTCGCCACCATCGGAAGCGTTATAGGTGGCCATGGTCTGAGCCGTAGCCGTATACTTCGCCGGAGCGAGGAAGGTATAGGCGCTCACGCCTGCCACTACCACCACGAATGCGATGATCGCGGTGACCAGATGCTTACGAATGATTTTGAACAGATCCATCAGAGTGATGCCGTCATCCGCTTCCTCAACTACCCCTTGCGGTGCGGTAGGCTGCTGCACATTAGCGTTCTCTACAGAAGTCACTGAACTTCCCCATCTCACGTTGACAATATCCTTTCCAAGGATAATCTTCCCCCTCGAACTATTCCTCATCCCTTCATACATTGAACACTTTTTTTGGGAACTCAAACAGATGGGCTGTGAAATAAGGAACATTCCCTGTCGATATCGTGCGCGTGCGAGACTTTTTGGCAATATTCTGTGGCTGATTTTTGGCGGCCTATTTCTGGCGACAAGAAAAAGTACCACCGGCCGACCGTGCCAAGTGAACAAGGCCGCCAACACCTGCTGTTAGCCTTTCCTACGCCCAACTTAAGGCGATTTGGGAGAACGACAAGGCAAGCTGGAAGAATACGCTGTCCCGCCAGCAAGGCGTGTACATAATAACCAATACCGATAATGGGAAACTGTATGTGGGAAACGCCACCGGAAGGAACGGCATATATCAGCGGTGGAAAAACTACATAGATAATGGCCACGACGGCAATACAGAACTAAGCAAACTTGTGGAGCAGCAGGAGAAGCGTACGTAGAGACGCATTTTCCGTTACACGCTTTTGGAACATTACGATTCCACCGTGCCCAAAAACGTCGTCCTCGCCCGAGAAGCCTATTGGAAGCAGGCACTGGACACCCGCAAACACGGATACAACGATAATTAGGCCTTGCCAGATATAGATACCCCAAGAATTTCCTCAAATCATTGGTAGTGACCGGTACAGGCTTTCATCATCATTCCGCCACGCCCTGAAAGTGACGGAATGTATGTGCCCAGCTCCCCATTTCGCTTATACGCGGCAGATTCCGAGAGATGGAAACTCCCATTTCGCCTATATATGGCAGGTCATAACGGGCAAAAGCCACTTTGGGGGGTACATTTTCCACAGTTTAATGCGCTTTATCAGAGAGGAACCAAGAGTCCCAGAAACGTCACCCATCTCGATGAAGCTGGTGATGTTTTGTTGGGCTATTTCAACACAATCATCTACTACGCAACTTCTGAGAAACTGCCCTGGGTCCGACTGTTCAACCTGAAGAACCTCTACCAGCAAGCCGTTGGCAATTCTTCAAATACTTGGAATCCTGCTGGCGATCTACGCGGTCCGCATCCTGCTCGACTTCATCCGTCAAGAGCCATCCGCCACCCCTCGTTGACCGGCACGTAGCTAACGTCAATCACGGGGAACAGCGTTCTAGACGCCTAGATGACTGTGAGTGATCAAATAAAGGTGTTCGGCGTTGGCACTTGTTTCTGCATACTTTCCCGCACAATGGGATTAGCGGCATAATATTCTTGAATTGTCTTTTTGCTGATAATCGTGCTGCATGGAGCGGAAGGCGGCAAATCACCGCGCGCGATTTTCCAAGGGCTCTCAGCGTGCGTCCTTATGCTTAGCTCATTTCCCGTACGAGACGACAGCACCGCGCACACTGCATCTATGGTTTGCTTTTCTTCTTCAGAAAGCGTCTTTTCACAGTCGTTCACAGGAAGCTCGCCTTCACGGATAAGGAATTTTCCCCTGTGCTGCGCATACAGTTCACGACATACAGGACCGCCACGCCATGCTTGGAAATCTTCGTCAAAAAGAGGATGTCCACGACGAGCCAAAGATTCCGCCTGCGAATAGAACGCAAGCTTTTGTAATTTCATAGTGGTCATTGCTCCACAGCGTTTAAGAATGTACGCCGCGACATCCACCACAGTTGCCATGTCAATCCTCCCCTCATATATATGAAATCTGAAATCAGTCTAGTATAGCGGATGGCCATGGACGCGCCCCTTACTACCATCAGCCTCGGCACTATCAGTCGGAACAGAGCGAACAATGCTGGGAAAATATTACGTGCAGGAGCACAATCAGTTTCGCCGGAAGAATACCAGCTCGCTATCGATACAGCACAAGCTTGGCGTGATCAGCATATCGAAGCCACTCAAGAGTGTTTTTCAGAGGTCTTAAAGTGCTCAAATTATTTTGCCGAATCCGTCTGCACTTATCGTCTCAAACGAATCGTTTCCATCATTCGTAAACTGCAACGCGCCCAAACCCACCTGAAATTAGGCGAATTGGATGATATCGGAGGATGCCGTCTGATTTTAGAGACCAATAATCAGGTCCGTCAAGCGGCTGAAATTCTGAAATCTCAAATCCCTCTCAAGAAAGGCAGCGGAGAGAAGGACTATATCCTCAATCCGCAAAAGTCCGGATACCGATCCCGCCACCTTCTGTTCAAACCTGAGACTCAAACAGGCTCTTATCAAGTGGAGGTACAGATTCGAACACAGCTTCAACATTACTGGGCAACAGCTGTTGAGGCCGCTGGAGAAATCTATGGCACCGAATACAAAAGCCCCGAAGTTCGTAGACAGGCCGTAGGGCCTGAAGACCAGGAAAGGATTCAATTCTTTCAAATTGTTTCCAGCCTATTCGCTCTCGAAGAGGGAGCCCCGCAGGTTCCCGGCTTTGAACGCAGCCAAAAGGAATTGGTAAAAGAGCTTCAGACGCTTGAATGCTCATCATGCTTATTGGATGATTTGGCAGCGTCCACAGACAGCATCTTCCCTTTGAATCCTCCAACGGATAAAGCGGCAACGCTGTTTCTCCTCAAACTTTCTCGCGAAGATCAACTCCTTGATATCGAGTCTTTCCGCCAAGATCAGCTTTCTGAAGCATTGCAAAAATACGGCGATCTTGAAGACCAAATTGAGGCAGCGACCAATAAGGGAACCGAATACGAATACAACAATGTTGTGTTGGTTTACGCCCAAAATCATGAACAGTTAAGCATTGCCTATCCAAACTATTCAGCCAATGTCAGCCACTTTGTAGACAAGGTTGGAGAATATCTGCAATAGTGTACGTTCAGTCAAGCCGACGTTTCGCGATGAGAACGATGTCTATGCTGAACGCCAATAATGTTCAGCATAACTGGCGACGGCATGCAGATTTATTCGACAAAAGCATCAAGTAGAGCAGCGTGATGATGCTCAATGATGATGTTTCATGAGGGGGCGTCGATAATACCGGCAATCACGATTTCGCCAAGAGAAATCCGCGCGGCCGATATAAGGTTAGACGCACGGATTCCTTAATCATGCAGACTGTAGGATACTGAAAGGCAGATGCCGCGAGAACCTGCCAAGAGATAAGAAACCACGGAAGGAAACGACGAATTTCGTTGCACGATTCCGATTTTCGTGGCAAATTTCGAATCGTGCAACATTTTTTCTGTCGAAACACGATTCTCCCACCTATTTCATGCCCCCGAACCGGCTTTTCCGGCACTTTCGCGCGAGTACGGGGGTGTGCGATGTAGCACGATTCCAAAAAACGGCCGAAAAATGGAATCGTGCGACATTTACGGGACACAGAACGTGCCAAAGCGGCCGGAGGCATGCGACCATGGCAAGAAAAACGCGTCCAAGACTCCATCCCTTTCATCTATTTGACGTTCCGGCCCTCCCCTATCAGGAACAAGAACCAAGAATCCCGAAAACGTCAGCATTCCGATCGAAACAATTCCCATCCCGATATGAGAAGGGGGACATCGCAAAAGCCTCCACACACAAACAGAAAACGTCCAAGGCAACGTCCCAGATTTATGATGTTGCTCGCCTCAAAAATACATCAAAACATCCGTTCCTTCTCTCAAGAAGGAATCAGCAGAGACTGAAGCATAATGAGCCGACGCATCGGCTCCTCCTAGGTGTCGCCCGAAGGCTTCCACCACAATTAAATTTAGGAATCTGACCTTCCTTACCTATCTTTCATAATTCTGACATGTAAGAGATAAATCTTACATGTTAGAATTATGAAAGGTTATGAAAGGAAAGCGATGTTACCAGATCGGGAATCTCTGACCGTCGAATTCAAAAGCGAGCAGCGCCGCCCGCAATCAGACGATGAAATCGTAGATAACGTCGTTGCCCTCGCGAACACACAAGGCGGCACGCTCTATCTCGGAATCGAAGATAACGGCATAGTCACCGGCGTCTCCGAACAGCATTCCAATATCAATGGACTCGCGGCCTTCATATTCAACAAAACCGTACCGCAGCAGACCACCCGAATCGAGTCTTTTCACGAACATGGCTGCCAAGTGGTAGCAATAGAAGTAGATAACAGTCAGCAAATCGTATCCACAAGCAACGGCAAGACTCTGCAACGCCGGCTCAAAGCCGACGGCACTCCCGAAGTAGTGCCGTTATTCGTCTCGCAATTCATCAGCCGTCTCTCACAACAACGCAGTTACGATTACAGCGACATGCCAGCCCCAGGCGGCGAGCTCACAGATTTGGATACCGAAGCCCGGAACCAATTGCGCCAGCACATTCGCGAGACCAATACAAACAGTTCACTGCTGACTTTCGACGATACGGACTTCGACAGGGCTCTTGGACTGGTGTCCGGCAATGAGGGTGAAGAGCTTCCCACCATTGCCGGGTTATTGACCATTGGCACCACCGAAGCCATCAAGCGCTGCATACCCACAGCCTCAGCCACGTTCCAGGTCATGGAAGGTACGACACCGCGAATAAACACGGATCCATTTGTGCTGCCGCTGGTTGACATGTTCGGCAAAATCAGCGATTTAATACAACCATGGAACCCCGGCCACGAAATCATGAGCGGATTGATACATATGAACGTGCCGGATTTCGACCCTCAGGCTCTCCGCGAAGCCATGGTAAACGCGTTCTGCCATCGCGACTATGCACGGATCGGCAGCGTGCGGTTCATGATTGACACCGATGGCCTGACCATTTCCAACCCGGGCGGCTTCATCGAGGGCATAAGCGAAGACAACCTCCTGTCTGCACAGCCTAGATCGAGGAATCCCCGACTGGCCTTGATTCTGAAAACCGCTGGATATGCCGAGCAGACCGGACGCGGAGTGGATAAGATTTATATCGGCTCATTGGCCAATGGAGGCGCAATGCCCGATTATTCGCAATCCACCAGCACCGAGGTCAATTTGTTCATTCGCCGTGCCGTGCCAGACGAGTCGTTCATCAGGATGGTGTCCGAAGAAGAGAAGCGACGTGGCAGCAGTCTCTCGGTATGGGCGCTTATCATACTTTCTTTGCTTAAAGAGCATCGTCGTCTGACTATGTCGCAGCTTCACGAGTTTTCCCGATTGGAAGAACGTCGGGTAGTTGGCGCAGTGGAGGATTTGGTGGAGGCTGGCGTTGTGGAGGCGTCCGGCAGCGGCATATCCCGTTCGTACATTCTGAGTTCCAAGGTGTACAAGGCAGACGATGCATTACCGGCATACGTCAGGCAGAACAATATCTCAGCGACACGTCAGCGAGGACTGGTACTTGAGCTAGCCGAAAAGAACGACGGCGAGGTGACATCTTCGGAAGTCATGGATTTATTGGGCTTGAGCTATATCAGCGCATACCGGCTACTTAAGAAGATGGAGGATGAGGGCAAACTGATGCATGAGGGCAAAGGACGTTCCTCGCGATATCTCATCGCGTAAACAGGATGTGCCAGCACCTGGAGATGGTGCCGCCAGCGAATGGCTGCGAAGCTACCTCCAAGAAAGCATCCGCCCCCCGTTTGGCCATATGGCCAGCATACCGGGAATCCTTTGCCAGCCAACGTTCCAGTCACTGCCTGGTCGGATAACCCAGGTGCTCGACCACCTGGGCCGTACCACCTGGGCCGTTGGCCTCGGCGTGGCGGAATACAGTTCCACCGCACGCTGTCGTTCTTCGGGACCGGACATACGAAGATTCTCTCATTCAGTCTCCAAGAAAACGCCAGCATCCCCTTATCAAATTTTATGGCCATTCTCTTGGCACAGCCGACTATTCATACTTTCAGGCCATATTTGATCAGATTGATTTATATGGGGGAAACACAACTCTCTATTTTCTGCATGCGCCAAGGATAACGCCCGTCTTCTTGCGCAGATTCGGTTGTGAGTTCCGATGAAAAGGACATGGCCCGGCTTTGGTACGATTTTCAGTCGCTTACACATGAAAACCGCGATTGGAAAGAAGGCCGGAAGCCATGTCCGATAAAATCATACAGTTCGACGACGCCATGTTCGAGTCCAAGCTCGATGCTTTGGTTCGAGTCAAGGTCGAGCAGACCATCAACGCCATGCTCGACGCCGAGGCCGACGAGATCGCTTACGCCGCCAGATACGAGCGCAAGACCGACCGGAGGGCGTTCCGCGCCGGCCACTACGAGCGCACGCTGACCGCCAAGGCCGGCAAGTTGAGTCTCAAGGTGCCCAAATTGAAGGGCGCCCTGTTCGAGTCGGCGGTGATCGAACGTTACCGGAGGCGCGAATCCAGCGTCGAGGAGGCGCTGATGGAGATGTACCTCGCGGGCGTGAGCACACGCAGGGTGGACGACATCAGCCAGCTGCTGTGGGGCGAGCGGATGCCATCCCAGACATTGAGCGACAAACTCAAGAAGATCTACAAGGAGATCGACGAGTGGCGGAAACGCCCGTTGGAATCCGAGTACCCGTACGTGTTCGTGGACGGCGTGTGGCACAAGCGATCCTGGGGCGGGCACGTGGAGAACGTGAGCGTCCTCGTCGCCATCGGCGTCAGCACGGAGGGCCGGCGCGAGGTCATCGCGGTCGACGAGGGCATGCGCGAGGACGCGGCCAGCTGGGAGCAGTTCTTCCGAAGCATGGTCGAACGCGGGTTGAGGGGCGTCAGACTGGTGGTCGGCGACCGGTGCGCCGGACTCGTCTCCACGGTCAACTCGATGCTGCCGAACGCGAAATGCCAGCGGTGCATGGTGCACTTCATGCGCAACGTGCTCTCCAAGACGCCGCCCAGTCACAGGGAATGGGCGTCCGCCGCCCTGAAGGCCATCTTCGCGCGGGAAAACCGCGAATCCGCCATGGCCAAGGCAGGGACGGTCGCGGGCGAAATGGAGGAACGCAAGCTCAAGGCGGCCGCGAACTGCCTCCGCGAGGGCGTCGGCGAGACCACCACCTACCTCCTGCCGGAGTTCCCCGCGAACCATGGGATCAAGCTGCGCACGAACAACATGATCGAGCGATTGAACAAGGAGATCCGCCGGCGCACCCGGGTCGTGGGCGGCTTCCCCGACTCCAACAGCGCGCTCATGCTCGTATGCGCCAGAATCCGCTACGTCACCTCACGCTCGTGGTTGGACCGGCGATACATGGACATGTCCCGGCTCGATGACAACCTAGGCGCAGCGGCATGAAAGTCACGCCAACAGCTAGCCAACAGCCAATCTGCGCAAAGAAGCGGGCACTACCTTTACGGGACACAGAACATACCAAAGCGGCCGGAAACATACGATCATGGCAAGAAAAACACATTCAAGGCACCGCTTTTCATATATTTTGCGCCAGGTCTCCCCTATCGGGAACAGGAACCGAGAGTCCCGGAAACATCACCGTCTCGATTGGAACGATTCCCAGCCCGATACGAGAAGTGACACATCGCAAAGGCTGCCGCATGTAAACAGAAAACACCCAAGGGCAATGTCTCGGATTGTATGATGCTGTTCCGTATTGCCGTTATTTTCAGAAAAATGAGGATGGTATGATGCGCTTCGCCTTGCAGACGTGCTGATCGACGTTACGGTGCAGCATAATCATGCTCGGAGCTTCTGAAACGATTGGATCATGGATTCCAGCGAATCCACGGATCCTCGGCTCACCATCACCGTCACGCAAGCCGACATTGATGAAATGCTCGCAGTCCCCTCTTAGTCTTTTACTAACAATTCCAAAAACTCTGATCCCGAATCTTTTAATCTCCAACCTTCCAAGACATCATTCGCCTGATCGGCAGTAATCCGAACCTTGCCATTTTGATTTGTTACACCGTTACCTTTGAGTGCAAAGGTATATGCCGCATGGCACAACTGCTGCTCACGCCGCTCACCAGTTTTATGTTGCAATTCATTATCGCTAACATATGACGCGACCATATTCAGATACTCAGCAGGATCAAACAAATATTTGGCAGTCTGAACATCGGCAACATAGCTTTCATCATCTTGTTTTGTCACCAATGCTGCCGCAGAAAGAAAAACAAATTGGCCTTCGTCTTCGGCATATTCACGAAGTGCAAGTAATACACTCCTCAAATCATCCGGCACATTACCGAACAACCATCCCAACATCACCATTGTCAAACGCAATTCACAAAAACTCAAACGCCCTGGCAATACGGCAAGATTATTATTCTGAACACACTTTTTAGCAAGAAGCAAAACCCGCTTTTCGAAGAGTTCAGCGTAGCTTTTCCAATCAATCTCTCCCAACGCAGACTGCGAATGGCCATACCCTAAAGTTTCTACCCGAACATTCCATGTCTCAAGCATTTTATTGCGCTGCCGGTCACCCTCTTGAGACGACAGGGATTGCAGTTCACATAGCACAGCCAAATAAATATCAAACAGAAACGCACCAACATTGTCGTTCTGAAGACATTCTTTCAAAAGCAATTCGACATCAACCGCATTCCAGCCCCTTCTACATACCATAGTAAATAAATTCAGCACATAAGGATAATATTCTTGCAATGTCTTGCAGAAACTATTCTTCAAGTAAAAACGAAGCAACATACGCATTCTTATTACATTGCCATGTGTATCCCGAGATAAGTATCGCTTGATTTTTTCTTGCAATCTTGGAGAATAAGCAATCTGCAGCAAACCAGCATCCGACTGTACGGCATCAAGATTGATTTCACAAAGGAATCGTTTATACCACTTCTCCGGAACATCCCCCGAAGATGGCATCAGTCGAAAATATGCATCAATATAGTCCTTCTTGCATATCGACCGATATGAATCCGGAACATCATTTTCAGAAAGAAAGTATTCTTTCCCCATGGAGATTTTATCTACAAAAGGAAATAATATATGAATTATCTTCTTCCATTCGATTGAATATTTATTAAATATTTTCTTTTCATCAGCTTGTTTTATAACTTCTTCAAGATCAGCTGTTTGATCAGAATAAACCATATACTCTTCATCCGCAAAAACAGGATCCACCATTAAACACCGATTTTCCCATATCCAAGAATAAAACTCCGGACAGAAGATACGCAATGCGGTGATACCCGCCAAATCTAATAGCTCGACGTCATCACCAAGCGCCTCATAGTACAGACGAAAATCATTCAAGAATCGCACCATATCTCGCTTGTTCTGAATGAATGGGCAAATGCAATAATTGAAAATACCCTGTTCTCTCCCTAATGACAGGCTGTCACGCCAACCAACGCGCAATATTTCATGTTTCAGAGATTCGTGCAATTCGTTAAGCGACAACTCAGGAACTACTGCAGGAATTTGAACTATCTTCTCAAGAAATTCAGAGCCACGATTATGACTTGCTTTATCGAGTGCTTGCGTTACATATGCCTTGTCATAGAGCAACACATATGTGACATGCGGGAGATCACCCACTGCTTTTACCGCTTGGATAAGCGAACTGATTTCATCATCCAGAAGACGATCTAAATCATCGATGAATACAACAATCTTGTCTGATTGCGATTGAAGATCGTACTTCAGCCTGCTTCTTGTTTGATGTAAATCACCAGTTCTATATTTCTTAGTAGATAATAATTTTGATAAATTTTGGAAACTCCAAGAGATACATCCAATAGAAATACCAATCTCAGAATAAGGAAGTACAGCGTTTATCGCTCTATAAATCAAATGAACCACAGAGGTGATTGCATTATTATTAAAGCAATCAAATCTCATCAATAGCTTTTGATACCACTTCAATCGGGGAGAAAGACCTGCCGAGATTTCGGAGAACAATGCAGATACTATCTCACCGGACCTGGAGTACATCCATGCGTCAAATTCAATGAGGTGCGTCTTGCGATCAGGTAGAGGCATCTGTTGAAGACGTTCAATGAGCATGTTCTTGAGGGATGTTTTACCGCTGCCCCACGCTCCCTCTATCCCAACCACTAAGCCATCCGAATCATCGCCGGTTAAAAGAGCATAAGCAAGGTTATCAACATATTTTTCACGACCATACTTATCATCCTCAACATGCCGTATAGGCTTATCTGCAGCGAACAATTGTTTTCCTTAAGACGCGGATATTTGAACTCGGCCAATATATCTACTGCGCCATCTTATACCGCGCTACTCTTTGCATAAAACTTCGGAATTGACGACAAGAATGCTTCCTTCAAATTATCACTTATAGGATTTTGAGAACCTAAAAGCAAAATAATTTGACTACAATAACTATTCTTAGATAATCCAAACAATGAGCTTATACGCTTTACTATACTTTTATCATTTAAAATCTCTAAAATTTGAACATAATCTTTCTTTTTTCCAATAGCAGAAAAACATTCACAAATTTTCTTCTGTATTTCTGCCGACCCATCCCTTACCATATTCGCTATTTCATCAGAGGATTTACCGCTAACATCTAGGCCAATTAAAAAATCTTTGATGGCATCCCGACATGCTTCACGCTCCAATCGTTCTTTTTCTTTTATGAATTCGTCTACAACAAAATGCTGCGCATAAGCGACGACCTCGGCAGATTGTCCCATATGACCGGCAAACACCTGCATTACTTCATCAAGTAAAAACAAATTCTCAACTTCAGCCACAGGTAAAACATTTATTCCACGCATTCGCAACTCCTCAAGCTGTCCCTGTGACCTTCGATCACGATCAATCAAACCATAAACTTCAACATGATGAAGATTCGAATTGTTCCGAAAAGAAATTGTTTGTTCGATGACTTTTTGGCAGCTCCCGCAAGGTACAACCAAATATTCAGGAAATAGAAGTGAATATAAACGATAATCGAGAGACGTTCTAGTCCCCTCGACAAAAAGAACCGACCTTCGACTTCCTAGAACTTCTAGCTGCAATGCACTTGGCATTTCTTGATCTTTAGGGATAATTTCATATTGCCATGTTTTTCCATCATAACTTTTGACCCAAATTCTATCGGAATCAGTATGATATTCGGCAAACTCCATACTATGAGTAATAAAGATAAAAAGACAATCTACTCGCTCTTTTTCAATTTCCTGCCAAAGACTTGTAATAATAGCAGGATGCAAATGTAGCTCAGGTTCGTCAACAATCACAGTGCTCCCCTCAGGTAAACAAAGAGCCTGCGCCATCACATACAGTCCGGCTCGCTCACCATCACTCATCTCACAGCTGTTGTAATCGTCACCCGAGCTGATATCGCCGGAAGCGAATACCGTATTCTCTTTGAACGAGATACTCCTATGAGGGAAGACTCTGGAGAATAATTTTTGCAACCTCTTTTCCGTAGTTGATGCAATTTCATCAGAGAACTCAGATAAATTACCAGATTGCATTTTCCTGACAAGCTGACGATTATCATCATTGTCTCTCGCAATTATCGCAGCAATTGTAGAGTCAAAATTGGAGACGGGAGAATTTGTATACCGATATTTCCTTTCGGCAGTCTCCCATTCATATAACGAATTATGCGTTTTCTCCTTTGTGTTGCTCCCGTACATCATTTTGTTAATTGCTACAGAAAAAGGATAGAGCTGTATATCATGACTTAAAGATAAATTCCGTAAAGCAGATATTCTTTGCAAATTTTGAGGATGCTTTTGCTCAATCCAAGCTCCAAGCCTACTTTTCCCTGCGCCGTTTGCACCAATAATAATTACAGAATTAACCGTTGTTTCATGAACACTCTCCGAAGCATCTTCCTCGGCTGAAGATGGTAGGTAATATGCGTAAGTTTTAATTCCCGTCTTTGAAACCATAAAATCAAGCATAACTGTGAAATCGCACAGCGCAGTACGCTTTTGATAGATAAAATCCCAAACAAGGAGAATGATTCAAAATGACGGAAACCATAGCATCACTTGTTGGAGCCATTATCGGAGCAATCATCACTACATCATTCTGGTTTGTCCAGCATCGCATTGAGCAAAAAGACGATCTCAATAACGAACGAAGGCAAGACAAAAGAGAACTTGTCAAAAATATTATGCGTAACAGGATGAATCAACGAGCTCTCTGCATTGATCTTAACCAAATTCCGCTCACTTTTTACGATGATCCACAGGCCAAAGAACTTTACCGAAAACTTTTGGAGACGCACGACGTTGCTACACGGGATACGATTTTGGCGGATTTGGTGAATCATCTGGCTGAAACAATGAATTTCGATGCTGAAATTCGTCCTTCGGATTTCAGCAGAGGACTGTACGTCGAATGACGTATAACGAAAATAATTCCTGAGCATTATGCGCCAAACTCGAATAATGCCCCGTGTCTTACTGCGTATTCCCGATACACTGGTGAATAGAGTAATAGTCAAGGCGGGGGAACGTTCGGGACAGGCAGTCATCGAGGGTGATGACCGGGTTCAGGCAACCGCTTCGAGAGAGGTATTGAGATGAGAAAACCAATCGTCACCGCGTTGTCCGCCATGCTTAGCGCGGCGATCGCTCTGAGTTTGACTGCGACAGCTAGCTATGCCCAAAATGGGATTACTACAGACACTGCTTCGAATACAGTACAGACGCAGGCGCAACCAGATGCAGAAACATCCGCACAGCCTGAAGCAACCACTCAATCCGAAACAGGCGCAGCAGAAGCACAGACACAGGCACCAGCGCAGTCGGAAACCGACACGCAACCTCAGACGGAAACACAAATACAACCGCAAACAGAACCAGAAACGCAACCGCAGTCACAAGCTGAAACAACATTCCAACCGGAAGCACAACCAGAGTCCCAACCAGAATCAGAAGCACAGCAGGACACCGCTACCCCACTGCAAACCCAAAGCACGGATAACACCATCCGCGCGGCCATGAACGGCTACGCCCATTCCGCTTCATCTGATCCGCAGAATGGAATCACGCTGACCGCCTATTGGAACGATCCGAAGCTGGGCAGCCCCACCACATTCCATGTCGAGGCCTCGGGAGGGTCAGGCAATTATCAGTTCCGCATGGATGCCCCCTCATACAGCAATCCTGATGAATGGTCCTTCGAATCCGTCGCAGACCCGAGTCGCGGCGAATGGACCAAGTACACCGCCGAGGAAGCCTCACACGACTACACGTTCACCATGACCGCCAGCGGAACATACAATTACCGTTTCTTCCTCATGGACAAGGCATCAAGCATGTACTACATGCGCGTCACGTTCAACGTCCAGGTCTCAGACCCGAGTTACCCTTCAGTCGCCGACCGTGTGAACGCCGCAGTGGCCCAGTGCAACAAGGAGACCGATGGTTCAGAATACGCCAAGGCCCTATGGCTGCATGACTGGCTCCTCGACCAGATGAAGTACGACAATTCCCTGAAATGGAGCAGCGCCGAAAGCGCCCTCACCCGAAGTCTCGGCACCTGTCAGTCCTACGAATCCGCATACAGCAAGCTGCTGACCGCCGCGGGCATTGAGAACAGCGAGACTCGGGACACCTATGACGCCCATACTTGGAACGCCGTGAAGCTGGACGGCAAGTGGTACCAGGTCGACTGCACCTGGGATGACAGCGATGACCACTGGTACAACTTCGACCAGCGTCACCTGTACTTCGGCCTGACCGATGAGCTCATGGCCATCGCGCACACGGGTCACACCAAAACCTACCAAGCCGACGGCTACGCGACCCGTTCCACTTCCTTGGAGGACAACTATTTCGTACGCAACGGCGATGCGAAGCAGTGGGCAGATTCCTACGCGGACCGGATTCAGAAGCATCTTGATGCGCTTGAGACCTCCTTCACTATCGGCGTGGACAACGACTCGTACCCGCCCAGCATCAAGAACATCGTCAACGGCATCACGGCCTATGCGATGAACCAGGAAACCTGGAAGGTTCCGAACCACACCGTTCAGCTGACTGCAACCAGGAAGGACGACAGCAACTTCGCATTCGCCGTGAAATACAACGACATCCCCGTCGACTCCATCACGATTTCCGGCGATGGAGTCAAGGACGGCAAGATCACGTTGAAGTCAGGCGAATCCGTACAGCTGACCGCGACCGTGAAACCAGATAACGCCACGAACAAGAAGGTCACCTGGACCAGTTCCGATTCCACAATCGCAAGCGTGAGCAGCACAGGCCTTGTGAAAGCGGGAGCACAAGCGGGAACCACGAAGGTAACCGCAACTGCTGGCGATACGAACGCATCCATAGCCATAACAGTGTCAGGCCAGACCGATCGCGATGTGTTGGATGCTTTGGCCAAGAAGCATCGTTCGGACTTGGCCGACGGCACGT
>OAVX01000618.1_pt1 | contig 17170 bp, 10 predicted proteins | sample 1476471 | NCBI WGS metagenome assembly OAVX01 (sample SAMEA2580114, study PRJEB22360) | human gut metagenome | biome: human gut; feature: human-associated habitat; material: faeces | place: Denmark | collected 2008/2010
AGAGTAGGAAGAGCGGCACGGATACGAGTGTCGTCTGTGATGTTGAAGTTTTCGTCCAATGGAACGTTGAAGTCAACTCTTACAAATGCCTTTTTGCCGGCAAAATTGAAATTGTCAATTGTTTGCATAACTATTGTATTTAATGTCTGTATTAAAATGTTCCTTTAATCGCTTGCAAACTTACATAAAATATTTTTATTTGACCGTTTGCGCTTGCTTTAAATTTTATACCAATTTGAAACGTAGCCGTAATCTCCCGTCGGCATAGTCGTAATTCAACAGCTTGAAATGTCCGATCTCGGATGTATTCGCCACGTGCGATCCGATACATGCGCAGGCATCGTAATCGCCTATGCGTACGATACGTAATGTATCGCTGGCATCGTCGGGCAATTTACTTAAATCCACGATATCTCCGGCCTCTTCTTTCGGCATGAACTCGATGGTTACGGGCAGGTGCCGGTCGATCACCTCGTTTATCTTCTTCTCAACCTCGGCCATGACCTCCGCGCTGGGCTCTTCCGCCAATAGATAATCGCATTTAGACTTCTTCCTCTCTATGTGTGCGTTCTTGGATCTGGGACATCCGAACATCCGTACCATTGTCTGGTTTAAGATATGTTCCGCCGTGTGCATAGGAGGATACTCTTGCTTGTTGTGTTCGTTCAGTTGGATTTCTTGTTTCATATATTTGATGTTTTGATTGTATTTCGTGAAAAATATGCTCAAATGTACGAAATAAATCTTTAGTTTTGTAAAGTCATAGAAAACACCTTAAAGGAACGATATGCCAGCTAAGCGCTTATTTGGAATAATATCCATCATATTTCTCTTTGTTACCTGTATATCATGTAAATCCTCTACAGACTTATCGGAGGAGAAGCGTATACTCGTGATTCAATCTTACGAAAAACATTTTCCCGCCTATGAGAAGATGAAGGAAATCATGTCGAGTGATTTGCGGAAGAAGGGGATACATGCGAGTGTCTATTCTTTTTATTTGGATTGTGAGCAATATTCGGAGAAGCAACAGCGACAGAAATTATTCAAGAAACTGAATGAGTTATCGACATGGAACCCGGATATTATTCTGGTCAATGACGATCAATCCTTGAACGCTTTGATAAGTAGCAGGCATCCCCTCGCTAAATCGATCCCGGTCGTGTTTATGGGGGTTAGTTATCCCAATATCCCGATCATCCGGAAATATCCGAATATGATGGGCTTTTATGATAAACCGGATTATAAGAGGAATATAGAATTGATACGGCGGCTTGTTGGTAATTGCATCGTCATAAGAGTCTCGGACGATACCTTTCAGGATAATATGATGCTGGCGGACATGAATGCGCAGATTCAGGATATTTGTGCCGTGAACAATATATATTCCTTGGATCGGGTACGTTTATCCGGAAAGAACGGGATTTCGATATCGGATATACCTAAGATAAAGCCGGATACGATGTATATAAGCACACTCAGTACGAAATCGGCGAATGCCCTGATTAAGGGATTCGGCGAGAATTATTATAATAAAGCGTATCTGGCAACCAAGAGGGATTATATGACAATCTCGTTGGGGCGGCTCAGCGCCTTTCCATGTTTCTCCGTGATCAATGAGTTGATCGGAAATCAGAATGGCGTAGTTGGCGGGTATGTAACTGTCTTTAAGGATGAGGTAGAGGCAGCTGTAAACCGGGTCGTCTCTATCTTGAAAGGAACGCCCCCGTCCGATTTTCCGCAAATCGAAGAGAGTAACAAGGCTTATGTTTTTGATTACGGTGTGTTAGAACGATGGAGCATTGATAGTAGTAAATTGCCGGAAGGAGCTATTATCGCGAATATGCCGTTTGTCGTTCAATATAAATATTATATATGGGCTGCCGGCTTTATTCTGGTGGTGATGTTGCTTCTGCTTTTTAGTTACCAAAGAAAGCGATATATACAGGAGGCTTTACATAAGAAGGATGCGCAGGAGAAGTTAAAAAGGGAGAAGACTTTTCTTTCTTTTGCGTTGGATAGCGGCAACATTTTCGCTTTTCGGTATAGCAAAGGGGTATTCGAGTTTGATAATAGATTCTACCATTACTTAGGTATGCCCTGTGTGCCGATGAAAATCGAGGAGTTTCAGGATGCTATACATCCTGAAGAACTGGATAATTTCCTTCGAGACCGGAATCTGCTGGATAGTGGCTTTCTTTCCCGGAAAGTGACGCAACGTCGTTGTAACTTTAATAAGAAGGGGTATGAGTGGTGGGAATTTCGCTATGCCCAAAATAAGAATGAGAAAGATTCGGTTTCCGGTGACGAAGCTGTTGAGGTAAGTGGCTTATGCTTGAATATCCAGCGGATAAAAGACACGGAGAATAGCCTTATAGCCGCCCGCCGGAAAGCGGAGGAATCCGATCGGATGAAATTAGTCTTTCTGGCGAATATGAGCCATGAGATACGTACGCCTCTGAATGCGATCGTAGGCTTCTCCCAATTGCTCAATTCGGATATGCCTTTGGAACCGGAGGAAAAGGCGGAGTTTATAGATCTGATTACCAAAAACAGTGACCTGTTGCTTAAGCTGATCAACGATATCTTGGATCTATCACGCATAGAATCCGGTAGCATGTCTTTCTCTTATGAGAACCTCGATCTGAGTAAACTGATGGGAGATATCTTCCATACGCATCAATTGATGATGCCGGAGGGAGTGGAGTTAAAGATAAGGGTTCCCCATGAACCTCTTATCATCCGTTCGGATCATTTCCGGTTGACGCAGGTTTGTACCAATTTCATTAATAATGCGGTGAAGTTTACCGCTAAGGGATATATCGAGATCGGATACGAACTTAGCGCAGATGGAAAATCGATCCTTATTTCCGTGAAAGATACGGGTAAGGGCATTCCTGATGATAAAAAGGAAAAGGTATTCGAGCGTTTCCAGAAACTGGATGAGTTTGCCCAAGGTACAGGCTTGGGGTTAGCGATCTGCCAGAGTATCGTTCATACGTTTCATGGAAGCATATCGCTGGAATCCGAGGTTGGCGTAGGTAGTATGTTTACGATCTCGCTACCTTATACCCCGGGATTGGAGCTGGAGGAAAGAACTTAATTACCTTCGATGAATCGTTTATTGGCCCTCGCTTCTTCCTGCCATTGGGGGATGACGGTTTCTAAAAACTTTTGTTTGGCCTGTTGCTCGGCTTCCATATCGAGGCCGATATATTGCTGGGCTTTCGCTTTCGTGGAGATATCCGGCATCGGAACATCTTGGGTATAGCCTAGCTGCGCTAAGACCTTCATGATCTGGATGCGGGCTTGGGTAGCCTTATCGAGTCCGCTGCCCAAGATACGTGTGACTTCTTGGGGCGCGTGGAAAGCCGCCCCATGTGAGGCCACGGCGAAGTCCCAACGCCATTGTGCCTGCCGGAGCAGTTTTAATACGTTTTTCATTTGAGATTCCGTAGCGCCTTTGTCCCAAGCGAATTTCGCTTCTATATGGGCTTTTGTCAATTCTTCCTCTACACGCATGCGTATGGCGTAGACTTTGTTTTGCCGTTCATAAACATCCTTGCGTAAGGTCTCCTCACTTTCCCGGTGGCAGGCTTGGCAAGTACGGTCTATCATCGCCAACGGGCTTTTGATATGATGGTTGTTGTACCGGTTCTCATCTTCCCCGACAGCAGGCATATGGCATTCTCCGCAGGAAACGCCTCTTTGCCCGTGAATGCCCATCTGGAATAACTCGAAATCCGGATGTTGCGCCTTTATCAAATGTGCCCGGCTTAATTTATGGGTGAAATCGGTGAAGTTTATGCTATCGTAATAGGCTTCTATATTTTCTACCGTATAACCTTGATCCCAAGGTAAGGTTAGTATACGATCTTCTCCTTGGAAATAATATTCGGCGTGGCATTGGGCGCATACTAGAGATCGCATCTCTTGCTCGGTTGCGTCCTCTATACGTAATCCGTTGCGCTTATAGGCACTTTTCAAGAATGAGCGGGTCACGCGCAATCCCATGCTTTGCGGTTCATGGCAGTCTGCGCATCCGATTGGATTTACGATCTCGTTGCCTAGCTCCGCCCATTTCTTCTTATATAAGGTCTTGGCATCGGTGGTCGTTAATAAGCGGGGTATGTCCGGACTTTTACATGCCCAGCATGCGGCAGGCTGGGGGCCACTCGTCGGGGTCATGGGAGAGCCGGTCCGCAGGCTTTTGTATAGATCTTCTATGGAATACATATGCCCTCTGGGACTTAGATAATCTTTGGAGAAAGCGTATCCTGCCCATAATACCACCATTACGGGATGTTCGGCCAAGATATCAGCTTGTTGGTTCCCATTAAACAAACTGCGGAAAGTCGTGTCCGAGGTTTGTTTCCAACTTTGGTACTCATTGGAATAACGAAGGTCTATAGAGTCGCTGTTTTGTTGATCTATTGGCTGATCATCGGTATCGTCGATGAATTTGATGCTATCTTGTCCGGTAACAGTGGTACGTAAGATCACTAATACGATAATGACGATTAGACTTATGGCTATAGAAGTTTTATAGTGTGCTTTCAAGTGTTTACCTTTTATCTTAAATAAAATATTCTTTGTATTAACTGCGAATATATGAATAATAATGATACGACCGGTAGAAATTGAAAAAATCCTTATTTCATTGCTTCCGAAGACGCTGAATGAAATAAGGATTCTCAAGTGACTCGCATAGGATTCAAACCTATAACCTTCTGATCCGTAGTCAGATGCTCTATTCAGTTGAGCTAGCGAGCCAATCTGTAAATGAATTTGAATATTCAAGTGACTCCTAAAGGATTCAAACCTTTAACCTTCTGATCCGTAGTCAGATGCTCTATTCAGTTGAGCTAAGGAGCCAAGATATATTCTATTGCTATCTTCGAATGGTGACCGCGACAGGATTCAAACCTGTAACCGGCTGATCCGTAGTCAGCTACTCTATTCAGTTGAGCTACGCGGCCATTGTTTCGTGATTGCGAGTGCAAAGGTACGTTTTTGTTTTAAATATGCAAACGTTTCGACTACTTTTTTGCGAATTTAATCTAACATTTTTGGATTGAAGATCAGATAACCAATGTTTAAGCCAAAGTTGAAATTCTCCTTCGGATAACTGTATCCGTTGGCGTACAGACTTATACATAAAAATGGCAATTGCAATACGACCGCCGCTTCACCCATATAATTAAACGAGTGCAAAAACTTACCATAATGTGGGATTCCGACATACGGGTTGTTTTCCGGCACCGTCTTTTGTATTTCATAGAGCGGAGCGAAGCCATACATATCCAACCGGAAGTGCAGAAGCTTGCTTAACTTCAAGATCGGGGAAAGCCCGAAAGCCACATATTGGTTCGCCCGGAACGCCTCGTTGAATACAATCTCGCTATGGGGTGTCGGGGTAAACGCCGGGGCCTGTAATACGCTAGCCGTATAGTTATTCATGAGGTTCTTGCTGGATATGACCATTTCCGCCAAATAACCTAAGTTGAAACGGTTGCTCAGCGTCTGGTATTGGTTCCAGCGCCCTTTCAGTTGCAGCCAGCTATGCACTTTGCGACCAATCGGGGCTTCCGTCGTGGCGGAAGTGGGGGATGGAGTGTACTTCTCCGTACCGGTTACGTATTGGGCGATTAGGAATTGCTGCTTTCCGCTTATCGGGTATTGTTTGGTGTTGAGTGAGTTTTGCTCGATACTTAACGAACCACTGAATAAATCGTACCAGCTATGGTCGAAAGAGGCGTTCGGGAAAGGTATCGTGGTGCTCTGCAAATAGAAATCGTTCAACCGTCCGTAGGCGAACCCGATCTCCGCTTTCGCGTGGTTGAGGAAGGGGAAGCCTAATTTTAGTTTCATGTACAGTTCTTTCTGCTTAATCATGGCGGGCACTATATCCTCATAAAAGAGGGATTGGCTTTCCGTATATTTCTTGTCCGAGAAGACTCCTTGCCAATTTAAATAAGTGGGGATTTGCGTTTGCAGGTACATCCGGCCACTCAACATGACACCACTAAAGGAGTTACCCACTTGAAAGTTCGAGTTTACGTCGGCGGCGAACCGTCCCAGATATTGATACCCCAATCCTAGGTATAATTGATTCGCTTGATGAGACGATACGTTTCCACCGAAGCCAACCGTGATCTCTTCTTTCATCTTCACGTCCAGATAAAGATCGAATTTCTTCTCTTTCCGGTTATAAACGGCATGCGGCATGATTTCCCTAATCTTGGAATAGGTCAGCATCTTGAAATAAGCCCGCTTGAACTCTTCCATGGAGAACTCGTTATTGATATCCCTGTGTAATTGGGCCTCTATGTATTTACGCTGGGCCTCGGATACGCCCGTCACGTAAATATTGCGGAAGATCAGCGGGGGAAGGTTCTCTTTATAGGCTTTTCTTCTTTCGGTAACCTCATTTAAAGGCACTTCCCGGGGAACCCGTTGCTTGATGGAGTCGATCATGGAAAGGGTACGTTTATACCCGATGTCCATAAGCTCCTTGCCTTTCTGGAAATCCAATAAGGAGACGGTGGGAAAACTGAATTTAATCATCATGCCATCTTCCTCCGGTACCTCGTAATCGGTCTTTTGCATGATCATGGTCTCGATCTGGTTATAAGGATTCTCCGAAGGCTTTTTATTCCCTCCCGATACCGTCGATCCGAAAATGAAATCCGGGTGGAACGCATCTTTCATCGGGCCTACCGGGAAATTATCGTAGATACCTCCATCGAATAAAGGAATACTGTCTTTCCATATGGGCTGGAAGAAAAACGGGAAAGTCATGGAGGCACGTACGGCGTCTCCCAGATCCCCATTCTTAAAGATGATCGGCTTTTTAGTATATATATCCGAGGCCACGCAACGGAAAGGGACAAACAGGTTGTCGAAATTCCACCCCGCCTTTGCCGTCGCCTGCGAGAACAAGGCCATGAACGCCTGATTCATCTGTATGGGATTGATCAAGCTTTGCGGTAAGAAGCTAGCCTTGATCTGTAGGGAATCGGACATATCGATGGAGAAATGCGCGAATTCCGGGGTCGGGTAAGGCTCCTTGAAATAATAGGTATATTGCTCCTCCACCGTACCTGTTTGCCAATAGGCGAACTCCTTGGAAAGCATCAGCTCCAGCATCTCCTCGGGGGAATATCCCATGGCGTATAAACTACCGATAATCGCCCCGATGGAGGTACCGGTAATGTAATCGATCGGTATATTATTTTCTTCCAGCGCCTTGATCACTCCGATATGTGCCGCTCCTTTGGCACCGCCGCCACTGAGTACCAACCCTACTTTCTGGGCGGAAACAATCTGAATGGCTGCAAGGAATAAGGCTATGATAACAGTTATTTTCCTCATATGAACCCAATCTGTTTTTCTTCTCCAAATGTAAGAAGTATTTCTTTAGAAACATAAACATTTTGTTTTTTCGTATTGTTGAGTTATCAATACAATTAAAACAGATGATGTTATGAAAGAGAAAGAATTGAATAGGGAAGAGCGGAATAAGACCGTTATGGAGACCGGTGCTTTGGTCATGGCTGAGTTTTATGCGGATTGGTGCCCTCATTGCCAGAAAATGATGCCGATCGTGAAGGAGTTCAAGGAATTGGAGAAAGGAAAATTAGAAGTGGTACAAATCAATATCGAGGAGGAGAGCGCTCTTGCCGATTTGTATACGGTGGAATCGATTCCTACTTTTATCCTGCTACGGAAAGGGGAGGCTTTGTGGAGACAATCCGGCGAGATGAGCTTGGATAGGTTACGGAAAGTGGTCGAGGATGTCGTGGGCTGAAACTAAAAAAACCGTTCCCCCGAGAAGGAACGGTTTTTTATATATGTGAGGATTGGTTTATCCGATCAGTTCTACGCTACGTTTGATGAATTGGCTTAAGGCCTCTCCCTTCAGCATACCGTTTCCTAACAAAGCAAGGTCGATCAACTGACTAACTGTCTTGTTCGTACCGGCGTACTCGGCCAGAACTTGGTTGCGTTGCTCACGAAGCTCATCCAGCTTATGGTCGGTGTTGGTCATATCCTCTTTCTCTTGCGCCGTGATCTCATCTTCTTTCTTTTTGCTTTGAGCCTCACGTAAGTCGGCTTGACGAGCCTCCCATCCTTTGATATCGCTAAGGATCGGTTTTAACTTCTCGTCGCAAGCTTGCTCCTCTTCAGTTAATACTTTCTTGATCAACGGATGATCCGTATTCAATACGAAGTTGAAGCTATCCGGCATCTCGCCATAGAAAGACATACCCGGTTGCATAGCGGACATCTCACGCATTCTTCGCATATACTCGCTTTGTGTCAACATGACAGGGTTCGCGTTTTCGCCCAATGCCTCGAATGTTACGTAGAACTCGGTCTTGTTCAATTTCGGCATCTGACTCTTGAATACTTCCTGCATGGCCGTTTTCTGCTCCTCGCTCAAGGTTACCTTATTCGAGTCTTCCTTGCGGATCAGGTTATCGATCGTATCGCTATCCACACGAACGAAGCGGCTCTTCTCGAACTTCTGCTCCAATTGTCCGATCAAGTGTACATCCAATTGTCCGTCCATTTCCAAGACGCTGTAACCTTTGTCCTTTGCGGCTTGTATATAGCTGTATTGCTCGTCTTTATTGGTGGTATACAGATAGATTAAGTTACCCTCTTTGTCTGTCTGGTTGTCCTTGATTAAGTTCTTGTATTCCTCGAAAGTGAAGTATTTGCCTTCGACGTCCTTGAATAAGGCGAACTTAACCGCACGGTCGTAGAACTTCTCATCAGTCAACATACCATATTGGATGAATAGTTTCAAGCTATCCCATTTCTCCTCGAACTGCGGGCGGTCGTTCTTGAAGATCTCTTCCAAGCGGTCTGCCACCTTCTTGGTGATGTGGTTGGAGATCTTCTTCACGTTCTGATCGCTTTGCAAATAGGAACGGGATACGTTCAACGGGATATCCGGCGAATCCAATACACCATGCAATAATGTCAAGAACTCAGGAACGATACCCTCTACGGAATCCGTAACGAATACTTGGTTGCAATATAACTGGATCTTGTTACGATGCAAGTCGATATTGCTCTTGATGCGAGGGAAATATAAGATACCGGTCAAGTTGAACGGATAGTCTACGTTCAAGTGAATCCAGAACAACGGCTCATCCGTCATAGGATATAAGTCACGATAGAACTTCTTGTAATCCTCGTCGGTCATATCGGCCGGTTTGCGAACCCACGCCGGTTTGGTGTCATTGATTACGTTATCTTCGTCCGTATCTACATATTTACCATCTTTCCACTCTTGCTTCTTGCCGAACGCGATAGGAACCGGTAAGAAACGGCAGTATTTTGTCAATAAGCCATTGATCTTATCCTTGTTCAAGAAATCTTTATTCTCGTCGTCTATATACAGGATGATATCGGTACCACGATCCTCTTTCGTCGTTTCCTCCAAGGAGTATTCCGGTGTACCGTCGCAGCTCCATTTCATGGGAACAGCGCCTTCTTTGTACGATTTCGTCACGATCTCTACTTTCTTGGAAACCATGAAAGAGGAGTAGAAACCAAGACCGAAGTGACCGATGATAGAAGCGGCGTCGTTCTTGTATTTCTCAACGAACTCCTCGGCGCCAGAGAAAGCGATCTGGTTGATGTACTTATCGATCTCCTCGGCTGTCATACCGATACCCCGGTCAGAGATCGTGATCGTTTTGTCATCGAACTTAACCTGTACGGTCAAATCGCCGAGTTCGCCTTTAAACTCGCCTACGGAAGAAAGCGTTTTTAACTTCTGGGTAGCGTCTACCGCATTAGAAACAAGTTCACGAAGGAAGATTTCGTGATCACTGTATAAGAACTTCTTGATAATCGGAAAGATGTTTTCCGATGTTACTCCGATGTTACCTTGTTTACTGCTCATAGTCTGAATATCTTATTATTTTTATTGTTATTTTGTGCGTATTCCTGATCATTCTCAAGATCCGCCTATTCCTATACAAAACGAATGCCAAAATGTTTCGGATAAACTATAAATGACAAAAAGGCAGATGCCGGCTGATAGATTTGCAGCCGGGCATAGTTTGATCAAACCATATCATCTCCTGTCTTGGCGAATGTAACACGGATGGTTTTATGGAATGGGATAAAACGGGATACGATCGCTATGAATAAGGAGATGACTAATAAATACCCCAGTATCTCTTTTAACGCCAATAATAAGCTTTGTTGCTGTAACGTATTATAGAGTGTATTGGTAGCCATTTGCGCTGCCTCGTCGTAGGGATGCCCTTGGGTCAAGGCGTTGCCAAGCGCCTGATTATAGCGTGAGGCGGCTAGAGGATCGGCCAGCGTAACGGTTTCTGATAAGGAATACATATATTTTTGTTCCAAGCGATATAGTATATTACTGTAAAAAGAAGTCGCCATGATAGGGGATAGTACCGAACGGAAAATGATGAGAAAGAAAGCGTTTGACAATAAATATTTAGGATTTAAATCTTCCACGGCAAATAAGGCGAAAGCTATGATTAGAATCATCATGCCCAATCCCCTGAGGAATATAGGAAAGTAGAGCATCTCGTATCTGCTATCCGGTGAGATCCCGAAATAAAGGCTCCCGAAGAACAGGACGAAACAACTCATTCCTCCCGCTATCAAGAAACGAAACCGCCAACGTTGCCACCGGAACCACCAAAAACAGATGAACGCCCCCAAGACATATCCCGGAAGCAAATAAGTATAAAGGGAATAGGTATGGGTACTGTCTACCTTTAAGATACTGGTCAGGTAGCTGGTCAACAAGGTAGTCGAAGTACTGAAAAACATGACAAGCATCATATAGAAATAACCGATAATGGCTTTCGGCTGGTATAAAGGCGCCAGATTCACGTACGGACGTTCCGAATGATATTGATACCAAATAAATAAAGCGATCAATATCGGGGCGATCATGATATAAAGGCAAATCTTGGGGGATGCCATCCAGTCGAGTACTTTCCCGTAATTAATGACATACATAAGCATTAACAATCCGGTGGATATGATGAACATTTCCCGGATGTGTAGATCGGCCAAGGGGATGGACTTGATCGGCCGGTTATGGCGGAAGCAGATGATTACCACTAGTATGGCCAATAAGATCATCAGCATCATGAAATAATACATATATTTCCAGTCATAATGGTAGGCTAACTGTGCGGTAACAAGCATGGACGCTTGTCCCCCTCCGAAAACAAAAGGATAGAAGTAGGAGTAGAATTGGCTACGTATATTTTTAGGGCTGAATATCTTTTGTGCGTACCGGATAAACCACAGCATGAGAAACCCTTTTAGGAAACCTATCGCGAAACTACAGACGATCAATATGTCGGCGTTCTGGGAGCGGGCACAGATCCAGCTTAAGAAGAACTGGGCGACTAAATCCACTAACAATAAGAATTTTATAGAGAAGGCTTCTAATATCTTCGGAATAATCGGATAGGATACCGCCATTCCCGCCGCTGCCGCGTAATATCCCATGGTTATATCCTCGGTGTTCGTGCCTAGCGTGTTTGATACCTCCAGCATACTGCCGGTGTACGAACCGTTTAGCATCGTAACCGGAAGGATAACGATGAAGATGCAAATCAATCCTAACCAGTCCGGCACCCATTGGCGGATCGGTGCCCCAAGCTCTTTCATCGTGATCATTTGCGTAAGGCTTCTGTTTCAACCATCATGCCTGCTCTTAAGTATTGCGTATCTTCTTGCGATAGATTTTCCAAGTCTATCCGTACCGGGATACGTTGTTGTACCTTGACGAAGTTTCCGGCGGAATTGTCGGTCGGGACCAATGAGTATTTGGAGCCTGTGGCGTCGGAGATTGCGGTTACCTCCCCGTTGAATATCTTTCCCGGCAACGCGTCTACCTTGATACGTACTTTTTGCCCGATATAGATGTGGGGGATCTGGGTCTCCTTGTAATTGGCCGTGATCCATTTGTCTTTATCTCGTACGAGGTAGGATATCGTTTGTCCGGCTTGCACGTATTGTCCGGGCTCTAAGGTCCGTCTGCCTACATGACCGTCGTAAGGGGCGGTTATAACGGTATAGGAAAGGTTTAACCTCGCTAAATCCAGATCCGCTTCTTTTCGTAAGATCGCCGCCTCGGCTCCTGTTGTCTTCTTGCTGGTTTCGTTGAATTGGGAGAAAGCGGCTTTCTTTTGTTCCACCAACGCCTGATATCGGGCTTGCGCCGCCTCGAAAGCGGCTTTGGATTGCTCGTATTGTTGCTCGGGGACCGATTCTTCTTTCAGCAGCCGCTCAAATCGGTGATAATCCTGTTCCAGTTGCCAAAGCTTGGCTTTAGCTTCGGCGATGTTGGCGTCTTGTACGGCGATGTTCGTATGGGAGGTCTCGATACCGGAACGAAGTACGTCTTGTGATCCTTGGGCATCGATCAACGCGGCCTCTGCCTCTTTTACCTTGATCCGATATTCCCGATCGTCCAGTATGAGAAGTGTGTCCCCTTGGTGAACGTACTGGTGTTCCTTGAAACGGACCTCTTTTATGTAGCCGGAGGCACGTATATTTAGTGGGGCGATATATTGGTCCACAAAGGCATCGTTTGTCACCTCATAATTGATGTAACGCCAGAAATAATTGGCTGTCCACCAAATGCCGGAACCGGCTAAAAGGATACATATGGAGTTTAATACTATATTCCGTGTCCTTACTTTCTTTAGTCTTTGATGTTTCTCTTTTAATTCGTTTGCCATAGTCGTTGTTTCTTTTTAGAGACGGCCGCAAGCCTTCTGTAGTTGATAGTAAGTGTAAATCACGTGGGTACGGGCATTCGTGAGCTGTAGCTCCGCGTTGAGGAGAACCGAGTTCGCGTCGAGTAAGTCGGTTAGGATCGCCAATTGGTTTAAATACCGGTTTTGCATGATCCTATAGTTCTCTTGAGCTTGCCGTACGGATAACTTCAAGGCTTCCACTTCTTGTAGAGCCTCCTTATGACGTAAGAACGCGGTGCGTACTTCCATACGGATTTTCTGCTTTTTCTGTTCCTCCTCGTTTTTATGTAACGAGACCATCCATTTGCTTTCCTTTATCTTATGGTTGTTTTTATATAAAGAGGATAAAGGGTAGGAGAGCGACAGCCCTATGTTCCAGTTGTTGTTATACATATCCGCTAATGTTCGGGAGACCGGACGTGCCAATGTGTTCGAGGCATATAGCGATAGGCTGGGTAGCGAGGAGGCTTTAGTCAAACGTATATCGTTTTGGGCTAACTCTGTTTGTTTCCGGAGTAGACGTATCGCCGGATCATTGGAATAGGCTTGGGCTACATAATCTTCGTAAGTTTCTAAAGATACGGTTTGGTCCAGTAACGTGGTATCTGGTTTGAGCAATAGATTCTCATCGAGACCGATCAGGATATCCAATTGCTGTGATACCAGTATGAGGCTATTATCCGTTTCTTGCAAGGATAGGCGGTCGTTGGTTAATTGCATCTCGCTTCTTAATACGTCGTTATTGGTTATCAGTCCCTCTTTTTTCATACGCCGGATATCTTGCAGGCGGCGTTCCGATTCCTCGATATTACGGGAAAGCACCTCACGTTGTTTAAACAGGCTGAAAAGACCGATGTATTGATTTAATAGACCGAGCTTGATGTCACTCTGGTCTGTGAGCGTTTGTAAAGAGGCGACTTCTTTCTCCAGATCCGCTTTCCGGATGGAATACCGGATTTTACCGCCTTGGTATATCGGTTGGGTAAGGTCGATGGCATAGTTCTGGGACCAATCGGGCGCTTCCGGGCGAGTCGGATGGGCGAGTCCTTGCTCAAAGAGGATCGGTTGCCCTACATATCCACCTTTCAAGCCGATTTGCAGGTCTGGCAATTGTGCGGAACGTGCCGTATGGGTTCTCTCTTGCGCTATCGATTCTTTTAAGACGTCTGCTTGGATCTGCAGACTATGCCGTACGCCTCTCTCGAAAAGCTGGTCGATGGTCAAGAAGAGCGAATCGGTTTGGGCGATTGCCGGAAATGTAGCGACCGTCATACAAAAGAGGCTCAATACGTGCTTTTTATATATTCTCAAGGACATTATGTACTGCTTTTAATTCGGATAACATGGTTTCTACGTTCTCTATTCCGATAATATGCTCCGCATGTACATAAACCTGATCAAGGATCGGGCGAATTTGCTTTTTGAATTCTTCTCCTTCCGGGGTTAGGAAAACCAGTTTGCTCCTCCGGTCCTCGGGATCTTCTTTCCGATGGACGTAGCCTTTCTTCTCTAAATTGTTCATTAGGTTTGTCAGACAAGCCTTATCCTTTGCCGTTCTCTCTGCCAAGACCTGTTGGGTGATACCTTGTTCGTGCCATAGGCAACTCAAGATTTGAAGCATCTCAAATGTTATACCGGCGTTGTTCTTTTTCAGCGTTCGTTGCATAGACCGACGAAATGCCATGCGTGTGCGGACAACTTGTAACATAAGTTCCCGGAATTCTTTACCTTCTACCATTACTTATAATTCTTTTAAACTTGCTGGGCGCGAAGATAGCGTTTTTTCTCGGATTAGTCAAATGTTTAACTAATTAGCGTCTCGCTAATAAAGTATGTTTGCCATCTAGGTGGCACAGCTTTGCCATCGGCGTGGCACGGGCTTGCCATCACTATGGCACGGGTATGCCATCAGCGTGGCACAGCTGTGCCAAGGCGATGGCAGATATTGGCACAGTATGTGTATGAAAGACAGGTGTATAGAATGAAGGCGTAACAAACCCGTGGAGTGATTCGTTACGCTTTCTGTTTAGTTCTCGTTTACGAGTTTAAGATGCATTCTTCTTTATCCAAACGCCTCCTTCAATTGCTTCACCCATCGCTCGATTCGTTTGTCGGTTTGATCCGGTTGGTTTTCCAAATCGAGGACTAAGCCTAGTAGTTTGCCATTTTTCAAGGCTTTGGAGGCATTAAAGAAATAATCATCCGAAGAGGTCTCGCCTACTAAAGTCGCTCCACAGGAGGTGAAAGCGTCCGCCAATATGCCGACTCCATCGGCGAAATTATCCGGATAATTCGTTTGATCTCCAAGACCGAAAATAGCGACCTTCTTATTTTTAAGGTCTAAAGTGACCAGTTCCGGGATGATCTCGTCCCAATAGGTGGGAAGCTCGCCATCGAACCAAGTAGAGGTTCCTGCGATTATATGGTCGTAAGCCTCGAAATCTCTTTTCCATGCGCTTTCAATAGGGATGATATCGATCTGATCCTCCCCGAAAGCTTTTCTTATTTTATTGGCGACAAAGGTTGTTTTCTCTGTGCCCGTTCCGTAAAATAATCCTGTTTTCATTGTGATGCTTTTAAAGATTTAACGAATGTGGATCTAATAAAGCAGCAGTTCTTTTGCCGCATGATAGATGGTCTCCTCGTTGGGGAGGATGGCCCGTTCCAAGACCGGATGGAAACCAACCGGAGTGAATAGGGAACCTACCCGTTGGATCGGAGCATCCAAGTACTGGAATAGTTCCGAGCCGATGATGCCGGCAATTTCCGCTCCGAAGCCAGAGAAGACCTTGTCCTCATGTACGATCAATACTTTACTGGTTTTCTTCACCGAGTTGAAGATCGCCTCTTTATCCAATGGTATCAAGGTACGAAGATCGATAACCTCCAGTTCCCAGCCTTTTTCTTTGTAAAGAAGCTCGGCTACGTTGAGGCAAAGATGGGTCGTATTGCCATAAGTGATGATTGTCAGATCTTTTCCCGGACGGCGTATGCGGGCTTTCCCAAATGGAACCTCGAAATCCTCGGGGACAAAGGTGGAGGCTTCTACCGCGTTGTAGAGCGCTTTCGGTTCCAGATAGAGCGTAAAGCCTTTAGAACGCATACTCGTCCGCAACAGTCCGGCGGCATCATATGCGAAAGAGGGATAAACAATCCGGGCACCGGGTAATGAGGTCAATGCGCCCTCAATGGTCTGGGAATGATAAAGCCCTCCTCCGATATAGCCTCCGGAGGCTAGGCGCAAAGTGATGTTTGGGGTAAATTGCCCGTTGCTGCGCCAATACTCATGCGTACATTCCACGTATTGCTCGACGGCCGGCCAGAAGTAATCGGCGAATTCCGCGCCCTCGATCACTACATGGATCTTCGGGTCAAAGCGGCACATACCGTTCGCTGTCCCTACGATATAATCCTCGGCGATAGGGGCGTTGAAGACTCGCTCGATACCGAATTCTTGCTGCATGCCTTTGGTGATGTTGAATACGCCACCCTTTTCTTTATTGGCTACATCCTGTCCCCAGATAAACGTATCCGGGTTGTGCCGGAACTCCGCTTTCAACGTCTTGTTGATCGCCGTAACTAGCGTTTCTTTCTCTCCTTCCTCGTTTTGAACACCTTCTTTGTATTTTTGAGGTTGATAAGGTTCCGGGAGGACGTAATCCTTGACGGTAGACGGATCGGGATCGGGGGCGGCCATCGCTTTCCGATTGGCGGCTTTCAGGTCTTTAGCCGCTAGATCCGCGATCTCTTTCAATTCTTCCTCGGTGAAACGTCCGTAACGAATCAGCATGCGATGGAATTTGTATAAAGGATCGGCGGATTTTACATAGGTAAGCTCGTTCTCATCACGATACAAGGTATGTTTATCGGAGTTTGAGTGGGAGCCTATCCGTACGCAATTGGCCTGAACGATTACGGGAGTCCGGTTGGCGATCGCGTACTCTTTGGCCTCGGTCATGGCATTCATGGAATCGAACACGTCTTTTCCATTGCAATGGATAATACGTAAATTCTTGAAGCCAGAGAAGTTATCGGCAACTTTACGATTGGCCGTCTGGTCCTTTTTGGGGACAGAGATACCATATCCATTGTCTTGGAAGACAAAGATAACCGGCAGTCGCTCATTGCTGGCGCCATTGATTGCCTCATACACATAGCCTTCGGAAGCGGCCGATTCACCGTGCGAGGTAATCGCTACGCCTTTCTGTCCATAGTAAACCATCGCCCGTGCCACGCCGGCGGCATGGAGATCGTGAGTCGCCGTAGCGGAAGAAACGTTCTCGATATGCCATTCCATCTTAGAGAAGTGGTTAGACATGTGGCGGCCGCCCCTGGTCAGGTCGGTCGCCTTGGAGATACCATTCAGGATGATCTCCTCGGCGGTCATTCCCGCC
>OAVX01000621.1_pt1 | contig 17042 bp, 13 predicted proteins | sample 1476471 | NCBI WGS metagenome assembly OAVX01 (sample SAMEA2580114, study PRJEB22360) | human gut metagenome | biome: human gut; feature: human-associated habitat; material: faeces | place: Denmark | collected 2008/2010
TTCCCCGTTTAAGTTAAAATACACTCAGCAATCATCAGGAAAGTTCTTGGGTTAACAATCGAGCTGAATACTCTAAAATTTATGTAAACAGTCAAGCCTTTTTGCTAAGAATATCATACGGAGAAATTTTTCGTAGTCCAGATATTCGTGCAAAATGCTTGATCTGTGCTATTGTACAAATAAGATTATTAAATTTTCACCTAGATATTGTGAGATGTTTTTTCAATCACAACACGAAAAAATAGCACACATTAGGTGGACTCACTAATGGATTTTTAAACCTTTAAAAATTCGGCATAACTTAGAGCATTGTAGGTTATGCTGTTTTTGTTTATTCTGTGGGAATATCAACTACACCAATGAAATTCCAATGGATGCAGATTGTCTGTTTCTTGGTTCTTGTTTCCGGAATCTTTTCGGGTTGATATACAACAATCTTTTCCGCAAAGCATCGAATGATTTCTGCAGTCAACTAAGTAATATTTGTGTACTTGCGTACCATTTGAAGGAAAGAGTCCACATTCAGAGATTGCTCTTTTGCCTGACTTCATTTCAAGTTTCCACAAGCATAACTTTCCGTGCTCCTGTATGAACTTTGGTATTGTGGAGTAATCAAACTCCAAGTCTGACTTTTGATTTTTCTTATCCATACATCTGCATGACCTCCTTTCTTGAGGGCTTTTTCTGTCCTTCCTACCTGTTAGCCTTGAAAGATGCATCAAAAGGACATTTTGAGTCGAAAAAACATAAAAAATCTCCTTAGACTATACGAGATAGCTTCAGAATGTAGAAATTTCATAAATATATGCTATAATTATGCTATATCATTGACATAGATACACAAGGAGATGAAATATATGACTTATTCTCATGAAATAAAGAAAATTCGTGAAAAATGTTTCCTGACACAGGAATTATTTGGACGTGAATTGGGAGTTTCGTTTTCTACAATAAATCGCTGGGAAAATGAAAAAAGCAAACCAAACATGTCAGCTATGAAAAAAATTATGGAGTTCTGCGAAGTACACAACCTCGATTTCAGTGCATTAGAAGAACAATGGATAAACACCGAAAAGGATGATAAATAATATGGCAAAGAAAACGACTAAAAAAGCTGCTGATAAAGCCTTGAACATAGACAATATTTTATTTAACTGTCGTGATATTCTGCGTGCAGCAAGAAACTCAGGCTCATTCTTTGAAAAGAGAGATATGATGCTTACACTCGTATTCCTTCGCTTCATTGGAGAAAAATATGAAGACGGAATTGAAAATCTTCGTCAGACTTTAATTGAACAAGGACTTGACCCTGATGATGAAGATATCAGAACTGCATTCTTTGACGATGCTACATTTGCAGATGGTACATATAATCTACCTGTTGAGGCTCGCTGGTCAACAATTATTAACACACCTGCACCAGGCCTTAATGTTGCACTTGATACTGCTCTTCACAGTATCGCAATTGCTTCTAAAGATTTAAAAGGCTGCTTTGTTGAGAGTACATTTACTACTCGTAATTTAGGTGCAAATGACATCAAAAAGCTTGTAGATGAAGTTAACAAGATCAGTCACAAGGCTTTTGGTGAAGAAAAAGACCTTATCGGTCATGTATATGAATACTTCCTTAAGGAATTTGCAGTTAATGCCACTAAAGAAGAAGGTGAATTTTATACTCCTCATGACGTTGTACAGTTTATAGCATCTATGATTGAACCTTATGATGGAACTCTTTATGATCCTGCTTGTGGTTCTGGTGGTATGTTTATTCAGAGTGCTGAACTCGTGAAATCAAAGCAAGGAAGTATATCGAGTGTAAATGTCTACGGACAGGAAAAAGAGGAAGCTACATATCGACTTGCAAAAATGAATCTTGCACTTCGCGGTATCAGTCACCATCTTGGTGGTACGAATGATTCTTCATTCACTAATGATTTGCATAAAGGTTTGTATTTTGATTATATTATGGCAAATCCACCATTTAATCTTAAGAGGTGGTATGACGATAATTTGAAAGATGATGCTCGTTGGGCAGACTATGTAACACCGCCGGAAAGCAATGCTAACTATGCGTGGATTTTACATATGCTTTCTCATCTTAAAAAGTCAAATGGTGTTGCAGGATTCCTGCTTGCTAATGGAGCACTCAACGACAGTGATACTTTGGAAATCAGAAAAAGACTTATTCAGAATGATAAGGTTGAGGCTATTATCGTTCTTCCAAGAGAATTGTTTATTACTACTGACATCAGTGTTACTTTATGGATTCTTAATCAGAATAAAAAAGGTGGTAACTATCATGGTAGAAATCTTCGTAACCGTGAACACGAGATTCTATTCATGGACTTGCGTACTTGGACTGAAAACCCTGTAAAGCGTCAGAATAAAAAGAAAGTATTTCTGTCTTCAAATGATTCCAAGGGTACTGGCGACATAACAATTAACCTTACTGGTCAAATTGAAAGAGCATCTTCAATTTATCATAATTGGCAGAACGAAGGCACAGACGGAACAAATTATGAAATACCAGAACTTTATCGTAGTGTCGGTATCAAGGAAATCGAAAGTAAAGGGTGGGCATTAACTCCAAGTAAGTACATCGAGTTCATTGACCACGATTTGGATATCGACTATGAGAAGGAAATGTCACGTATTCAAACTGAAATGCAAGAAATTATGAAGGCAGAAAAAAAATCTCAACAGATGTTGGAGGACGCATTTAGGGGGATTGGTTATGGCATTGACTAAATATAAGTTTGGAGAGTTGATTGAGTTAACTAACCAAAAAAATACGGACAATAAATATGGAAAAGATGATGCTATCGGAGTTAACATGGAAAAGGTGATTAAACCGATGAGAGGAAACATTGATGGAAAAGATTTTGCTAAATTTCACATTGTCCCCCCAAGGCATTTTGCATATAATCCACGAGGCGGACGAAAACTAGGGTTAGGATTCAATAATACAGAAGACACATACATTATTACATTTAATGATAACGTGTTTAAAATCAAGGATTCTGCGAAAAATATAATTATAGATGACTACTTATATATGTACCTATGCAGAACGGAATGGGATAGATTTGCTGAGTTCATTTCATGGGGGAGTTCAACGGTAGTGTTTGATTGGAATGAGTTTTGTGATGTGGATATATCATTACCACCTCTTGAAATTCAAAAAAAATATGTAGACATCTATAATGCTATGGTATCAAATCAGGAATGTTATGAGCGTGGTTTGGAAGATTTGAAACTGACTTGTGATGCGTATATTGAAGACTTAAGAAGAAAAATACCTTGTGAGGAAATTGGACCATATATCGAACCAGTAAATGATACAAATTCAAAAGGCTTATATACTCACGTTCAAGGAGTAGAATCAAGTGGTTCGTTTATGGACACTCGTGCAAATATGCAGGGAGTAGATATTAGCAAATATACTGTTGTACCAAAGGGTAATATTGCTTATAACCCTTCCAGAATCAACATCGGTTCTATTGCAATGTATTCTGATGATGAACCATGTGTTGTATCACCGATGTATTCGGTATTCAGAGTAACAAATACAAGTAAAGTATTGCCTGAATATTTAATGTTATGGTTTGGAAGAACTGAGTTTCAAAGATATACATGGTATTATGCTGCAGGTTCTGTTAGAGATACTTTCGATTTAAACTTAATGAAAGAAGTGAAATTTCCAATTCCTTCGATTGATATTCAAAAGGACATTGTTGATATTTTCACTGTCTATAAAGAACGAAAAAGCATTAACAATAGACTCAGAGCACAAATCAAAGATATCTGTCCTATTTTGATAAAAGGCTCTATTGAAGAGGCAAGAAAGGAGGCATAGCCTGTGGCTAAGCTAAAAGACTATAACGGTCATTATTGTGAGTCTGATTTTGAATATGTCTTCATTGGCTTTCTTGAAAAAGAAGGTTGGAATTATCTTGCAGGTAACAAAATAAATCGCACAAAAAATGATGTGTTAATCCCAGATGATTTCAAGGCATTTATTTCAAAGACAAATAATGAACTGACTACAGATGAAGTTACGCAAATTTTTGATAATGTTCGTCTTGTTGGTGCTGAAAGCGACTTTGCCACACTCCATAAAGTATATGGTTGGATGGTAGATGGTGTTCAGTTCATACCACAGGACGGACTCCCTCAGATGGTAAATCTGATTGACTTTGAAAATCCTGATAATAACATTTTCAGAGTGGTTAATCAGTTTACTGTTGAATACACAAATAACGGACAGAAGGAAAATCGCAGACCTGATGTACTACTGTTTGTAAACGGTATGCCTCTTTGTGTGATTGAACTTAAAAATCCGGGTGATGCCCATGCAACAGTATTTAATGCATGGGAGCAAATTAATATCCGCTATTGGCGAGATATTCCACACCTTTTACACTACTGCCCACTTGCTTGTATTTCTGACGGAGTTAAAACAAGACTTGGTACAGTACGTACACCTTATGAGCATTTCTATGCTTGGCGTAGAGTGAATGACGGAGATGAAGTATCCACTATGCCATTTGCAGAAACAGAAACAATGATTAAGGGAGTTTATAGTCCTGCACGTTTTCTTGAACTATTCAGAGATTATATTTATTTTCAGGATACTATTTATGACCATGAAGAAGTTGAAATCGTATGTCGATATCCACAGTTCTTCGCTTCTAAATTATTAAAGCAAAGCATTGTTAATTCCATTGTTGCCGGTAGTGGTAAGGGTGGTACATATTTCGGTGCAACAGGATGTGGAAAGACTTACACAATGGCTTTCCTTGCTCGCCAGCTTGCACTTCGCTGTACTGATATACCTGCTATTGGCTCACCAACAATTATTCTTATCGTTGATAGAGAAGAATTGCAGAAACAAGGTTCAAAGCTTTTTACAAAAAGCAAAGAGTTCTTAAATCTTGGAGAAGTATCTGTTGTCAAAAACAGAAAACAACTGCGTGAAGAACTCGGTGCAAGACAAAGTGGTGGATTTTATATTTGCACCATTCAGAAATTCTGCGACCGAGAAGATGACAAAATTGGTCTTATCAATGACCGTAAGAATATTATATGTTTTTCTGATGAAGCTCACAGAACACAGCTTGAGCGTTCAAAGAAGATTCAGTTCAGCAAAGATGCTGACGAAAATATGAAAGCTATGGTGTCCAAGCCTTATGCAAAGGTGTTAAAAGAGGCATTTCCACAGGCTACATTTGTAGGCTTTACAGGAACACCAATAGCAGAAACTTATCAGACATTTGGTGAAGAAATTGACCGTTACACAATGGATCAGGCCGTTGCCGATGGCCTTACTGTGCCTATCAAATATCACCCTCGTATTGCCAAGGTATTACTTGATAAAGAAAAGGCAACAGAGATTGAAAACTACTATAAAAAATGTGCCGATGATGGTGCCACATATGATGATATTGAGGCAAGCAAACGTGCAATGAGTTCTATGGAAGTTATACTTGGTGAACCATCAAGACTTGAAAGACTTGCTGCTGATATCCATGACCACTATGTTTCTGCATGTGACCAGGACCCTGACAGAACACAGAAAGCCATGGTTGTATGTTCAAGCAGAGCGATTGCCTATGCGCTTCTTCTTAAATTCAAGGATAAATATCCTGAATGGTTTGAAGAAAAGAAGGCACCTGATGGTGTTGTTGTGTCTGATGAAGAATTAAAAAAATTAAAGCCTATGCCATTTATAGCTATGGTTTCAAGTGTTGGAAGTAACGATGAACCGGAAATGTACAACTATCTTGGTGGTGTTAAGAATGACAAGCGCTCAGAAGAACTTGACGCATCGTTCAAACAGGAAAAATCAAACTTCCGCATTGTTATCGTTGTTGATATGTGGATTACAGGATTTGATGTTCCTTCGCTTACATTCCTGTATAATGATAAGCCTTTGAAGAAACATCTGCTTATTCAGACTATCAGCCGTGTAAACAGAAAATTCCCGGGTAAAGACCATGGAATGATTATCGACTACATTGGTATTCGTGACAATATGCGTGAGGCTATGAAAGTCTATGGTGGTAATACATCTGTTGCACCAACTGCTGATGATGTTGAACAGGCTACAATGATTTTTAGGGAAGAACTTGAAGTTCTTAAAACTCTATTTATTCATTATGACTTGGCACCATTCCTTAATCCGGAATGTGACCCTGTAGAGCGTTATATGTTGCTTGCAAAGGCGGCTGAATTTGTATTTGCATCAACACAGGAATTAAGCAGCGAAAAGGGAAAGGTATCATTCAAGACATATTTCTTGCAAACTGTGAAAAGAATGCGAACTGCGTTTGAAATTTGTCAACCTTCAGGTGAACTTGGAGAAGAAGAATCTGCACTTGCACAGTGCTTTATGGCTATTGCTGGATTCGTTCGCAAAATGAGTGGAACAAGTGATGTAGATGCAGATACGATGAATCGTGCTGTTTCTAAAATGGTTGAAGAAGCACTTAAATATAATCAGGTTGAAAGTGTTCTTGAAAGTGGAGAGGAAGAAGATATTTTCTCTCCTGAATACTTCGAAAAGTTGTCGGATGTAAAAATGCCTGCAACAAAGCTTGAACTTCTGATTAAAATGCTTCGTAAGAAGATTAAAGAGTATGGTAAAGTCAATCAGATTGCCGCAAAGACATTCCAAGAGATGCTTGAAAAGACCATTGAAGAATATCACGAAAGACGTAAGCATCTTACTGCCGAAGAAGCCGGTGCAACACAGGAACAGGCATCTGAAGATATTATTAAGGTAGCTACCGAACAAGCACTTGCTATTCTACGTCAGATGAATGAAAACAGAGAAAGTTTCCGTAAAATCGGATTAACTTTTGAAGAAAAGGCATTCTATGATATTTTGATTGCTTTACGTGACCAGTACAACTTTGAGTATGGAATTGATAAAGAAATTGACGGTGTGGTTGTCAATGACAAATGTAAAAGCCTTGCAAAGAAGGTTAAAGAAATAATCGATACTAAATCTTCCTTTGCAGATTGGCTTAACAATCAGAATGTCAGAAATCAGTTGAAACTTGATATTAAGATTTGTCTTGTTAAGAATGGATATCCGCCACAGTATAGTCCTGAAGTCTTCAATAAGGTAATGGAACAGGTTGAGAACTTCGAAGAGAATTCTGATACGGGCACAGCTGGTACGAGTGGAAATGCAAATCCCTATCAGTATGCTCCTGTTTATACTACTTTAAAGGTTGCAGAAGAATCTTCCTCTTATGGGAAGAAGAAAAAATAAGCAGAGGGGTAAGGTATGTTTGGAATTACACATGATACATGGAAGCAGACATGTCAAATGTATTTTAAGTTAAGTGAAGGGAGTAAAAAGTCCTATTTACAGTGGTTTCCTTTTTCAAAAATCACTGCAGATGAGGAAGAATACATTGCTAGTGAAGAGTTCTTTGAAAAATACATAAGAAAAGCTGCGTTTGTATTGTTTCCGGAAGCAATGCATCAATCAGAAAACTTTCTTCAAAAGGGAGATGGGAGCTATAGAGATTCAAGTCTCTTATCACCGATTTTGTATTTAGTATTACAAGCTATAGGCAAGGAAATTTCTAATCATTATCAACCGGTAAGAAACGTGAATATTGATGCTTTTTATGCAGGAAACTATGACTATATGCGTGTGAAGTATAAACATGATTATGATGAGTTTTACAAACTGATAAATGCTCACATTTCAGACTGCCAGTATTTTATTAAAACCGATGTTACTAACTTCTTTCCCAATATAAACCTTGATATTCTTATTAATCAAATTGACAAAAGAAGTAATTTAAAAGGCGCTTGCTTCACTCCTAGTCAGTTGAAGATGATTAAAGAATTGTTGTTGTATTGCGGAGCTGGAAAATTTCCAACAATAGAAAATAGCACTGCATCTTCATATTTAGCGACAATCGTGTATACAGACGAGATAGATAATCGAATATATCAATTTATTAAAGAAAAAATTAACTGCATAAGTGATTTTAAGATTATTCGATATGTTGATGATATGTATATCTTGATTAATTCTTCTCATGATATTGTTAGGGTGCACGATGCTTATAACCAGATTAGAAACGAGTATTCTTCTATTTTAAAAGAATATGGATTATCTCTTAATACAAAAAAGTGTTGTCTAAAGCCTGCAATAGAAATCAATGATGAACTGAAAAAGTCATTATATGATGAATATTTAAATGGCATTCAGCATGATATTGAGGAATTATTTGAAGGGAAGTTTCAAGAGTTTCTGAATTCGTTATTATCATCACTTAAAGATGATTATATCGATGTTGAACACTACAATTCGTTGATTGAACATCACTTTAGCAGTGATGATATTGAGTTTACGCCAACAGAAGTTTATAACTATTATATTTACGAAAGCGAGGAAGTAATTCAAGACAGCAAAATAATATCTACAATATGTAAATTGATTAACACAGATGTTTCTTTTATTAGTTTAGACCCAAAACGTTTATCTATAATGATAATGAAGACCAAAAGTTCATCTGCTATAAAAGCTTTGCTTAATCAGTTGTTTCAACGTAATCGAAAAGGCCTTTGGAATTCATATGACACATCAATTGCCATATCCTATTTAATTCAGAGTAAATTTAGACATATTGATTTGCTTGATGCTTTGAATGAAAATAGTGCTAATTTAAAGAATTATTACGATTACTGTTGCAAAAAAAGTTTTTTGTCAACGCTTCGTAATAATAGAATTAATGATTATCTACACATTATTGATAAAGACTGGAAAGCGTACTTCCTATACTTCATGTATTGGGTGGAGAAAAAACGACATAATACATTGGCAGAATATGCATTTTATAAAAACTATTTTGACCGTTTTACAGCCGATTTAGCATTTTATTATAATTATGATACTACTTGTAAGAAACCAAATTACAAAGGATTTTACAAAGAGTCAGCGTTTAAGACGTTTTATAAAGAGATAGATGGTTCCGAAGAAATAATTAAGCGTGCTCATGATTTAAGAAACGCAAATCCAATGTCTCATTCATCAGCAGGATTAATTGATAAATCAACTACATCGAATGATTTAAAAAGGTGTATTGATGATTTGAATTCGCTCATTGATAATTATAGAACTATACATCGCTGATAATCATACATAACATTTTGCCCATGAGCATAAGAAAACGACCACGCAGGAGCATTCCTACTCTTGTATGGTCGTTATTTCTTTTTTGTCACCGCTTGAAGACGTCACTCAAAATCTGTTTTTACAAATTCCTAATTTACAGCCCACATTTGTGAGCCCTTATTATATTAAAGAATTGAAAATCCTAATTCTTTTGAGTCTTTGCAGAATGTCTTCACTGTTTCTAGTGAATATTCGTTTAAGTCTTTTCCCATCAATGAAAGTTTTTTGATGATTGCAGGAGTACATGTGATGATGTCTACTCCCAATTCATTTGCTTGGTAAATGTTGAACACTTCTCTTGGAGATGCCCACAACAATTCGCAACCTTTTTTAGTTTTGCAAATTTCCAATGCTTCTTTCATGATTGGCATTGGATCAACCCCTGTGTCTGCAATTCTTCCAGCAAATACTGAAACAATGCTTGGAACATTTTCAGTCAAGTTGTCCACAACTTCTCTTACTTGATCCACTGTAAAGATTGCTGTAACGTTAAGTTTGATTCCTTTTGAACTAAGTTTTTTCAATAATGGAGCAGTTGATGTTCCATCGCTTGTAGTTACTGGAATTTTAACGTAAACATTATCTCCCAATGAAGAGATTTTGTCTGCTTCTTTTTCCATAGTTTCTAAATCATCTGCAAATACTTCAAATGATACTGGATATTCTGTAATTTCTTCTAGAACTTTCTTGGCAAATTCAACGTAATCAGTGATTCCAGCTTTCTTCATCAATGATGGGTTAGTTGTGAATCCCGTTACTTTTTTTGATGCCAATGATTCTAACATGTCTTCTAATACTGCACCGTCTGAGTAAATTTTTGTGTTAATTTTATCCATTTCAACCTCTTTCTTGTGTAGTTCAAATTATTGTTCGTTGTTAATTGCCGTATCTTTCTTAGTGATAATTGAAGGAGCTATTAAAACTACTGCCAAAACAGCGATAATAATGTAAACTCCGACATTACCCATAGCGTTACCGATTTTTCCTAATAAAATTCCCAAAACTCCGAAGTCAAAATCTCCGAATGTTGTATTATTGAATCCTAATTGTCCTAAAACTGGAAGTAAGAATGCTGGAAGGAATGCCAAGAATAATCCGTTGATGAATGAACCTATCATAGCTCCTCTTCTACCACCAGTTGCATTACCGTAAATACCAGCAGTTGCACCACAGAAGAAGTGAGGAACAAGTCCAGGAATGATCAATACTCCACCGATAGCTCCCAATATAAACATACCGATTAATCCGCCGACAAAACTACATGCAAATCCCAAAATAACTGCTGTTGGTGCGTATGGGAAAAATACTGCACAGTCAACTGCAGGAACAGAGTTTGGAATTAATTTTGTAGCAATACCTTCGAATGCAGGAATTAAATCTGCCAAGATCATTCTAACACCGGCATATACGATTGCTACACCAACTGCGAAGTTTAACGCAGAGATGATTGCAAACAAATATGGGTTTTGTCCGTTAGACATTTTGCCGACGAAATCTGGACCAGCTTTGATGCTTGCGATTAGATAGAACACAATCATTGTCAACGCTGTTGAAATTGTTGTGTTTCTCAAGAAACCCCATTTTTCTGGAATTTCGATATCTTCAGTTGATTTGGAATCTTTTCCAACTAATGAACCGATGAACGCCGACAAATAATATCCCAATGAGCCAAAGTGACCAAGAGCTATCTCATCTCCATCAGTAGCCTTCAAAGTGTATTTTTGTCCGATTGCTGGAGAGATTGAACTCCAAGCTCCCAATATAAATCCACCAGCCAATACCAAAGCGACGCCCTTAAATCCGATTGCACCTAAAGTTGCTGACAATAGACAAGCCATGAAGAAGCTGTGATGACCAGTTAAGAAAATATATTTGTATCTTGTAAATCTTGCTATTAATAAGTTAAAAATAAGTCCTACTAACAAAATTGACATTGTTTCTACGCCCAAAACTTTTTGCGCAACAGATGTGATAGCTTCGTTATTAGGAACAACACCTGTGATGTTGAATCCGTGTTGAATCATTTGACTCAATGGATCCAAGTTAGTTGTAATAACATTCGCACCTGCAGCCAACATTAAATATCCCAAAATAGGACCCAATGTACCAGTCATTACCTTGTGAGCTGGTTTTTTAAGTGCGATAAGACCTACCATTGCGATAAGACCCATCAAAAACGCAGGCTCAGATAGAATGTCTTTTAAAACATTTAAAAATCCCATAAATTCCTCCTTAATTTTTTAAATCAATTTATTTGAATTCTTCTAAAACAGGAACCAAATCTTCTTCGATTTTCTTTCTGTTAGTGTAGCTTTTTACTATGGCTACTTTTTGATCATCTGAAAAAATTGACTTAAATTCCTTAACAGTTACAAAAAGGTCAGCGCCTTTTCCTACAGCTGCGTTAGAATCACAAGATTCAACGTTCGCTTCAATTCCCATTTCCTTGCAAATAGCTTCCACTTTCATTTTCAAAAGAAGACTACTTCCAATTCCGTTTCCACAAACAGTTACAATATTAATCATCATTTCCCTCCTCTAATTTTTCGTTAATAATATCCAACATTTCATCTTCAGATTTTGCATCGATAAGCTTATCTGTAATCTCATCAGAATCCAAAAGCACTGCCAATTGTTGAAGTGCTACAATGTGTGATGAAGAATCCACCGCTGCCAAACAGAATAAAATCCTAACCCAGTTGTCCTCATCCTCTTCTTCGTTTCTAAAATTCACAGGCTCATTTAATTTTGTCAAACTAATAGCCATTTTGGCTACATTGCCGTTTGGTCGTGCGTGAGGAACAGCGATGTTAGGAGCAAGCACAATGTAAGGGCCAGCATCCTCTACGCTTTTTATCATATCAGCAACATATTGTTCATTAATGTAACCATTGTCCAACAAACTTTTTGCTGCAATTCTGATTGCATCCTTCCAATCATTTGCACGATCTTCAATTCGTATCAATTCTTTTTTTATTAAATCGCTCAAACTATCACCTCTTTACAAAAAAATATTGGTTAACAAAAGTATTGTTAACCTTATTTTACCATATATTCACATTAGATTATATATGCGTTTCAAAAAAATTTGCCAATTTAAAGGATTAAACTACCAATCGTAATTATCACCGGCAAAGTCACCACCGAAAATATCGTCGACAAACACAAAGCCCTTGATGGAAAATCCGTAGATTTATTAAACATCAAACAGAAAAGCACGCTCACTCCTGCAATCGGAGCTGATGCCATCGCCAATGTTGCAATCTTTGCATCTGAATTCATCGGAATAATGAACAAAATTGCGATATAAATCAAAGGAAACAAAATATTTCTGATAAAAGAAACTTCCCACGCCATTTTGTCTTTGTGAAAAGGCTCTGTAATACTCACGAAATTTGCACCGATAATTATCATACTAAGAGGAGTATTCATACTAGCCAAATAAAAAACAGGTTTTGTCACAACATTCGGCATTTTATAAATAACCCCGAAGAAAAACAAAACAAATCCTAAAACAGACGAAATAATACAAGGATTTTTCACAACTTTGTTCCATTGAATCTTGCCATTTCCAGTCATCTCGTACAAACCAATTCCATGACTCCACAACAAAATATTGAACACTGCCAAATAAGGAATAGCGAAAAAAGTTCCTTCCGCACCAAGCAACGCTTCAATCAAAGGAATTCCCATGAAACCACAATTGCTGTATACAGATGCGAATTTGTATGTACTTATGTTTTCGTTCTTAGAAAATCTATCAAATTTGAACAAAAAATGAGAAATCAAAATAGATGAACCCATCAAAACTACTGCAGCAAGGGCAGTCATCAAAAAATTATTCAAAAGCACTGGCGTAACAGGTCTATTAAACGCGTTAATAATAACGCTTGATCCCACCACATACATTACAAATCCAGTCATTTCTCTGATAGTTTCTCTACTGAAAAATCCCGTTCTTGCAAAAATATATCCCATCGCCATGAACACAAACATAATCAAAATCTGCTGCAACGTAACTAAAAAAATAAAAAACCACTCCTTAATACTCAATTATTTTATTATACCATCTTTGTGAAAATTTTCTAGTATTAATTTGAGGCTTTGATGTGCGAAACGAGTGATTCATTATCGAAGATTGCTTCATAATACAGAAAACCAGCTTTGTTATTCTTGTTGCAATGAAAAAAAGCAGATTACCTATTTTGCTAAGAATATCATACGGAGAAAATAATAATAATATCAAGCGAAGTGAACCGTAAAAAATTGTGCTGTTTGAGTGCGTAGCACGAGTTCACAATTTTAGGTTCACAAGCTTAGAGTTTATTTATTTTCGTAGTCTAGATGTTCGTGCAAATTGGTTTTCTGCTCTGTATGTTATGAATCTACCTACGACAATTTTTGTAGAAAGATGAGTGATTTTCGAGTTTTTGTGATTTTATTCGTTCGTATCGGTGTCTATTTTTGTATGACCCTGTAAAGTGTAAATGTCCTGCGATTTTGTTGTAATGAAAAAACAGATTACCAGTTTTGCTAAGAATATCATACGGAGAAAAATAATCATAAAATCAAGCGAAGTGAACCGTTAAAAAATCGCACTGTCTGAGCGTTAGCGAGTTTGCGATTTTAGGTTCACAAGCTTAGAGTTTATTTATTTTCGTAGTCTAGATATTCGTGCAAACTGGTTTTCTGCTTTGTAAATTTTGAAACAGTCTATTCTTCTCCAATCAAAAAAGAGCATCGCATGATGCTCTCATTATCTATTTTACTAATTTTTTGAGTGGTGTTTTCTTCAATGTTTCGATAAATACTTCATTTTTACCGAAGAACAATATCAATGTGTATCCGATGACGCTGATGAAGAATACTGCCAACAAGTTAAGTGTGTAATGTGTGATAAATTTTGTAACCACAAATTTCGTCAAAAGTATCCACAAAGCTCCTGCTACTGCGTATTTCATTGTGTAGAATAATTTGTCCATTTCAAAGTAAACTCTTGCTTCTTTAAATTCAAATAGACACACAACAACTACTACTAATTCTGAAATTGCCGTAGTGACTGCTGCACCATTTTGTTGCCAAAGTGGTATAAAAACTAGATTTAACCCTACATTTACGAACGCCGATATCGTCGTCGCTTTCAAGTTCAACGCTTCTTTTCCCAAAGGAACGTTCATGCACGTTGTGATTACACCACCAGTTATTGCGAAAAATACTGACACTGCTAGAATTTGTAACGAAAGTGTCGCCGCAATGAATTTTTCTCCAGATAGAATGTAGACGATGTTTTTGGATAAAACTCCAAGTCCTGTGCACATTGGTATCATTAATAATAGCAAGAAACTTGAGATTTCTGTCAACAATTGTCTGAATTCTGTTTTATCATCTAATGTCGCTGCCTTGGAAAGCCTTGGAATTGTAACCATGTAAATCGCACCTAGCATTTGTTTTACAACAGAGTATACCTTCACACTTACTGCATATAGTCCTGTGTAAAAATCTCCAGAAATCCAGCCAAGCATTGTCATGTCTGCGCTGACATACACCAAAACTGCGATGCTGTTTGAAAAGAAAAGCATGATAGGCTTTATGTGTCTTTTCAGATTTAGTTTGAGAGTTGGTTTCAAGCTTACATATCTTCTTACATGTAACATATTTGAAACACACACCAAACCATTTACGAAAACCGTAAGTCCAGCGTATTTTAAGTAATCGTCTTTGGTTTTTACTACGAAAAATAATAAAATTACACCAATAGTTTGAATTATGATACTTCTGATTGTAATGTACAAATAATCCTCGTGGATTGCGTTGACCCATTCAACTCCAAGTGTCGCGAATATTATGCTCAAACTTTGAATGAAAACAAGCGTTGCATAGTCGTGCATTTTCACAGAAACTACACAGAATACAGCCAAACAAATGTAAGAAATCAACGTAGACAACAAGTTGATGGAGAAAACTTCCCTCGAAAATTGATTGAGTTTTGTTCTATTTTCTCTGTATTTGGAACCTTCTCTGACTGCGTAATTGGTAATTCCAAGCGATGCAATCAGCATGAATATTTTAATAATTGAATCCCCGTAACTTACCTTTCCCATGTTTGCTACTTGCAAAATTCTCGTAGCATAAGGAAAAGTTATCAACGGGTACACAACGCTCAGCCCAACTTTGATTAAATTAAGCATTGCGTTTAATTTAAGTGATTTTTGCTTTGCCAAGTTTTTCCTCTCCTATGTGCAAAATTTATACTTACTATATTGTATCACACCTAACCAGATAGATTATTACAACATTTCAAAATTTCCAACAAAAAAATAACCGTCACTTCAAAACAATGACGATTATTTTCCAGGTAAAACCTGTATGGACTTTGCTGAATCTATTATACCACAATTTTTTAAAAATTGTTATAACATTTCAATAAAAGCACCAATTCTTGTATTTAATTGTCCAATATCTGATTTTGAATAATCAGTTTCCACAGCGATGTATGGAACATTCTTCTTATCGTTGCAGAATCTCTTAATTGACAAACCTTCAACTTGGTAAGGAGTACAAGCTTGTAAATGCATGTCGATAACACCATCAACCTTGTATTCGTCGATTAATTTGTCCAATAATTTAAGTCTGTTTTCGTTTGGACTCACACATGCACAACCGATGTTCATGTATTTTCTAGCAATAGCATCAATCATATCTGGATTGTCAACATCGACATTTTCATCAATAGCCTTAGCGCCACCACAGTTTTCGTAGCTAACCACAACTGCACCGTTGTTTTCGACTGCTTCGATAACTTTTTCAGTCGCACCACCGATAGGACAACCAGTAATCAAAATTCTTGGTTTGCCACTGATGTGCTTGTGTTCAGACATAACCTTAGCTTTTAATTCTTCAAGCATTTGTGGAATTTGTTCCTTGTCAAAATCAAATTGCACACCATTTAATACATGCCACAATTCTCCACCAGTAATTGGCAAATCATCAGCCTTCATTATAGAATAGAAGTCCTTTACAGCAGATCTCTCAGCGTTTTTCACTTCAATTGCATGCTTTAATTTTTCATCTGTGATTTCAACGCCGAATAAATCTTCGATAGTTTTAATCATCTTTCTGATTTCTTCTTTCCATAAAATAAGACCTTGTTCAGTATTCTTGTTTGGAAGCTCCATAACATGAACTGGCTTGAATTCTCCCAAATATTCGTACATCTTCTTCTTGCCATCGCAAGTAGTTTCTCCGACAACCAAATCAGAGAAATAGAAGAACGGACACTTATCTGTCAACGCAAAACCATAAGAAGATTTGATAAGTGGGCATAAGTTTTTAGGCAAATCCCTCTCAGCATCTTGAATAGTTTCGTCACTTGTAGCACACAAACTAACACAAGTAGCACCAGCTGCAACAGCTAACTCTTGTGGAAAAAACGTACAAAAAATTCCTATAACAGGAATATCCTTATCCTTTATTTCTTTTACCTTCAAAAAAGCATTTTGACGACTTTCTGCAAAATCGTTAAAAACTTCTGGTAATTCCTTCTTTAAATCAACCATCTAATCACCTCGTAACAAATAATATCATTTAATCAATAATATATCAAAATGATAATCGTTATTTATAGATTTTCTCTATAAATGACCTCCCTAGCCCTCTAATGGATGATTTGAGGAAAATTGTGAATAGATTTTGGATTTTCTAGTTGCAATGAAAAAAGCAGATTACCAAGTTTGCTAAGAATATCATACGGAGAAAATAATAATAAATTCAAGCGAAGTGAACCGTTAAAAAATTGTGCTGTTTGAGTGCGTAGCACGAGTTCACAATTTTAGGTTCACAA
>OAVX01000633.1_pt1 | contig 16674 bp, 11 predicted proteins | sample 1476471 | NCBI WGS metagenome assembly OAVX01 (sample SAMEA2580114, study PRJEB22360) | human gut metagenome | biome: human gut; feature: human-associated habitat; material: faeces | place: Denmark | collected 2008/2010
TTTATCATACTGAAGAATCTGTTAAAAGTATCATGACTGGGGATGAACTCCAGGCCGGGTATGCGACTCTTGAAAAAAGCAATTTTCGAATTGCCAAATTCCTCAATTTCATTCCAGGACTGGACCTCACAGATTACAGCAGCAATGAATATATAGATACTAGTTTCCATTTTATGGACTTTCTTGCGGTTCATACTAGGATCTTCTATTTGTTTACAAAGGTCAATTATACCAATTTCCATGTTAGTTTATGTTTCAATATATTTTATAAAGATAAGAAAAAACAATCGACACAAACAGACAATAACACATTAATAATCAACAATATAACAAATAAACAACAAGGAATAGTATAGTAAAAAATATAATATATTTACTCTGGAACGCTTAGTTGAATTTATAGTTTCACCAAGGTGAAGCAAGCGTATCACTTGGGTGACTACGCCTCTCCACTTAGATGCCAATGTATTGTCACCTAGGTGAAACCACAAAAGAAGACAGACAAAAGATAAGCATCCGGGATTGTGCGTGTTTTTTCCAGTCATAACAAAGTCAAAAGCCTAACGTACTTCGTTTGGCTTTTGATTTTATAACAGCTTGAAGAGAAATACACAAGAGGCCGAATGCTTACAATTCTTCCATAAACTTGACCAACGAGTGAACAATGCTTCAATCCATATACACCCACGCAGGGTGTGACTATGGTTGTCTATACACGTATTCACCTCGTCATTGTTTCAATCCACACACCCACGCAGGGTGTGACAACGTCCATAATGTATCCGGCGCAAGCTTCCCAGTTTCAATCCACACACCCACGCAGGGTGTGACCTTTTTGTACATTTGCAATGTGTTCAGAATATGTTTCAATCCACACACCCACGCAGGGTGTGACTGCAGCAACAATCTTTTGTTCAGAATTCAATAAGTTTCAATCCACACACCCACGCAGGGTGTGACTTATTTATCATTTCCTTCATTTCAGAACGGAGTGTTTCAATCCACACACCCACGCAGGGTGTGACGATGTTACAGTATACTTCAGTGTGTCCGCCAAAGTTTCAATCCACACACCCACGCAGGGTGTGACTCAATCCATCACGTCTACCAAATTAATAAAAATAGTTTCAATCCACACACCCACGCAGGGTGTGACTCTGTATAACCTCATAGAGCGTGCTGCCATAGCGGTTTCAATCCACACACCCACGCAGGGTGTGACAAAAATATAAAGCATTCTCACAAAACATTAAAAGTTTCAATCCACACACCCACGCAGGGTGTGACTAGTGGATATTTCTGCACTGTCTATGTTTGGATAGTTTCAATCCACACACCCACGCAGGGTGTGACGTTTGCAATACAAACGATAGAGAATTCTGATAGTTTCAATCCACACACCCACGCAGGGTGTGACAAAAATATGCATGCCCATTAGGAATATAAATTTGTTTCAATCCACACACCCACGCAGGGTGTGACTTCTAAAAATGACAGAAGAACATTTTCATCAAATGTTTCAATCCACACACCCACGCAGGGTGTGACAGCATCTTTTCTATACAATGTTTCAGCTATGGTGTTTCAATCCACACACCCACGCAGGGTGTGACTCACTAATCCGAAAATACTATGTTGATAAGATGTGTTTCAATCCACACACCCACGCAGGGTGTGACAAGAGGAGGTTCTCCGGATCATCAACTATTGTACGGTTTCAATCCACACACCCACGCAGGGTGTGACTCACTAATCCGAAAATACTATGTTGATAAGATGTGTTTCAATCCACACACCCACGCAGGGTGTGACAAGAGGAGGTTCTCCGGATCATCAACTATTGTACGGTTTCAATCCACACACCCACGCAGGGTGTGACCCCGCTACCGCATGTTCTCGGAAGGCACCCCTCTGTTTCAATCCACACACCCACGCAGGGTGTGACGCACGAATGGCAATCCTTGCTTTTTTCAATTCACCCTCTGTTTCAATCCACACACCCACGCAGGGTGTGACATTTTTAGAGTTTGTCTGCGAATTGGACAATAAATGTTTCAATCCACACACCCACGCAGGGTGTGACTCTATATCTAATAACATATTATAAATCAGCAAATTTAATCCACTGTTATGCGAATCATCATTATTATTCAACTTCATAACAAAGAAATACCCTACAAATAATTTAATCTACTGATTATTAACACATGCGAAGATACTACTTTTTTTGTAACACACCACATTCGCATTATATTATAAGAGCCTCCTCAAGTTTATACGCCGTTTCAACACCTATTACTTCCACCCTCTTATTCTCATTTTTACTAAGAATATAAAAACGAACACTATCAAGAGACATATCAATAATATCCCTAACTCTCCCTTTTAGAAGAGAATATTGCGCTTCCGTCACTACACACTCAAAGACTGAGTTCTGCACCCTCTGTCCATAATCCAGACAAGCCTTGGCCACACATCGTAAACGGCGAGCCCCCTCTTTGCTTGTAGTATCCACATCGTAAGTCACAAGAATGTACATAATTAAAAATCATTTTATAAGAAATACCGGATAATCGTCAATATCCTGCCTGATATATCTTGCCATTAACATAGCCTGCACATAAGGCAGAAGCCCTATTTCAACTTTTTCATTAAGATAAGGATGAATTATCACTTCCCTTTTCCTTGCCTGCCATGCAGTAATAAAAGTCTTTTTCCCTTTATCTGTCATAACAACCCCATTATCACCTTGGAACAAGAAGTCTTTTACTGAAATCTGTCTTTTATTAATCAACGACAAAATAAAACGGTCGCCAAGGTAAGCACGTAACTCTTCCATCATATCTAAGGCCAACGATGTGCGCCCCGGACGGAGTGTATGGAGAAACCCGACGTATGGATCAAGGCCAACAGTTTCGAGAGCGGCCGCAACATCATTGGCTATCAACGTATATGCAAAAGACAACATGGCATTCACCGCATCCTTGGGAGGACGACGATTGCGACCATGAAATGGGAAATCAGTCTTCTGATTAAGTATCAAGATTGGCAATACCTCAAAATAGGCATTCGAAGCCATTCCCTCATAACCAATTAATTCCGTCTTATCTTGAGCCTTCAAAGCATCACGCTTGGCACGTTCCAATACTTGCACCGCCCTATTAATGTCTTCATTCTCACCATAATCACGAATATATCTCCTCAATATATTGCGATAGTTTTGAATCTTACCACCAATCATCAACCTAACCACATGCAACGACCAAGATGCATCGTCCGACAATTGGTACTGCTTTTTGCGTAACAGAACATTCCCTTTCGTAGCACCTTGAACCCTGCTGATAAATCTGCCTTGTGGAGAAAGAAATGTGAGTGATATACCATTGTCACTACACAATTTCATCACACCGGGACTTGCGCCCATATATCCGAACGTAACGATGCCCTCTATATTTATGACAGGAATACGAAACACCTCCTCCTGCTGAACAGATATAACAACATTCAGCCCATCCTTACTAAGATACGCTTCCGGTGTCGTCACATACAAAGTATTCAATAGTTTTCTCATAGATACAGATTTTTAGTAAGGTAATTATCTACCGAAGTACAATTATTTACCATTTCCGGCATGCAGATATCTTTCAGCGAGCACTTGTCACAATGTTTCCCATATTCAGCCTTCGGGATAACCGCTTTACTAAATATATCGTGCATATCCCGGGCACATTGTCTGACTATATTTCGCAGCTCCTCCGTTATATCCACATTAACCCGATGGCGAAGCTCCCCATAAAAGAAAGAGCCGTATGGTATATGGATAGCATACATTTCTTCTATGCACATGATTTGTGCTGCCAACTGCACTTCATCCACCTCGTTTCTTTTCGGTTTGCCATGCTTATACTCCACAGCAACCGGTTGCCATCGCCCCGGATAGTTGGGATGCAAAATCGTATTTTCAAAAGATGAGGAAGGAAGTAACTCTATGGCATCAGAGATTCCATAGAGTCCAAGTTCACGCGAAGCGATATTCACCGCACGCAATGTTATCTGGTCACCACACTTTTGTCTATAAAACGGATCATCTACATGCTTGTGCAGAATCTGTCCTTCGATGGTGAGACGATTATCATCCCATTGCTGCTCAATGTGTATCAAAGCCCATTGCCGGGGACAGAACCTAAAGTGCTGAATCCCCGACAACATGAGCATATCGTCTTCATTGTACATACGATGGAATTATATCAGTTCCTCAATAGTTACATTTGATGGAGCATTCTCCTTATCTATAGTAACTGAATAGTCGATGAATGAGCGTGGTGCTCCATCGCAGACTTTCTCCACTTTTACCAATTCAAACAACTTGTTGGCGGGAGCATTACCCAATATGGAGTCATGCTTGAAGACTATCAGTTTTTGAGCACTCATCAATCCACGTGCCGCCGAACGATCCACATCGAACATGTTCTTTAAAGCTTCCCAAAATAGTTCAAGGTCTTCTTCAGAAAATCCTGTCTGTTGTGCCAAGTTAGCGGAGATGAAGCCGTGACAGACATAGAGGCCATAAGGAATGGTCGCTTTACGTCCCTGTATTCCCACTTGTGATTCATAGGTCTTTTCTTCATCACGAGCTACACATACGGTTAATGCATGCTCTGCTGAAACAATCATATCTTGCGAACGGGCAAAAGTCATTTGAATCGGCCCCCTCACTTGTCCTGCGTTAGGTCCGGTTGAGAGTACTGCTCCAAAAGTCCTAACGTCAAAGAAGCGTCTGCACATAGCAATTTTACCAGCTGAACTCTTATCGGCAGGAGCTTTTTCTTTGATTTTTAGTTCTATTCCTAAATCTTCTTTGTACATTTTGCGGATTTCTTCATTAATAAAGACCTCTTCTCCAGAAATTTCTTTGGATTTGACAAGAATATCGTTACCTGCTTTTCCTGCTTGGGCTATTTGTACATAATTACGTACCTTGCGTTTCAAACAAACATCTGTAACAAGGCCTATACCAGTTTCAGCATCTATCCGAGGAAGATTACCTGCATCCGGGTCACCATTTGGATTACCATCTTGTACATCAAAAATGTAAACGAAATCAATTCTATTCTTTAATTCTGACATAATTGTATATTTTTAAAAATTATTCTTCAGTTTCTTGATTCTCTCTGTGAGCTTTCTGATGATAATAGCCGAGGAAGAATCGTCCTTGATCTTCCAAACTCAATGTATTAGGAAAATTTTGAATTAAAACTATTATCTCTTTCTTTTGATTATCAAAGAAATTAGCAAGGCCTTTCTTCTCTTTAGCCAATTTAGCATAATGACTGTTTGATAATTTGAGAACTGTTGAAAATACTGTAGATGGCGTAGATGAAGCCGCGTTCATGTAACTTGAACGAATGGAATCTTGTTTATTTGCTGCATATTGTAGGTTTTCCAACACGGCAAACAGCCTTCCACAAAGATACCCTTGATTTTGATTTTCTTTGTCTAACATAATATCTAATTTTTTATGGTTGTTATTTTCGTTTAGTCTGTTGAGATATGCCTTGATGATAGCAGCACGCACTATATTGACGGATTGTTCTGCACGTATGCGACGAATACATGCTTGAAAGAGAGAAGCCGGATACGGCAACCCTTGAAATATGCTTCTCACCACAGCATCAGGAAGGTTGGGAGTCGCATCACTTGACTTTCCTCCAAGAGTAACATTTCCAAGAATGGAATGCAGTCCCACGTACGGCTTCTTATCTTTGCAAGTGTCAACCATCTCCATATCCGTAAAATGTTTACTTATCAAACCTGCAAATTCACGCAAAGGCATCTCATTCCAATATACTACCGCAATTCTTGCCGAATTAGGAGCCAAACCCAAAATGAAGAATTTGTCATCATCGTTTGCCGATAATTTTCCGTTATAGATAGACTGGAAAGTATCATATACTAACTTTATGCGCCTGTTTGAGTCGTCATTTTCTTCTTCAATCCGCCCCAACAAAGAAAATAGACTATTTTCGGACTCTTTTGAAGCCTCGCTATTGGAGGAAGCCCAGAAAAGATAAGTACGTGAGCCCACCATAAACTTATTGTGAGAATCCGAACGCAGCAAATGATTCAATGCGGTTGTATATGCAAATTCAGCTTCTTCTGATATTGGAGCATTGTATCCTTTAGATTTCCCATACGAATCATACCCGGAATTAACTTGAAATGCAACTAGTTTAGCTGTTTCTTGGCTTCCAAGTATCTTTGTAGCAGTTGTAATCTCTACAACTTTTGAATATCTCCCTGTTATCAAACAAAGATTTCCTGCCACGCCATGATTCTCGTCAAACAAATTTATCAATTCCCTTTTCGAAGCCACTATTTTCGTATCCCCTTCTATAAGGAAAGAAAAGGTAGAATATTTCTTATTAAGATTTTTGGCTATATCATCCCATAAAGAATCTTTCTGCATAGCCCCAACTATAAAAGAATGGTCTTGCTGATAAAATGCATAAACAGCTTTTATGTCCTCATTATCCGGAAAAGCATCATATATATCTTTTACTTTCGCCTTAAATACTTCAAAGTACTTACGTATCTTTTCCATATCCCCCTTATCGGAATAACCAAATACATATTTACAATTGTCATACAAATAGTTTGCAACAGGGGCACTTGACCGGCTAACACTTTTCTTAACAAGAAACCGCTGTGCCGACTTCTTATCTATGCGCCTGTCTTCAAAGCGCAGAAATTTTCCACATCTATCAATAACAATAATAAATCCAATCTCTTTGTATTCTAAACCAAAAGGGGCCACATCATCTCCACTTCGATGATAGTAATCATATAATGCTTTCAGTATCATCTCAACACCTCCTCACTATCTTTATCCGGTACAACAATCACTCCCTTTTTCATTTGGGCTCTATAAAACATAGCATTCGGTTTTTGTGGATTTTCCTCAAAGTCCATATCATAAAGCATAATGCCGAAATCCCTGTCTTCGGCTAAGGGATAATCAAGATTATCAGTACTTTCAATATACTTCCAGTTTGCAGAAAACTCACGACATCCGAGATAGGGCTGCGTAAAACATTGCCCTTGTGATGCCCTGCGTTCGAACATCTGATAATACTTCATAGGATTCTCGTCGGCACTTGGCTGATGCTTGGCAAAAGCCTCTTTCGGACGGTCTTTTACCGGAATAAATACTAACTTAGCATAAATTCGGTAACGCACATCCAACAGAAGCAACGTGTTCTTCTGCTGACGTTTATCTTCAATAATGATAGGTGATTTACTGGCAACTGCCCCCACCTCATTCCGTCTAATGGTAGCCCATTTAATAGGTCTGAGTACCTCAATCTTTGTTACCTGCCAACGCATGGCATAGCGTTTAAACAGTATCGCTTCAAAGATGGCGCGTGCCGCCGATGGCGTTATGACATCGTAACTCACACGCTCTACTTTCAATTCCGGACGAGTGAAACAAGCCCAATCGCCCCACACCTCCAGACAATATTCTTTATCTGTATATTCCATATCATTCATCGTTTTCCTTGTTTTCCAATAAATCTTCCGGCTTCTGACCTTCAAAAAACCTTTTTGCCGACAAGGGAGTTACCACTTCACGACCGGTTTTTTGCTCCAACTGTTCGCGTGCCACACGAGCCACATCACCACCGTCAGCCGCACACTGCATATTTTCACCCAATGTCTGAGGATTTTTAGCTTTAGTAATACTTGTCGTAGAGAGTTCGGCCAGCATATTAAGAACCAATTCTTCATTGGTCATATTGTCCCGGAGATTTTCTTTCTTCAAGCCCTTGAACTGTTTGTACTCCTTTGCCGACTTTCCGGTCCATTGCTGATAGATAATGTCTGTAAGAGTAGCATATTGAACACCTTCCTCTACATTATGTAGTTTCCATTGATCTGTAAGATCTTTACGGATTTCAATGCTCTTCAAGCGTTGGTTTATCCAGTTGTCAGAGTAACCAAGTCGCTTGTAGTCCATCATAGCTTGCTCAATACTCAACTCAGGGTCTTGCATCTGATCAAGACGTTCGGATGCTACATGTGCCATCCATTGCTTGAACGGTTCTGCCTTGGGAGATGGGATAGACTGAATGATACGTAGTAGTTGTTCTGTATCAGCCACATCTGTAAGTCGCATCTTACCGTCTGTGGCTTTCATTTTCAAACCGTGACAATTTGTCACGGTTTCATTTCCCTCTTCTTTAAGTCTTTGCTTTAACTTACGCCAATAAGCAGTTGCATCAACACTGTCTGTTAAAACTGACACCACATCAACTATCGAAAAATACCATTTTTCCTTTTCATCATCCCACACGGTGCGGACTTTACGTTCTTCAAACAATTTCAATGTTTCTTTCTTTGTCATATCCGTTTCTTTATATCATTAATACTTCCTCCAGCCAATGGTTATCAAGGCTGAGACCTGTGGTTTTATTATACTGAGACCTGTCTGCCAATACATATATTCCTTCCAATATTTCTTCGACAAGCCCATAGCCTTTCAGTTGCTTAAAATCATAGGAACGGATGCCTACAGTAAATTTCGCCAATTGCTTCACCAACGAGTAGGTACACCCCGATTCTTTCAACTGCTCTATAAGTTCCATGCTGTTTTCCCAATTTACGATAACATTTATACTTGTATCATCAATCAGGCGAAATTCTTTTGATGCAGTTTCAAAACATAACTCAGTAGGTTTGTAGAGCCAGTGCTTTATATCCTTTTCATCAAATGTTTGTTTTCTGCTATACAATTGACAAAAATAGGCTTTCATGGTAGAAGGAGCAAACCAATCACTATCTTCCGGCAAATTCAACCGAGCATTGTTGGAGTCAGCCATTGAACCGAAGAGCTTTCGCTTCTCTGCCGCCAGACTGAACACAAATGTATGTCCCATGGCACTTCGTCCTTCCCGATTGCACCGTCCCGCTGCTTGCAATACAGAATCGAGTCCTGCTTCTTGACGGAACACAACCGGAAAGTCTATATCCACACCGGCCTCCACAAGCTGGGTTGCAATGACCCTGACAATCGGCTGCGACTCATCCTTCAATAAAGTTTTTATTTTACCAATAGTTTCGTGTAAGTGGGCAGGGCACATCATTCTAGACAAATGCAATTTCACTCCGTCATTGGGCAAACGGTCATACAGCTCTTTGGCATCTTTACGAGTGTTCACTATGCACAACACCTTATTATATTCAGACACCTTTGCAGCTATCTCATCGTATGTTTTTCCTGTATCATCGATTGACAACTTCACACGGCGAAGCTGGTCATGCAAAGCAAATTCTTCCGGAATAATTTCCTTGATATGTTCTATTCCCTTAAAATCAGCTTTAGGATTTGTTCCTTCTATCAGACCACTCAGTACCGGCTGGCTTGCCGTGGTAAACAATACCGAAACCCCGAACATTTCCTGATACGCTTTCAGCGCATCGACTATCGGCCGCAAGAAGCCGGTTGGCAACATCTGAACCTCATCCAAAACAAGAATTGAATTTGCCATGTTGTGCAGTTTGCGGCAATCAGATGTTTTATTGCTAAACATAGATTCAAAAAGCTGTACATTGGTAGTGACAATAATGGGATAGTCCCAATTCTCTGTAGCCAATTTTGCTTTTTCCCTATTTTCCTCGTCCTTAATATCATCGGGGTCGAAATTACTATGATGCTCCAATACATTTTCTTCACCAAAGATTTCCTTCAAAAGCCCTGCCGTTTGCACAATGATACTGGTATATGGGATGGCGATGATGATACGATTCATTGAATGGCTTACAGCATGCTTCATGGCCCATAACAAAGAAGAAAGTGTTTTACCGCCTCCCGTCGGAACTGTAAGACTATAAAATCCTTTTTCGCTTGAAGAAGTTCTACTGCATTGTTCTTTCACTTGCTGGCGGATGCGGTTCACTTTCGTATCGGCTGCATTCGATTGCAGTTTTTGCATATATGCCTCCAGCTGTGGAAGCAAATCGGCAAGCGTAGCCGAATTTCCCCGCTTCCGCCATGACTCTACATCCATAAACCGTTCTGTATCGAGCCGGTCGGCATCTACAAGACAGGAAAAAAGCATACGGGAAAGGTGATGAAAGTGTTTCCATTCAACCTTTGATTTAGAAAAAGGTGAATCAATAAATTCTTGGAATAATAAAGGTTTGTTTATGCTAATGTCACCCTCGTTTATTTCTTTGGACAATAGCCTCTCTTTCAATATGTTTTCCACATCCCCGAAATCATGTAACCCTGTGTGATGAGAAATAATTTGGTTTACAAGAAGATGGGAAACATCCTTTCCCATAAGTTCTTTTGCCAATATTCCACCCACAAAAGCATGGGTATGATCATCATAGCGCTTCTTGTCACTCGTAGGCAAACCATTCATCTTGCGTATGTATTGCTGGAATGCCGCCCGTTCCTTTCCTTTGTCATGAAGTAGGCCGAGCGCACGCCCCCAAGAAGGAAGTCCGAACTGCCCGGCGAAGGATGCCGCCATATCAGCAACCCCCTTTTGATGTTCATCATTGGTTTGTATCATCCATTGACCATTATCCCTATTTTGATACAAATGGGATATCAACTGATTTTTCTCTATCATCTGATTAAATTTATAAGGCTAACATTCCACAAATATAGTGAATAATATCAGACTCTCGCAAAAGAAAATCATATTTCAGGTCAGCTCCATCAGTTTTCATCCTTAAAACAAGAAATACAACCAACAACGACAAGAACAGGCATTCCGCTTTGTCGCCTCTACGCGGGAAAAAGAGAACAAACCATTTCGGGGGGATACAAAAATTTCCGTCACTACACCTCTTTTAGAATCAGTAAGATGTAGTGACGGAAGAAAAAACAATCTGATTATCCACATAGGTAATCCAGCATTTATATTTCAAAACAAATAACGTATAAAGCAAACGTTATCGGGCATTCCCATGTGATGCAATCATCCATCAATGAAGCTTTTATGATATGATTGCAGATAATTAGTAAACATCAAGCTTTCACCACCGCCAGCAACTCATCCGGTGTAACCAGTGACTGCTCGCCTGTAGTCATATTCTTCAAAGTCAGTTTCCCTTCGTTCATTTCATTTTCACCAACAATAGCGACAAAAGGAATCTGCTTGTCATTGGCATATCCCATCTGCTTCTTCATTTTAGAAGCATCCGGATAAATTTCAGCGCGCACCCCTGCTTCACGGACTTTTGCCAAGATAGGCAGACAATAAGCAGCCTCTTTATCGCCGAAGTTTACAAACAACAGCTCGGTTCCGTTCACCGCTTCTTTCGGATACAAATCCAACTGATTCAACACATCAAAAATACGGTCGGCTCCGAAAGAGATACCTACACCAGACATACCATCCATACCAAAGACACCGGTCAGATTATCATAACGGCCACCACCACTGATGCTGCCAATCTGCACATCCAAGGCCTTCACTTCAAAAATTGCTCCTGTATAATAATTCAAGCCGCGAGCCAAAGTCAAATCCAATTCCACTTCACTCTTCACACCCAGTGCAGACACGGTTTTTAATATGAATTCACTTTCTTCCACTCCCTTCAATCCCGCTTCACTGGTAGCAAGGACAGTCTTCAAAGTTTCCAATTTCTCTTCATTGCTTCCACTCAATAAAATAATCGGCTGCAATTTATCAATAGCCTCTTGAGGAATCCCTTTAGAAGCCAATTCCGCATTTACATTTTCCAATCCGATTTTATCCAGTTTGTCAATGGCTACGGTAATATCTACAATTTTATCAGCCTCCCCGATAATCTCGGCAATACCGGTCAATATCTTACGGTTATTGATTTTAATTGAAACACGTACTCCGAATTTACCAAATACACGGTCTATCATCTGTACCAGCTCCACTTCATTCAATAAAGAATTGCTGCCTACCACATCGGCGTCACATTGGTAAAACTCACGGTAACGCCCTTTTTGGGGACGATCCGCACGCCAAACCGGTTGGATTTGATAACGTTTGAAAGGAAAACTTATTTCATCACGATGCATCACCACATAGCGGGCAAAAGGTACGGTGAGATCGTAGCGCAATCCTTTTTCACAGAACTTGCTCGCCAGCTTTACCGCATTGCGGCTCAGCAATTCCTCATCGGTAATGCCGTTGAAATAATCACCTGAGTTCTGTATCTTAAACAATAACTTATCCCCTTCGTCACCGTATTTTCCCATCAAGGTAGACAAATTCTCCATAGAAGGAGTTTCAATCTGCTGATAGCCGAAAAGATGAAACACATCACGGATCGTATTGAATATATAGTTACGTTTCGCCATTTCCACCGGCGAAAAATCTCTCGTTCCTTTAGGTATACCTGGTTTTGCTGCCATAATGATTCTATTTAATTTATTTTGAGCCACAAAATTACACTAAATATTTCATTCGTAAAAAGAATACTTCTTAATATTGCTCATTGCCGGCAATATTAAGAAGTTAAACAGCCGGTGCCTTAAGTGCATATCTCAGTATGGGCCGTTTCCCTACGAACTCATTGTTTAATAATTTCGTAAGCTGTAGAATGAACCCCTCTATTCTCTATTTTTCCCTCCAATACATCCAAAGCGAACTCAATGCCCCGGACAGCCATCTGTGAGCTGAAAATATCAGCTGTTGCAACCAGTTTTCCCGTAGAAAGAAATTCTTTCATCACCGCATCATTATCAAAGCCCACTACCGGCAGATAGCAATTTTTTTCTTGCATCTGCTGAAGAACCCCCAACGCCATCGCATCATTGCTGCAATATACAGCTTTCAAATCAGGATACCGCATCCACATAGCCTGAAAAACTTCGGCGGCTTTCTCCGTTTCCCAGTCGGCCGGTTCGGACGCCACCAATCTTAACCCTTTTTCTTCTATCGCCTTGATAAAACCTCTTTTACGCTGCTGCGCATTATCGGCTGCCGCCAATCCTTCAATAATAGCAACTTTATCTTCATTCCGCAACTTCTTATCCAATAATTTACCCACTTCATACGCAGCTGCAAAATTATCCGGTCCCACAAAAGCCACTTCTACTCCTGCCTGCTCCAATAGCTGAGTATCCAACCGGATATCAATATTGATTACCGGAACTCCTTTCCTGACAGCCTCTACTACAGGCTGAACTAAGGCTTTTGAATCTATAGGAACCAATACGATAGCATCGACTTGCTGATGAAGCAAGGAATACATCAAGTCAACCTGTTCCTCTACCTCTGTCTGTGTAGCCGTTCCCACACAAACCAAATCCAAAAACGGAAGAGGGGCCGCATACTGAATGGCCCCTTCTTTCATCACTTTGAAAAAATCGGCTTGTAACGACTTCATTACAAGCCCTATTTTATAATTTCTCTTCATCTAATTTCTAATTTGACAAAGTAATGCTTATTAATCCGATAATAAACAAGGAGAACATAGCCGCAATCAGTTTATTGGTCCCCTTCGGAGCTTCCTTAAATTCCTTCCAGACAAAAACTCCCCAGATCATAGCCACCACAGGCGCTGCGTTGCTAAGGGCATAAGAGATAGCCGGATTGGCAGCACCTGCTCCCATAAAACTAATCACCATGCCGCCCATCCAGATAAAGCCTCCCAGCATACCTGTGAGATGGGTCTTGGCATCGCCGGCAAAGTAATCTTTCATGGTCACCGCCTTGCCTTCTACCGGATGCTTCATGGCAAAGGTATTGAATATAGGTGTGCTGGCCAGAATACCTACCGCAAAGAAGAACACACCTGTATAAAGAGTCAGCGTTCCGGTTCCTCCCGCCACATACTGCGGGTCAAGAGATTTCACTACCAATCCGTAAAAGAACATGATAGCAATGCCTGCCATAATGGCCAGCAGAATCCCCTTCTTCGGAGTGGAAGCCTTGCCGGACGATAACTTTCCGTACGCTTTTCCGCAGATCAGTATAGCTACAATGATGACTAACACACCACTCCATAGTAAAAGCTGATTTCCCTGATAGGTCTGACCGGCCAAAGAGATTAATAAATAATTGAATACAATACCTCCAATCCAGGCCAAGCCTCCACCGATAGGAAAACCTACTGACATTCCGGCTACAGCAATGGCTGCGGTAAGAAATATATTGCCAAAGTTCCACACAACACCGCCCAAGAATGCATATTGAATGCTAGACCAGTCCATGACTGCCAAATCCTGAAAAAAGGTACGGCCTTCACTTCCCATACTTCCTAAAGTCACCGCCCCCAATAAAGCTGTAAGGAACAGACCGACGGTCAAATCCCAATAAAACAGTTCAAAGCTCCATTGCTTGGCGGCAACCATCTTCTGCGTATTTGCCCAAGAGCCCCAGCAGGCACAGCAAATAACACAGCAGAGGATTGCCAAAAAGTAATTATCTACCAATATCATATTTCATCGATATTATTCGTGAATATAGATATTCCAGTTCAGATAAGTTTCAATAGCTTCCGCCAAAATATCTTTCACATTACCACGGCACATAGCCACATGATGTTCGAATCCATTCTTACAAATATATTTCATAAGCGGCTGCAGATTATCCACCTTGGTTACTGCTATACAACCATCCATTCCGTATGGGTCATCGGTCAGGTCACCTTTGCCCAAATAAGACTTGATACAACCCTTCGTATCATCTGTCGAGATGCGGAAGAAGGTGAAATCACCCTGTTTTACTTTACCGTAAACGGCACCGAAAGTATGTACCTTACCTAATGTTCTGCCCAACACTCCTAATGTTCCTAACTTCAAATCATTCATTACAAATGATTTAGGGAAGTTACCACAATGTGTACACACACACTTGTCACGATCCTCGGCAAAGTTATTGTTCCAGTCAAGCAATGCCGACGGGCGACCGGAAGCCAATGTCAACGCATACATAGACACTGCACCGGCAATATCCACTTCACAAGCAGCAGGTATTAATTTTTCACTCAACATACTCATAGTCACACAAGCTGCACAACCATAGTTTTGCTCCAAAGAGTCCCAACACTGGATAGCTACAGCATCAATTTCATTGGCTTCCATCCATTGTTCTACAGCCACACCAAATTTAGCCTGCAAAATCAGTTTATCATTGTATTGTTCGGGAACAGCAGCATATTGTCTGATTTCTTTCAGTTTTGCTTGTAACGTTTCATCAGCATCTTCAATCTTACGGGCGGCAGACAAGATTTCAGAAAGATCTACCGGAACGACTGTAATGCCCGATGCCTGCAACAGTTTCTCGCTGGCGCGGACGGTCTGGAAACCGGCAGGACGAGTGCCGATGGCACCGATGCGAGCATGACGAAGACCATTCACCACCCGGCAGATCGCAGCGAACTTATTAATATCGGCTGCCAGCAAATCAGAATAAATAGAATAAGTATGTAGCGTAGTATCAGTAAAAGGAATGCCATACTGATACAAGTTATTGCATACGGAAATCTTACCACAGAACGCGTCACGACGGCTATCCAAATCCACCTTGTCATTCTCATCATCACATGCCTGAACCAAAACAGGCACATTCAGATCGGCTACACTGATAGCATTGATGATACCGATTTCAAAACCGTAGTTAGGTAATGAAACAATGATTCCATCAATGCGGTCACGGTTCTCACGGAACAACTTTGCACATTTCAAGCCATCTTCTCTTGTTTCAATACTGCTACTGCCTGTAGGCGTAGCATCTTCGGGGAGAATGACATAGTCATAGCCCTCTTTCGTCAGTGTTTCCAACAATTGTTTACGGACATCTTTTGCTAATTCCGAGTTAAAATAAGCGCGTGTTCCAATGATGACACCAAAACACATTTTTTTCTTGTTTTTCATTTCTAATGGTATTAAAAGTTACGATATATTCAGTTAGTTATTCTGTCCTATTACTTTCTTAACAGCCTCACGCCAGCCACTATACAAAGATTGAAGTTCTTTTTCCTCCATACAGGGAGCGATGCAATTGTCAATGGTACGCATGGCAGCGGCTTCTTGGAAACTGGCCCACTTCTTACGGGCAAAGCCATTCATGACAACAGCCCCCAATGCAGAAGCTTCCTCTATCTCCGAACGGTTAATGACGGCATGCAGCATATCAGCCTGAAACTGCATCAGGAACTGATTCTTCGTGGGGCCTCCGTCAACACGCAACGCTTTCAGCTCGATTCCTGCCTGCCGGGTCATCATGTCTATCAAATCCTTCACTTGATAAGCAATGGATTCCAATCCTGCACGCAGCACATGCGCTTTTCCAGCATTCAGTGTCATTCCCCAGATGGCAGCTTTAGCATCCGGTTTCCACCAGGGAGCTCCCAATCCGGTAAAGGCGGGAACCAGATAGACTCCATCATTATTTTTCACCGAAGTCGCCAAGGTTTCAATTTGATTGAACGAGTCCACCAATCCCAATTTCTCCACCATCCATTTGATAGTGGCTCCGGTGCAATGGATATTGCCCTCAAAAGCATAATACACTTTACCCAAAGCCGAGAATCCGACGGATGTAACCAGCCCTTCAGGAGCAGCGACAGCCTCTTCTCCAATGTTAACCATAACAGATGATCCCGTTCCATAAGTCACCTTGCCCATACCTGCCTCAAAACACATCTGACCGGTTAATGCTCCATGGGAATCACCTA
>OAVX01000649.1_pt1 | contig 16292 bp, 12 predicted proteins | sample 1476471 | NCBI WGS metagenome assembly OAVX01 (sample SAMEA2580114, study PRJEB22360) | human gut metagenome | biome: human gut; feature: human-associated habitat; material: faeces | place: Denmark | collected 2008/2010
GAGTGGCTCCCCTCTGAACGTGTTGTGGAGCAGCGTGTCATCGACACGCTCCGTAATGTATTCGAGCTCAATGGCTTCATAGGCATTGAAACCCGTGCTGTTGAGCAGGGTTCCAGCCTGCTCAAGAAAGGCGAGACCAGCAAGGAGATTTACCTGCTGAGCCGTCTTCAGGAAGTCGGACACGAGTCCGACACTCCGATTGAGGATCGTCTTGGTCTGCACTTCGATCTGACCGTTCCGCTGAGCCGTTATGTCGTCGAACATTCCGGCGATCTGGCGTTCCCGTTCAAACGTTGGCAGATTCAGAAGGTCTGGCGTGGCGAACGCCCGCAGGAAGGACGTTTCCGCGAGTTCGTGCAGGCCGACATCGACGTGATCGGCAATGGCGATCTGCCCGACCATTACGAGGTCGAATTGCCGTTGGTCATGGTGTCCGCATTGGAACGTCTGCGCGAGTTCGGTCTGCCGAAGGCCACCGTGCATGCGAACAACCGCAAACTCTCCGAAGGCTTCTACCGTGGTTTGGGCCTTACGGATATCGAAGGCGTGCTGCGTGAGATCGACAAGCTCGACAAGATCGGCGCCGATGAGGTGGCCAAGCTGCTCGTCGAAGGCTGCGGCGCCGACGAAGCCCAGGCCCGTGCCTGCCTCGAACTGGCCGAGCTGACCGCCGCCGACGGCAAGGAACTGTCCGACAAGTTCGACGCATTGTGCGCCAAGCATGACATCGCGTCTGATTCCGACGCCTACGTGTTGGCACGCCAGGGACTCGACACGCTGGCGATGATCGTCGACGAGGCCGCGCGCATCCGTCCGGGCTCCGTGATCGCCGATCTGAAAATCGCCCGTGGTCTTGATTACTACACCGGTTCCGTGTATGAGACGTTCCTCGACGGCGCCGCCGCTTTGGGCTCCATCTGCTCCGGCGGCCGGTACGACAACCTCGCATCGCAGGGCAACAAGAAGTACCCGGGCGTGGGCCTGTCCATCGGCCTGTCCCGCCTGGTCTCCTACATGCTGCACACCGCGGGCGCGCACGCCAACCGTGTGTCTCCGGCATCCGTGCTCGTGGCGGTATGGAATGAAGCCGACCGCTCCGCGTCCAACCTGATCGCCAACCAGCTGCGCTCCCGTGGCATCGCGGCGGACGTGGCGCCGACCGCGGCCAAGCTCGGCAAGCAGATCAAATATGCAGACAAGCTCGGCATCCCGTACGTCTGGTTCCCGGCCGACGCTTCCGAAGAGGGCGCCCAGGACGAAGTCAAGAACATCATCACAGGAGACCAGCGGCCGGCTGACGCACAGTCGTGGGAGCCGGATACTGTGTATGCCCAGCAAACCGTTACCGTTGAAGCCTGAAATCGCAAGACTTCGCAACATACAAGAGGATAAGGAATAGGGGAAGCATGAGCCAGACGGCTTACAGAACACATCATGCAACCGAAGTGACCGAACAGCTCGTCGGTCAGAAGGTGACGCTCGCCGGTTGGGTCGATCGTCGCCGCGACCACGGTGGCGTGGCCTTCATCGATCTTCGTGACAACACCGGTCTGGTGCAGGTCGTCATCTATGACGAGGAGATGGCCCGTCCGCTGCGCTCCGAATTCGTGATCCAGGTCGTCGGCGAGGTTCGTCTGCGTCCGGACGGCAACGAGAACGAGCATCTGGCCACCGGCAAGATTGAAGTCGTGGCCGAAAGCATCGAAGTGCTGGCCAAGTCCGATGCTCTGCCGTTCCAGGTCTCCACCGCTCTTGAGAACGAGTCCGAGAACAAGCTGCCGGGCGAGGACGTGCGTTTGAAGTACCGTTACCTCGACCTGCGTCGTCCGTCCATGCAGCGCAATCTGAAGCTGCGAGCCCAGATGTCGAAGGCCGCCCGCCATGCGCTGGAGGAAATGGGCTTCGAGGAGATCGAAACCCCGACCATGATCAAGTCCACGCCGGAAGGCGCCCGTGACTTCGTCGTGCCGGCCCGTCTGGTGCCGGGTTCCTGGTACGCTCTGCCGCAGTCCCCGCAGCTGCTCAAGCAGCTGCTCATGGTCTCCGGCGTCGAGCGTTACTACCAGCTGGCCCGCTGCTATCGTGACGAGGACTTCCGCGCCGACCGCCAGCCGGAATTCACCCAGCTCGACATGGAGATGGCCTTCGTGGACCAGGAGGACGTGATGGCCATGGCCGAAAAGGTCATCGCCGCCATCTGGAAGTCCGCCGGCTACGACATCAAGCTGCCGATCCAGCGCATCACCTGGCAGGACGCCATGGACAAGTACGGTTCCGACAAGCCGGATCTGCGTTTCGGCAATCCGCTGATCGAACTGACCGATTACTTCAAGAACACGCCGTTCCGCGTGTTCCAGGCCCCATACGTCGGCGCGGTGCTCTTCAAGGGTGGCGCGGCCACGCCTCGCCGTCAGTTCGACGCATGGCAGGATTGGGCCAAGCAGCGTGGCGCCAAGGGCCTCGCCTATGTGGTGTTCGCCGAGAACGGCGAACTCAAGGGCCCCGTCGCCAAGAACCTGTCCGAAGAGGAACGCAACGGTCTGAAGGAAGCCGTCGGCGCCGAAGACGGCGACGCCGTGTTCTTCGCAGCCGGTCGCCGCACCTCCTCCCAGGAACTGCTGGGCGCCGTGCGTGTCGAGCTTGCCCGCCGCGCGGGCCTGCTCAAGCCCGACGATTTCGCCTTCACTTGGGTTGTGGACTTCCCGCTGTTCAAGCCGACCGATGACCCGGACGACGACGATGTGGCAGTCGGCCACTCCAAGTGGACCTCCATGCATCACCCGTTCACCATGCCGTCCAAGGATTGGATCGACAAGTTCGACAAGGATCCGGAACACGCCATGTCCGATTCCTACGACATCGTGTGCAACGGCAACGAAATGGGCGGCGGCTCCGTGCGTATCCACCGCGACGACATTCAGGACCGTGTGCTTGACGTGCTTGGCATCACGCCGGAAGAGGCCGCAGACAAGTTCGGCTTCCTGCTTGAGGCATTCAAGTACGGCGCTCCGCCTCACGCCGGCATCGCTCTCGGCTGGGATCGTACCGCCGCAATTCTGGCTGGCGCCGACTCCATCCGCGACGTCATCGCCTTCCCGAAGGCTGGCGGCGGCCGCGATCCGCTGACCGGCGCTCCGGCTCCGATCTCCGCTGAGCAGCGCGCCGAGACCGGTGTCGATTACGATCCGGATGAGGACGAGGACTGATACGGTTTCGCCCATAGATGAATGAAAAATGTCCGAACATCAATGATGCTCGGACATTTTTTATTATTCGCGTTGTCTATTTTCCGTCGCTGTCATTATAGTGGAGCGTGTTTGATTATCCGGCAACCAGAAAGGGTTGAAGCGCGGTATGAAATCGAAAACACAGGACAAGAAGCGACTGAACGCGGTCGGCATGCGCATATGCGCGCTGTTCGCCGTGCTCGCCGTGGTCTTTGCGGCATTCATGACGACCGTTCCGCATGCGCTCGCCTCCGAAACTGGCAATCCGGCCTCGGTCAAGGGCAAGACATATAAAATCGGCACCGACACCACGTTCGCACCGTTCGAATACCGTGAGAACGGCAAGATGACCGGCATCGACATGGAGCTAATCCGAGGCATCGCCAAGGAAGAGGGCTTTAAGGTCGAGATACAGTCGCTGGGATTCAACGCCGCGTTGCAGGCCCTAAGCTCCAACCAGGTGGACGTCGTCATAGCCGGCATGTCCATCACTGACGAGCGTAAAGCCTCCTATGATTTCTCGAATCCGTATTTCCAATCCGGCATCCAGATGGCCGTCGCGGCCAACAACGACGACGTCACCGGCTATAAGGACCTCAAAGGCCGGACGGTTGTGGCGAAAACCGGCTCGGAGGGCGAATCGTACGCCAAACAGCATGCCGACAAGTACGGTTACAAGGTGACTTCCGTCGACCAATCCTCAACCATGTACGAGATGGTCAAATCCGGCAATGCCGTCGCGGTGTTCGACGATTATCCGGTACTGGCATATGGCGTATCGCAGAACAACGGTCTGAAAATCGTGACTCCGAAGGTGCCGCACGGCGAATACGGCATGGCCGTGAACAAAGGCATGAACGCAGATTTGCTGGCCGCCATCAACGATGGATTGAACAAGATGATTGCTTCGGGAGAATACGAGCGAATCGTCGCACAATATCTTGGCAAGCAAGGCGCGAAAGAGCAGGCCAAATCGATTTCCGGCATGATCACCGACAATGGCGACGACAGCGCCGAACAACAGAAGGTCGGTTTCCTCGGACTGGTCAAACAGTCGATGCCGGCATTGCTGACGGGCTTGAGGAACACGCTGCTGATCACGTTGCTTTCCTTCGCGATCGCATTGGTGCTCGGCGTCGCGTTCGGCCTGATGAAGGTTTCGGAAAGCAAAATCGCCGCAGGATTGGCCAATGTGTACATCGCGGTGTTCCGCGGCACCCCGATCCTGGTGTGGGCGTTCTTCTTCTACTTCGGCGTGCCCCAGCTCATCGGACATAGCGTGAACATCTGGGTCGCCGGCGCATTGACCTTGTCGCTCAACTCCGGCGCGTACCTGGCGGAAATCGTGCGTGGCGCAGTCCAATCGGTCGATTCCGGACAGATGGAGGGCGCACGCTCGCTGGGACTTAACCACAGGCAGGCCATGCGCCGAGTGATTCTGCCGCAGGCCAGCAAAATCGCCATGCCTTCGATCATCAACCAGCTGGTCATCATGATCAAGGACTCCTCGCTACTGCTCGCCATCGGCTTCGGTGAGCTGCTGTACCAGGCGCAGCAGCTGTACGCGGCGAACTTCCGCGTAACCGAAACGCTGCTGATCGTCGGCGTCATGTACTTCGTGGCCATCACCATCCTGACGTGGCTGGCCAACATCGTGGACAGGAAGGTGAACCGATGAACGAGAACGACGTGATCATCGACGTCAAGGATCTGTACAAAAGCTACGGGCAGACCGAGGTCATCAAAGGCGTCGACATGACCGTGCGCAAAGGCGAGGTGATCTGCATCATCGGACCGTCCGGCGCCGGCAAATCCACCATATTGCGTTGCCTGAACGGACTCGAACAGGCCACCGGCGGCAAGATCGTGGTCAACGGACACGATTTGACGGACAGCCATGTGAACATCGACCAGGTGCGCGAGCAGGTGGGCATGGTGTTCCAGCATTTCAACCTGTTCAACAACATGAGCGTGATCGACAACATCACCCTCGCACCGAAACTGGTGCATCATGAAACGGATGAGCAGGCCCGCGCGCACGCCATGGAACTGCTGAAAACCGTAGGATTGGCCGAAAAAGCCGACGCCATGCCGAAATCGCTGTCCGGCGGGCAGAAGCAGCGTGTGGCGATCGCGCGCTCGCTGGCGATGAATCCGAAGGTGATGCTGTTCGACGAGGCGACATCCGCGCTCGACCCGGAAATGGTGGGCGATGTGCTCGAAGTGATTCGCGACCTTGCCGCCAAAGGCATGACCATGGTGCTGGTGACCCATGAGATGGGCTTCGCACGCGAAGTGGCCACGAGGGTCATCTTCACCGATGCCGGCGTGATCGAGGAAGAGGGAACCCCTGACGAGATCTTCAACCATCCGAAGAGCGAACGATTGAAGACCTTCCTCTCCAAGGTGCTGTGACATTGCTCCGGCGGCGATCCGTTTGATGAATATGTTCGTCAAACGGTATGAAATGTCTCATATTCCGGACGAAATGATGTGAACGGGCAGTATAGGAAACATGAATTTCGCATTGCTTTCTTATACTGCCCTTTATGTCTGAAATGAAAGAAACCGAAGCGAAGCGTCCCATCATGCCGGACGCGGGAGCGGATAACAGGCCGCTCGTCGAACTGACCCATGTCGAGAAGCATTATGGCGATCTGCATGTGCTCAAGGACATCAACCTCACCGTACGCAAAGGCGAGGTGCTCGTCATCGTCGGACCGTCCGGCTCCGGCAAATCCACGATGTGCCGCACCATCAACCGTCTGGAAACCATCGATTCCGGCGATATCCGCATCGACGGCAAACCGCTGCCGCAGGAAGGCAAGGAACTCGCCAAACTGCGTGCGGAAGTGGGCATGGTGTTCCAATCGTTCAACCTGTTCGCCAACAAAACCATTTTGGAAAACGTGACATTGGCGCCGATCAAGGTGCGCCACATGGACAAGAAGGAAGCCGAGGACCTGGCCATGGATCTGCTGGGCCGCGTCGGCGTGGCCTCGCAGGCCTCCAAAATGCCGTCGCAGCTGTCCGGCGGCCAGCAGCAGCGTGTCGCCATCGCCCGCGCCCTCGCCATGCAGCCGAAGGTCATGCTGTTCGACGAGCCAACGTCCGCGCTCGACCCGGAAATGGTCAACGAAGTGCTTGACGTCATGGTCGAACTCGCCCACGAAGGCATGACCATGCTGTGCGTGACCCACGAGATGGGTTTCGCGCGCAAGGTGGCCGACAAGGTCGTGTTCATGGCCGACGGACAGATTCTCGAACAGAGCACGCCGGACGACTTCTTCGAACATCCGAAGACCGATCGCGCCAAGGACTTCCTGTCGAAGATCCTCACCCACTGAAGTGACGGAACATAACGACAGAAGAAGGAACCTGATATGAAACCACTTTCGATCACGGCGAAACGCATGTTGCGCAGAGCCGTCGCGGCATTCTGCGCGTGCGCGTGCGTGTTCGCGGTATCCGCATGCGGCGCGGACGAAACCGGCAAGATCCGCATCGGCATCAAATTCGACCAGCCTGGCCTGGGCTTCAAGAAGAACGGCACCTACGTCGGCTTCGACGTGGACGTGGCCAAGTACGTGGCCAAGAAACTCGGCTATTCCGAAGACGAGATCGTATGGAAGGAATCGCCGTCCAAGCAGCGTGAGGCTATGCTGCAGAACGGCGATGTCGACTACATCGTCGCATCCTATTCCATCACCGACGAACGCAAGAAGGTCGTCGATTTCGCCGGCCCGTATTTCGTGGCCGGACAGGATCTGCTGGTACGCAAGGACGAAACCGGCATTGACGGACCTAAGGATCTGAACGGCAAGCGGCTGTGCTCCATGACCGGCACCACATCCGCCGTCAACGTCAAGGAGAAGTTCGCCAAGCAGACCCAGTTGATGGAACAGCCCGGCATGGCGGAATGCGCCACCGCGTTGCTTTCCGGCATTGTGGACGCCGCCACCACCGACGACATCATTCTCGCTGGCCTCGCATCCGCCTCACGTGGACGCCTGCGCGTGGTGGGCAAGCCGTTCACCCAGGAATATTATGGCATCGGTGTCAAGAAGGGCAACACCGAGCTGAAGAACAAAATCAACAACGCCATCACCGATATGATTCAGGACGGTTCTTGGCAAAGGGCTATTTCCGACAACACCAGGGGAGTGGCCTACACGCCGAACGCCAAGTACAATCCGCCGGTGCCGAATGGAAAGGGGAATAAGTGATGGACGGATTCCTCGCGTTGTTCAGCCAATACAACATTCCCGGCGCGTTTCTGGTGAACATCGAGCTGACCCTGTGGTCGGCGTTGTTCTCCACGATTCTGGGCGTCGTCCTCGTGATGATGCGCATTTCTCCGATCGCCTCGCTCCGTACCGTTTCCGGTGCAAGAACCGTGTTCCCGGTCCCTACGACGAACTGTCAAAGCCCCTGCCACTGACCATCATCATGGTGTTCATGGTGCTGGGTGCGTACGCGCAGCTGAAGTTCAGCTTCTCCGACACGTTCGCCACCAACTTCTTCTGGCTGGCCGTGACGGGCCTGAGCCTGTACACCGCGGCTTTCGTATGTGAATCGCTGCGCTCCGGCATCAACACCGTGCCGCTTGGTCAAGCCGAGGCCGCCCGCGCGTTGGGCCTGAACTTCATGCAGGCCGCCACTCAGATCATCCTGCCGCAGGCGTTCCGCGGTTCCGTGGCGCCGTTGGGCAACACGCTGATCGCGTTGCTGAAGAACTCCACCGTCGCGGCGGCGGCATCCGTGGCCACCGAAACCTCGACGATGATGAGCGAAATGATCGAATACCACGCCGACCAAATCGTACCGATCTTCCTGATCTTCGCCTTCGGCTATGTGGTTCTGATCATTCCAATCGGCATGCTGACCACGTATCTATCCAACAAGCTCGCGGTGAGGAGGTGACGCGACATGGCAAGCAATGAAAGCGCGGTGCTGTTCGACCAGCCTGGTCCGAAGGGCCGCAAAACCATCCGTATCGTCAATTGGATCGCAGGCATCATCTTCGCGGTGGTGGTCGTGCTGATCCTCATGCGTCTGCACAATCCGCCGGACGGCGAGAACCAGCTGAGCTGGAAACTGTGGAAGCCGGCGCTTGACGCCGAAGCATGGACCGACTTCTATCTGCCGGGACTGTGGGCCACGATCCGCGCGTCCGTACTGGCCGTGGTCGGAGCCGTGGTGTTCGGCCTGGTCTTTGGTGTGGGCCGACTGCTGCCGAGCCTGCTGATCCGTACCATTTCCGGCGCGATCGTGGAATTCGCACGAGCCGTCCCCGTTCTGCTGCTCATGATCTTCTTCTGGCGCTGGTTCGCCTTCGCAGGTCTGCCCAGCCCCGCGTATTGGGCGGTGGTGCTCGCGCTCGTGATCTACAACGGATCCGTGGTAGCCGAGCTGGTGCGTTCCGGCGTGGGCAACCTGCCGAACGGCCAGCGTGAGGCCTCGCTCGCCTTGGGATTGACCCGTACGCAGTCTCTGTTGCAGATCGAAGTGCCGCAGGCCATCTACGCCATGCTGCCGGCGGCCGTGACCCAGCTGGTCGTCGTGTTGAAGGACACCGCGCTCGGCTCGATCATCATGTACACCGACCTGCTGCAGGAATCACGTCGACTTGGATCGATGTACTTCAACATTCTGCAGACGCTGGTGGTGGCCGCGGTCGTCTATTTCATCGTCTGCTGGCTGTTGAGCAGGCTGGCCGAATGGCTGCCGTCGCGCATGCAGCAGACGGCTGCACCGGCCGAACCGGAACCGGTCGCGCCGATCGCCATCATGGATCCGTCGAACGTGAACCAGATCGCCGTGGCCAAGGAAGGCGTGCCGCTGGGTGGCGCGCAGCGTGTCTACCATGTGCACCATCGCGGCACCAACGCGTCCATCCACCAGTGGCGTCAGACCAGGTACGCCCAAGGCTTCGATGAGACGCATCCGGAAAGCCAGGTCAAATTCGACAAGAATGGACATCCGATCAAGGACAATCCGTTCAAGACGAAGGGCGATGGCAAGGACAAGAACAAGTCCGAAGCCGACGAATAGCACCGGTATCGCATAACACGCGTAGGGGTCGTTTTCCCGCGAAATACGGGGAAGCGGCCCCTTTCGTGTCTACGATGGACTGCACGCATGTGGTCCGTACCAAGCAGGGAGGCTTGACATGGCGGATAAAACCAAGGATGCGAAAAAAGACGACGCCAGAATGTCTTCGATCGCGAAAACGCTGAACAAAGTGGAAGATCGGCTGGAAAAAAGCGAGAATTGCGATTCCGTCGCCGAAGGATTGGCGAACGCCGCAAAAGCGAGCGAACTACTGAGCTCGGTATGGACGTTGCCGCCGACCCAGCTATTGCGATTCCATCACGACACGAAGGTATCGGACATAGATGGCGATTCCACTCCTGGTTTTGACGGCAACAAGGATGATGCCGAACGATTCATATCCATCAGCTCGTCGGAGATCGCCCGTTACCAGCGGCTTATGTACGCCAATGGCGTGAAAGGCTCGCATCGGCGATTGCTGATCGTGCTGCAAGGCATGGACGCGTCAGGCAAAGGCGGCATCGTACGACATGTGTTCAGCCAAGGCGACCCGATGGGCATGCACTATCACGGTTTCGGCGCGCCGAAAGGCGAAGAACTGGACCATGACTATCTGTGGCGCATCAAACGCGAGCTGCCGAACAACGGATGGATCTCCATCTTCGACCGGTCCCATTACGAGGACATCGTCATGCCGCGCATCTACAAAACGCAGCCGGAAGAAGTGTGGCAGGCACGGTACGACGAAATCAACCGATTCGAATCGCAATTGACGGCCGACGGATGCGCCATCATCAAAATCTTCCTCGTGGTCAGCAAAGACGAGCAGAAACGCCACTTCCTGAGCCGTCTCGATGATCCGACCAAATGCTGGAAGTTCGATCCGAGCGACCTTGAGGCGCGCGCCCGCTGGGACGACTACATGGCTGCATGGCAGGATGTGTTCCTGCGCACCAGCACCGAGCAGGCGCCGTGGTATCTGGTGCCTGCCGACAATCGTTGGTATTCGAGGGCCGTCGTCTCCGAGCTGCTGCGCAACACGCTCAAGAACATGAACATGATCTGGCCGCCGCTCGAAGTCGACGCCGACGAGATGCGCCGTCAGTTGGACACGCTGTAGTCGAAGAAGACAACCTCGCCGCTGGATTGTGTGGTGTCCAGGTCGACGGTTCCGGTGATGGCCCAATCGTGGTCGCCATCGGAATCGTCGATGATCTGCCGCACCTTCCAGGCGTGCTCGCTGTTCTCCTTGCTTTCGTCGAGGATGAACAGTTCGCCGCTGCGTGCCTTCGCGTCGATGTTGACGTATTCGTGCTCGTCGTAGTAATCGTCGAGCGTGTCCTCCCACTCGTGCACGCCGTAGCCCCAGTCCTTATCGAGCGCGCCGAGCTCGTCCGGCTTGTCGAGGTCCATGAGCTGCACACGGCGGAACATGGCATTGCGCACCAATACGGTGAGTCCACGGCGATCCTCCACCACGGCCTGTTTTGCGCCGGGCGCGGCAAGATTGGCGGCCGCTTCGGACGCGTCGGTATCGGTTCCGGCATGCTCCCATTCGTCCACCAGCGAGGAGTCGATGGAACGGACCACCACGCGCAGCCAGGAGATGATGTCGTCAAGCTGCTCGTCGCGCTTTTCCTGCGGAACGGTACGCGCCAACGCACGGTAGGCGTCGGACAGGTACCGCAGCAGCGTGCCTTCGGAACGGGCGATGTTGTAGCGGGCGATGTAGCCGGTGAAATCGGAAGCGGTCTCCACCATGTCGCGCACCACGGATTTCGGGCTCAGCCAATAGTCGTTCGCCCACGGAACATCATGGCGGTATTCATCGAACGCGGCCTGCAGCATATCCTCCAACGGCTTCGGATAGGTGATCTCCTGAAGCCTGTCCATACGCTCGTCATAGTCGAGGCCATCCTCTTTCATGCGGATCATCGCCTCGTCGCGCGCCTGACGTTCCTGCGCGCGCAGCACCTGCTTCGGGTCCTCCAACGTGGCCTCAACCATGGATATCACATCCAACGCATACGTGTCCGACTCCGGGTCGAGCAGTTCCAACGCGGCCAGCAGGAACGGGCTTAGCGGCTGGTCGAGGGCGAAATCGTCCGGCATGTCCACGGTCATGAAATAATCCTTGCCGCCATCGTCACGGTCTTCGGTCTCGATGACGTTCGTGTCGAACAAGGTCTGGAAGATCTCGTCCGCGCGGGCGTGCAGGCGCTCCTTCTGCTCCGGAGTCTGCGCCGAATCGTCGATAAGCCGGTCGATGCGGTAGCGGGCGTCGCCGCCCTGCTCCACCTCGTTCAACACCATGGAATGGGTGATCTTCATATGCGGCACCAGTGTTTCCGGAGCCGCGTCGATAAGCTTGTCGAACGTGTTCTCGTTCCACGTTACGAAACCTTCAGGAGCCTTCTTGCGCTTGATCTTCTTCAGTTTCTTCGGATCGTTGCCTGCCTTGGCCAGAGCCTTGGCGTTCTCGATTTCGAATTCGGGGGCTTCGGCTATGACCAGACCCTCCGTGTCGAAGCCCATGCGTCCGGCGCGTCCTGCGATCTGATGGAACTCGCGGGCGCGCAGCTTGCGCATCTTCGTGCCGTCGAACTTGGTCAACGCGGTCAATACCACGGAATGAATCGGCACATTGATACCGACACCAAGCGTGTCGGTGCCGCAGATCACTGGCAGCAGTCCCTGCTGGGCGAGCTGCTCCACCAGACGACGATAGCGGGGGAGCATGCCGGCATGGTGGATGCCGATGCCGGTACGCAACAGACGCTGCAGGATCTTGCCAAACGCGGTGGTGAACTTCGTGCCCTTGATGGCTTCCGCGATCGCGGCGCGCTGCTCCTTGCTGGACACGCCCGTGCTGGCCAGCGCGTTGGCGGTCTCCAACGCGGCATCCTGAGAGAAATGCACCACGTAAATCGGCGTCTCGCCCTTGCCGAACGCCAATTCCACCGTCTTCTCCAACGGGTCGAGTGTGTATTCGTACGTCAACGGCACGGGACGTGGCGCATCGGCGATGATATCCACGTCGGTGTCCGTCATGTCCTCAAGCTTGTCGGCGATTGCGTCGACATTGCCCAGCGTCGCGCTCATCAACAGGAACTGCGTATCCGGCAGCGTAAGCAGCGGCACCTGCCAAGCCCAGCCGCGCTCGGGATCGCCGTAATAGTGGAACTCGTCCATCGCCACGCAGCCGACATCGGCGTGGTGGCCCTCGCGCAACGCCTGATTGGCGAGGATCTCCGCGGTGCAGCAGATGATCGGCGCATCCGCGTTGATATGCGTGTCGCCGGTGATCATGCCGACGTTCTCGCGGCCGAAAACTTCAACCAAGTCGAAGAACTTCTCAGACACCAGAGCCTTGATCGGAGCCGTGTAATAGGAACGGCGGCCCGTGCACAACGCGGCGAAATGCATGCCGAGCGCCACCAGCGACTTGCCCGAACCGGTCGGAGTGTTCAAAATGACATGGTCGCCGGCCAGCAGATCCATGATGGCCTCCTCCTGATGTGGCCACGGTTCCACGCCTTTGACGTCCTCCACCCAGGTGAAGAAACGCTCATAGATCTCATCCGTGTCGATGTTGCGCTCGCCCTCGTCCCAATTCGGCGCCAACGCGCCCAGCGAGCCATAATTCGTATCGTCTGCCATGCTTGCCAGTCTACCGGTTGGGGCGAACGCATGCATCGAACGTGTGTTCGAATTGTTGGGTGTGTTGCGGTACAGTGGAAAGCATGACTGACGATTTGTTTGCCGCGATGGACGCGCCGGATGATGTGACGCGCCCGCTTGCCGTACGCATGCGCCCAGCGAGCATCGACGATGTGGTGGGGCAATCACGGGTATTGGGGGAGGGGTCGCCATTGCGCAGACTCGCCAACCCCGCTTCGAAAGGCTCGCTCACCGCACCGAGCTCCATCATCCTGTTCGGACCTCCCGGAGTCGGCAAAACCCCCCTCGCCTATATCGTCGCCAAACAGTCCGGCCGTGTCTTCGAGGAACTGTCCGCGGTCACCTCCGGCGTCAAGGACGTGCGTGACGTGCTCAAACGCGCGCACGAACGTCTCGTCTCCGAAGGCAAGGAAACGGTGTTGTTCATCGACGAGGTGCACCGCTTCTCCAAATCGCAGCAGGATGCGTTGCTGCCCAGTGTGGAAAACCGCGACGTCACCTTCATCGCGGCCACCACGGAAAACCCAAGCTTCTCCGTCATCAAGCCGCTGCTCAGCCGATCCGTGGTCGTCAAACTCGAATCGCTGGAACCGGACGATCTGAAAACGCTGATCAATCGCGCCATCGCAAGCGAACACGGCCTTGACAACGAAATCAGAATCACCGACGAGGCTGTGGATGAGATCATCCGCATGGCCGGCGGCGACGCACGTAAGACACTGACCATCCTCGAAGCCGCGGCCGGCGCGCTCACTGGTGACAAAGAACGCAAAAAAGGCGCGAAACGGCCCATCATCACGCCTGATGTGGTGTCGAAGGTCATGGACGTGGCCACCGTGCGTTACGACAAGGACGGAGACGACCACTACGACGTCATCTCGGCGTTCATCAAATCCATGCGAGGCTCCGATCCGGACGCCACCATGCATTATCTGGCCCGCATGCTGCGCGCGGGGGAAGACCCGCGCTTCATCGCACGACGCATCATGATCGCCGCATCCGAGGAAGTCGGCATGGCCGCCCCGCAGGTCCTGCAAGTCACCGTAGCCGCGGCGCAGGCAGTGGCCATGATCGGCATGCCCGAAGCGCGCATCATTCTTGCCGAAGCGGCGCTCGCCGTCGCCACCGCGCCCAAATCCAACGCCAGCTACAACGCCATCAACGCGGCGCTCGCCGACGTGGACGCGGGGCTTATCGGCCAAGTGCCGCTGCATCTGCGCAATGCGCCGACCGCGCTGATGAAAAGCTGGGGCAACCACGAAGGCTACCGGTACGCGCACGATTGGCCGGGCGCGGTGGCGCCGCAGCAGTACATGCCTGACGAATTGCAGGGGCGCGAGTATTACCATCCGAACGACCGCGGTTACGAGCATGAGGTCAAGCCGAGATTGGAGCGGATTCGGAAGATTCTGCACGAAGAGGACGATAACGGTGACGGCCGTTCCGGCCAGCGCAATGCCTGATGTTCGTTTCCTGCAGGCATTGGGTCAGGGGTTCCGCTAAAATTCTTCGCTGGGGTTGACGCCTGCTTGCTTTGCAAGGCCCATGCGTCAATCGCGGCGTCGCACATGGCCGCAGGAAAAAGTGCGCGGAAAGTGATTATGAAAGAACGGAATACAACGCTCGAAACCACCGACCATAACAATCGGAACAATAGCGAAAACATCAAGGAAACGCCGGACGAACGCATTCCCGGCAAACTCATCGGCGCCATCGTGGCGGTCGGCTCGCTCGCCTTCATCGGCATCCTCACCGAAACCGTGATGACGGTGCTGTTCCCACAGCTCATGCGGGAATTCAACGTGAACACTGCTACTGTGCAGTGGATCACCACCATCTACCTGCTGACGGTCGCAGCCACCATGCCGCTTTCGTCGTATCTTAACCGCAAATTCAAGCATCGCGTCCTGTTCCTCGCCGCGGTGGCGCTTGCGGTGCTTGGCTCGCTGACCATGATCTTCGGCCATGCGTTCCCGGTGATTCTAGTAGCCCGCATCATCCAGGGCATCGGCTCCGGCGTGGCCACACCGCTGATGATGAACATCATTCTCGAACAGTCCCCACGCAGCAAGGTCGGACGACTGATGGGCGTCGGTTCGCTCGTCATCACCGTGGCGCCCGCCATCGGCCCGACCGTGGGTGGCGCGGTGTCGAGCATTCTGCCATGGCGTGCGATTTTCGTCATCGTCATTCCCGTGATTCTGCTGATTTCGCTGCCTGTCGGCCTCAAATGCATCGAACAGCACCGTCCGACGGAAGAGGCGCATCTGAATCCGCTGCAGTTCGCGGCGATTGTGCTGGCGTTGTGCGGTCTAGTGATGTTCCTGAACCAGGCGGGCGTGGCTGTTGCCGCCGCCGTTTCGGGTGGTGTGGCTACAGCGCCGGCGATTTTCGCAGTGATCCAGCCTGATCGTCGGCTTGGGATCGCTTTTCTTCTTCGGATGGTCGTCCCGTCGTTCCTTCTCGCCGCTGATTCGCTTGGGATGGCTGCGTGATCCGATGGTGCTGCTGCATCTGATCGCCTACATGCTGCTGCCAATCGTCGGCATCGGCTTCGGCTATGTGATCACCAATCTTGCCCAGCTTTCCCTGGGAACGAACGCGTTCCTGGCAGGCGCGCTGGTGCTGCCGGGCGCGTTGATCGGCGCTTTCTTCGCACCGATCGGCGGCACGCTGTACGACCGTTTCGGACCTGTCCGCCCGATTCTGGGCGCGTTCTTCCTGGCGATCTGCGGCCCGATCCTGCTGCTGGTCTTCTCCATGCGGCTGACGCCGGCCACGCTTGCCGGTTTCTACTTCATCTTCGGACTTGGCTATGCGCTTGGCTTCTCCAACATCATGACCAATGCGTTGCGCAGCATTGCGCCGCAATTCATGCCGGATGGCAACGCCGTGTTCAACACCTGCCTGCAGTTCGGTGGCGCAGTCGGAACCGCGCTGTTCTCCACGGTGCTGTCCGTGGCCCAGGCCGGCGCAGGCAAGGAAGGAACCGAGACATTCAGCCATGCCACGGCGGTTGGCGGCAGTTGGACGTTCACCGTCATGATCGTGATTGTCGCCGTTGCAATCTGCTGCCTGATTACCGCCTTCCGCATCGGCGCGAAACGCAAATAACCGTGTTTTCGCCGTCGGCTTCTCCACTGTGGGCGCAATTTTGTTCCCCGTCGCTTCGAAGCGGTAGGCTGTGAAACTATAGAGAACACTGGAAAAGGAGACAAGGTGAGCAACCTTAGTGCACCCCTGCCCGTCATGGCTGGCGAAGACATGCCGGCAGGACCCACCGATCCGATTTTCAACCGCCTGCTCAAGGACCGCATCATCTGGATGGGT
>OAVX01000656.1_pt1 | contig 15999 bp, 8 predicted proteins | sample 1476471 | NCBI WGS metagenome assembly OAVX01 (sample SAMEA2580114, study PRJEB22360) | human gut metagenome | biome: human gut; feature: human-associated habitat; material: faeces | place: Denmark | collected 2008/2010
GTTGTGTGCAGGAAATGGTTGGGGCTCGTAAGTGCCGCCTCGCCGCCATTTGCAAAAATCTCGACCATCGTAGTGTCCGAAAGCACGCGTAGGTCGCGAAGCTCGCCGAGCTCAATCGACCTCTGGTCGCGCCCATAGCCTTCGTCACCCATATCGAGGGTAAGCATCCCGTCCGTATAACGCACAAAGACACCCTTGCGGATTTCGAGCTCGACCATCTTGGCGCCCTCGCAGGAAACCACAAGATCAAACAGGCGGCCCGGCTCCTCAACGGTTTCACCGCCTGTCGCGCGAACGCAGTCGCCGCGCATCCTCTCAATCTCGTGCGCCGGCTGCTGGCAGAGCTTACCATCGCGCATGCTCAGCTCTCGCGGCACCGTCAACGCGCACTGCCACCCGCGCGCCACCGTCGGGTTTTCCGCCGTCGCATCGGGGCAACCCGACCATCCGATCATCAAACGCCGGCCTGCAGCATCCTCAAAGGACTGCGGAGCATAGAAATCAAAACCGGCATCGACCATCGGGGGCATGCCCTGCCCGGTGATCTTAAAACTCGGCGCCTCCCAATCGGCCTCGATAGGGAACCACACGCACTGATGCGGATTGCGGTAACGCCAACCATCGGCAGGCACACCCTGCGGACAGCAAACGAGAATAAGCTCGCCATCAAGCTCAAACAGATCAGGGCACTCCCACATAAAGCCAAACTTCTCGCCCAGCTCAATGCGCGTCGCATAGCTCCAGACCCCTAAATCACGCGAAGTATAGACAAGCACGCAGCCACGGTCGTCTTTCGTACGAGCGCCCAGAACCATGTAGTAGATACCATCGTGCTCAAGGATCTTGGGGTCGCGCACGTGCGTACCGATATCGTCGGGGTAATCGACTGGTCCAACAGCCATGCGCTTCTCGCCCAATTCGTCGGGATTCTCGGCAACCATATGAATCTGGTTTTGCTCACGGCCCGTCAACACGTAGTCGTAATCATCGCGGTCAAAATGCTTGACGTTGCCGGTATAGAAGTAGTGAATCTTGCCATCACGTACAAAGGCAGAACCAGAATACGCTCCGCTCGAATCCAAATCGGAATCGGGGAACAGCACGGGGCCGTGATTCTCGTACGTCACAAAATCCTTTGTCGTCAGATGGTTCCAAAGCACTGGACCGCCATGCGCAGCATCGAACGGATCGTATTGATGATAGATGTGATACGTATCACCAATCTGAACCAAACCGTTGGGGTCGTTGAGCCAGCCAAGCTCAGGCTCCACATGGAACAGAAGCCTATCGGGGTCGGACGCGATGCGAGCCGCCGTCTCATCCTGTCCGGCACGCCACTGCTCATAGTCCGCGCGTGTCACCTTGTTTTTTTGATTTAACATCGCCGTTGACTTTCTCGTCTATGGGGAAGGACGCTCGACTCACACGAGTCGAACGCCCTTCCTCAAATGGACTTATCCTCAGATTACACTGAACGGCTCAACTAGAAGCTAACGTCGAAGCCAGCGCCAGCGCCCTCTTCATCGGTGGTCGGCACGCCCTTTGCCTTGTTGTAGGCAAAGATCAAGACGATCGGCACGATAAAGGCGATGAGATTGCCAGCCACATACCACACGAGGGTCTCGGGCGTGACGATGAGCAGGCCAAGCACGCCGGTCAGACCCTGACCGATAGCGCGCACCTCAAAGAGCTTGACGAAGGCACCGCCGCAGCCTGCACCGATGCATGCGCAGATGAACGGGATGATCGAGTAGCGCATGTTTGCAGCGAAGATAGCGGGCTCGGAGATTCCGACCAGCGTCGGGATAAAGGACGACATGCAGATGTTGCGCTCTTTGGAGTGCTTCTTGTGAATGAGGTACATACCGATGGCGCCGCCGCCCTGGGCGATGATGGAAACCGACCAGATGGCCTGGATGTAGTTGAAGCCGGTCGTGGCAACGAGGTTGGCCTCGATACCCTGGATGAACTGATGCGTACCGGTAACGACGAGCGGCTGCAGGAACGCGGCAAAGACAAAGGCACCAAAGACGCCCATCCTGTTGTACAGGATATCGATTACGCCGGCGAGGACGTCACCGATCAGGTTGCCGAGCGGGCCGAACACGGTGAACAGGGCGACGTTAGCAAGAATCAGGGTAACGGTCGGGACAAAGACGAACGAAACGACCTCGGGGATGTACTTCTGGGCAATCTTTTCGACCTTGGCCATAAACCAGGCAGTCAGGATTGCGGGGAACACACCGCCCTGGAAAGCAACCATGGGAATGGATAGCGGACCGAAGTTCCAGTACTCAGCACCCGTCGGGTCCATAACGAACGTGTTACGGTTCATAAGACTCGGGTGAACCATGACGATACCGACGAGGATGCCCAGGATCGGGTTACCGCCAAAACGCTTGACCGCGCTGTACATAACCAGGACAGGCAGGTAGTCGAACGTGGTGGCGATAATGGCAAAGAAGCTTGCGAGGTTCTTGAGGAACTCGCTGTGATCGGCGAGGCTGCCTTCCATGCCAAAGAGGCCGTTGGCAACGATCAGCGACTTAAGGCCGATGATGATTGCAGCGCCGACGAAGGCGGGAATGATGGGGATAAAGATATCCGAGAATACCTTGAGGACCGAGAAGAACTTGCCCTTCTTGTCCGCCTCGGCGCCCTTGACCTCGGAAGCACTGATCTCCTTAACGCCCGTCAGAGCCATAAACTCATCGTAAACCTTGTTGACGGTACCGGTACCGAAAATGATCATGAGCTGGCCGCTGTTGTACAGCACGCCCTTGACGCCATCGATGTCCTCGAGCTCGGCCTTGTTGTATTTGCTCGTATCCTTGAGCACCAGACGCAGACGGGTCACGCAATGCGTGGCGCCCTCGATGTTCTCCAGTCCGCCGACGTTGTCGACGACTTGCTGGGACACTGCCTTGTAGTCCATGTTCCTCTCCATTCCTTTTCTAGATCATAAAACGGTTCGTTGCCGCTACAGAGACGCGATCGTTGCGTTTGCGCACTTGAGCGCACCGTCGGTGACGGTAAGCGCCACACCCTGGCCCTGCTTGTTGCAGAAGCGAGCGTTGAGCGCAACATCATCGACAAAGATGGTCGCGATGTCGTCGTCGACGACCAGACGCACATGGTGAGTGCCCTCGCCCTTAAAGAACAACGGACGCTCGAGGCCCATGTTGTTGACCTGGAACCACGGGTACTGGGGAGCCGGCGTGAACTCGAGCTTGCCCTCGCGCAGGTTGGCGCGGAACTCATAGGCAAGACCGGTCTCGGCGTCCTCGGCGAACTTGACCGAGAAGCCGGCAGCGTTACCGCCGAGCTCAATGTCGGCATCGAGCAAGTAGGTGGAGCCGGCATCCGCGGCGAGCACCTGCTCGACCTTGCCCGACTCGCAGGAAAGCTCAAAGGTCTCGACTGCCTTAGCCTCGCCAAAGGCGCCAAGCATGCTGTCGGGGAGCTTGGTGCCGAGCGTTCCGTCGGCACGCTGAACGATCTCGAGGGGCATAAAGGTGCCACCCCATAGGTAAGAGCTGGGGTCGCCGCCCTCGTCACGCGTAGGAACCCAACCAAAGAGAACGCGACGCTCGCCATCGAATGCGGTGCGAGCGGCGTAGTACGCGCGGCCGTCGAAGGAGTCGTCAGCGGGGGTAATCCAAGGACCGTTGATGGACTTGGACATGCGGTAACGGGTCTTGTTGCCGTCGCTGTACTCGGAAAAGACGAGGTACCACCAGTCGCCCATCTTAAAGAGATCAGGCATCTCAAACATGGTGTACAGGCCCGGGTTCCACCAGTCGCCCTGGAACTCCCAGTTGGTCAGATCCTTGGAGGTGAACTTGACCAGGCGGCCGGTCATCAGACGCTTGTCCTCGCCCACACGCGTGCCGAGGATGAGCATGTACTCTTCGTTCTCCTCATCCCAAAGCACAAAGGGATCGCGCCAGTTGCGGTCATCGTAACCCTCCTGGGGCGGAAGCAGCGTCTCGGCGATGTTCTTCTCCCACTTGACGGCGTCGTCGCTCGTTGCGTGAAGAAGAACCTGCTTCATCAAACGTGCGCGGACCTTATCGCGATTGCAACCAGTGTAGAGCGCATGGTACTTGTCGCCCACCTTAAACACCGTGCCGGCATAAATGTACTGGTCGACTTCCTCGTCGCCGCCACGCTCAAGGCTCTCGCCAAAGTCCTTGTAGTTGACGAAATCCTTGGTCGTAGCGAGTGCCCAGCCAAACGGCTCTCCGAAAGGTTCGGGGTTACGCGTGTCACGCTGATGATAGAGATAGAACGTGCCGTCCTCGCCGTACGGCATGATGTCGCCTACCCAAATTCCCTCAGGCTGGTAATACACCTTGTGCATCCGAGACTTCCTTTCCACGACATACTAACTCGGTACAATGGCAAGATATGTCAATCGTTTTCATATGTCAAACGTTTTCACACCAATACGTCTTTTCGCAGTTCCAGTCGTCGGCAAACGATTGACATATGCCGGTGAACGGTCATCAGAGGCGTTTGAGGAATTCTTTTGGCACGGGATGAACTACGCGGTTTTGGCCTCAATGAGTTCAACGGGGAGCTTGATATTCGATTCGGGATTATCGCCGTTAATAAGAGCGATGATGGATTGCGCCGCGAGCTCTCCGATGCGATCGATATCTTGACGTACGGTTGTTAAGTCAGGCATAAACGTCATAGTTCGGCGAGCACCATCCGCGCCCACGACCTTAATATCGTCTGGAGTGCTCAAGCCGCGCTGCTTCATCACGTTGAGACAGATGGCCGCCATCGTATCGTCTCCCGCAAAGATGCCGTCAATATCGGGGTTCTCATCGAGGATCTTCGCAACGACCGCGCCCTTTTCGTCGTCGGGCTTAACGAACTCAACCTCACGGACAAGCGCGGACAAACCGGCCTGCTCAACAACATCGAGGTAGGCATCGGTACGCTTATTGGCAGGCATGCGCATGCGGCTATTGCTGCGCAGGCACAGGATACGCCTGCAGCCGTCATCAATCAGACGGCGCGTGGCGAGCTCGCCAATGCCATAGCTGTCACTTGCAATCTGGACAGAGCCCTCGCCAAGATCGCAGTCGATGCCAACCAGGCTCAAGCCCATCTCGGCATATGCCTCGGCACCGATATTGAGGGAGTTGACGATGACGCCGTCGACCATATTGCGGCGGAGCATGTCAATATAGGAACGCTCAAGATCGGGTCGATTGGCGCTGTTGCACAGCAACATCTTAAAGCCGTTTTCCGCTAACGTGCGCTCGACCGCCTGCACAACCTGAGCATGGAACGGGCTGCTCACAAAGGGAACGATCATACCGATAAGATTCAGGCGACCGTTGAGCATGGCACGGGCGATATCGTTGGGCGTATAGTTGATGCGCTCCATCGCGGCATGGACCTTATCGCGGGTCTCTTGGCTAATATAGCCGCGATTATTAAGCACGCGAGATACCGTAGTAGGCGAAACCCCCGCCACCGCTGCAACTTCCTTGATGCCAGGCTTAGCCGTATCCTTAGAACGAGCACTCTCGCGAGCCATAGCACCCTCCCCCATCAACATGTCATACGTTTACATACGAACAAAGCATACCCCAACAACAGCGGGAAGACGGTAACAGTACAAGTAAGTAAACGACTCATCCAAATAATTAGGAGAGTTCCGCCTAAAGGGTGACTCCGAAGAACCCCGCTTGGCCGTTTTTGGGTTATTTTCCAAAACATCCCGCAGGACGCAAAGAGGCCCCGCCGCGCAACGCGCGCAGCGGAGCCTCTTTGCATGTCCGAGGACGTTTTGGAAAATAACCCAAAACCGGCCCCAGTAATCCTACAGGAGTTAAATCCCTTTAGAACTTGTTGTGGAAGGTACGCGCAATGACCTCGTCCTGCTGCTCCTTGGTGAGCGTGTGGAAGTTCACGGCATAGCCGGAAACGCGGATGGTCAGCTGCGGGTACTTCTCGGGGTGAGCCTGAGCGTCGAGCAGCGTCTCACGGTTGAAGACGTTGATGTTCAGGTGGTGGCCACCCTTCTCGGCGTAAGCGTCGAGCATGTGGACCAGGTTATCGGCCTGGGTCTCGGAAACTTCAGAAACCTTCATAATATGTCTCCTTCGATTAATAGGCGCCGGCCGAAACCGGCGCGCTAATCAGTAATCGTTATTGTTAGTATAGCACTAACAATAGTTACTCGCCCAGCTGATCAAGGTCGATATCGCCAAAGAACACCTGGTCCTCCTTGCCGAGCGCACTCGGGATGATGGAGAAGGTGTTGGAGATGCCGTCCTGGGCATCGCGGAACGGGAGCTTGGAAACCGAAGACAGCGAAGCGATGGCGCCGTGGCTATCGCGCTTGTGCATGGGGTTAGCACCCGGGGCGAACGGCTGGCCAGCCTTGCGGCCGTCGGGCGTGGAGCCGGTCTTCTTACCGTACACGACGTTGGAGGTAATGGTCAGAACCGAGGTCGTGGGCACGGAGTTGCGATAGGTGTCGTTCATGCGGATGTACTCCATGAACTGGTGCACAACGTCGTGAGCGATCTGGTCGACGCGGTCGTCATCGTTACCGTACTTGGGGAACTCGCCCTCGGTCTCGAAGTCGACGATGATGCCGTTCTCGTCACGGACGGGGTGGACCTTGGCGTACTTGATGGCGGACAGGGAGTCAGCCACGACGGAAAGGCCAGCGATGCCCGTAGCGAACCAGCGGTGCACGTGCTTGTCGTGCAGAGCCATCTGGATACGCTCGTAGCAATACTTGTCGTGCATGTAGTGAATGATGTTCAGCGAGTTGACGTACACGCCAGCGAGCCACTTCATCATGTCGTTGTACTTGGCCACAACGTCGTCGTAATCGAGCGTATCGCCCTCGACGGCGCGATACTTGGGGCCGACCTGCTTCTTGGAGACCTCGTCAACACCGCCGTTGAGTGCGTACAGCAGGCACTTGGCCAGGTTGGCGCGGGCGCCGAAGAACTGCATCTCCTTGCCGATGCGCATGGAGGACACGCAGCAGGCGATGCCGTAGTCGTCGCCGTGGTAAACGCGCATGAGGTCGTCGTTCTCGTACTGGATCGAGGAGCTGGCGACAGAAGTCTTGGCGCAGAACTTCTTGAAGTTCTCGGGCAGACGGGTCGACCACAGAACGGTCATGTTGGGCTCGGGGCTGGTACCCATGTTCTCGAGCGTGTGCAGATAGCGGTAGCTCATCTTGGTAACGAGCGTACGGCCGTCAACACCCATGCCGCCGATGGACTCGGTGACCCACTGCGGATCGCCGGTGAACAGGGCCTGGTACTCGGGGGTACGGGCAAACTTGACCATGCGGAGCTTCATGATGAAGTGATCCACGAACTCCTGGATCTGCTCCTCGGTGAAGGTACCGTTGGCAAGGTCGCGCTCAGCGTAGATGTCGATGAACGTAGAGGTACGGCCGATGGACATAGCAGCGCCGTTCTGCTCCTTGACGGCAGCAAGGTAGGCGAAGTACATCCACTGGATGGCCTCCTGCGTGTTGGTAGCAGGGTTGGAAATGTCGAAACCATAGGTCTCGGCCATCATCTTGAGCTCGCCGAGGGCGCGGATCTGCTCCTGCAGCTCCTCACGATCGCGGATGTTGTCGGCGGTCATGACCGTCGGGGTGGAAGCCTTCTGGGCCTCCTTGTCCTTGATCAGGTAGTCGACACCGTACAGGGCAACACGACGGTAGTCGCCGATGATGCGGCCGCGGCCATAGCCATCGGGCAGACCGGTGATGATGTGAGCCGAGCGGCAAGCACGCATCTCGGGGGTGTAGACATCGAAGACGCCAGCGTTGTGGGTCTTGCGCTCGAAGGTGTAGCGCTCGACAACGTTCTCGTCGACCTTGTAGCCGTGCTGGCTGGCAGCCTGGCAAGCGATGCGGATACCACCGTTGACGTGCAGCGCGCGCTTGAGCGGCTTGTCGGTCTGGAGGCCAACAATGGTCTCCTTGTCGCGATGGGCATTATCGATGTAGCCAGCGGGGTGGCTCACGATACCCGTGACGGTCTTGGTGTCCATATCGAGGACACCACCCTGCTCGCGCTCCTTAAGCAGCAGGTCGAGAACCTCGCCCCACAGCTCCTTGGTACGCTCGGTCGGACCTACGAGGAACGACTCGTCGCCCTCGTAGGGGGTGTAGTTCTTCTGGATGAAGTCTCGGACGTCAACCTCTCCCGTCCAAATGCCTTCCTTGAAGCCTTCCCATGCCTCCTGCATTGTGTAACCACGCTCCTAGTTACGTGTAATGCGGCGCTCTCTCACACCGCTGCTTATTGAATTCTTGAATTATCGGCTTGCACTACCGGCTTCTTCCGTTCTTCACCACACGTTGGTACAGGGAAAAACGTTTGTCCACCTTGGAACTACAACCCAAAACCCAAGATTTCACCCGTCTGAGAAGGATAACATAGCCACCCTCTCCATCTGGGCTGTTATATGTTTCTTTTTTTATATCATAATGGCGTTTTTTACAAATCCGCAGGAAATGCGAGCGCAAACAACTACCGTTCACCGATTTGTTTGGTTTTTTCCTTGCCTTTGTACGACGTTCACTCTAGCTGTTATGCCAGCTTTAGCAGGGTAAAGTACCTCTGAGTAGGCTTTAGGACATGCCTAACGATCTGCCCCTAACTTTGCTGGCACCGACGGTGTACGGAGGTCGCCTAAAGGTAGTTTTCTAGGCATGTCCCAAAATCTACCGCATAGGGTGCGCGTGCAAGGGTATCATCTTTCACCGAAAATAGTTTCTAGTGTTAGGGGTTTTCGGTGGAAGATACCGATTTCCGTGAACTTGGACGTCAGCTCCTTACCGAGTTCGGCAGCATGCATCAGCGCATTTCGCGTTTTGCGGACAAAGCCCTCCGCGGCGAGATGGCCGTCATGCGCGCCCTCATACTCGCCGGCGGTTCGCTCACGCCGAGCGAACTCGCTGATCGTGCCTGGGTCTCGAGCGCCCGTATCGCCAATATCTTACGCGCCCTCGAGGCCAAGGGCTGGGTCGAGCGCGAGCACTCAAAGACTGACCGTCGTCGCGTACACGTCATAGTGACCGACAAGGGATTCCAGGATCTAGAAATCAAACGTCGGGAATTCGAGAACCGCACTGCGGCTTTCCTCGAGCAGCTCGGCGAAACAGATACCCAAGAGATGGTGCGTCTTCTAAGGCGTGCCAACGAAATTATCGACCGCAATCAAGAAAGGAGAGATGCCGAGTGAGGATTCTCAAGCTCTTTAAAAAGCATATCCTGGCACTGTTCGCAGCTATCGTGCTTATCGTAATCAGCTGCAACGCCGATCTGGCGCTGCCTACCTATATGAGCGACATCGTCGACGTGGGTGTGCAGCAAGGCGGCATCGCCTCGCCCGTACCCGACACCATCCGCGCCGAATCGCTCGACGACCTTGAACTCTTTATGAGCACCAAGGACGCCAAGACGGTAGAGGCTGCGTTTGGCAAGGCAGACAAAAACGGCATTCGAACGTACAAGGGTACCGAGGAAGAGCGTGCCGATGGAGGCAAGATTGCCGACATTATGAGCCTGCCCGAGACTGTCGTCCTTTCGCTCGACCAGGGCATTGACGCCGACTCCATGGGCGACATGATGGGCTCGTCCAGCGAGAAAGACAACAACGCTGCCCAGGCCATGCCCACCCCCGAGCAAATGGCAGCGATGACGCCCGAGCAGCTCGCCGAGATGCAGCAGAAGGCCGCAGCGGCGCAGAACATGCAAAAGCAGATCGATGCCGACGGCGGTAAGATCACCATGAAGAGCCTGCGCCTGGGTGTCGAGGGCGGTCTGGTAGACCAGGGCAAGCTCGTCGAGGGCGCCAACGATATGGCAGACAAAATGGGCTCCATGTCGGGCTCCATCGTGACCCAGCGCGCCGTGAGCTACGTGCAGGACGAGTACAAGGCACAGGGCATCGACCCCGCCGACGTGCAGAACGCCTACCTGGGCCGCATGGCGACCACGATGTTTGGTCTGTGTCTGGTGTCGCTGGTCGCCACCATCCTGACCGGCGCCGTGGCTTCGCGCACCGCCTGCTCCATCGCCCGCGACCTGCGCCGCGAGACCTTCAACAAGGTTATGCACTTCTCGCCGGCCGAGGTGGGCAAGTTTAGCCAGGCCTCGCTCATCACCCGCTGCACCAACGACATTCAGCAGATTCAGATGGCCGCAACCCTGTTTATCCGCATGTGCCTGATGGCCCCCGTCATGGGCATCGTCGCCGTCATGCGCGTCCTGGCCAACCACACCGGCCTGGAGTGGACCATCGCCGTGGCCATCATCGCGGTCTCGGCCGTTGTCGGCGTGCTCATGGGCCTCACCATGCCCAAGTTCAAAAAGATGCAGAGCTTTGTGGACCGCGTGAACCTTACCGCCCGCGAGCTGCTCGACGGCCTTATGCCCATCCGCTCGTTCAACCGCGAGGAACATGAGCTCGAGCGTTTTGACAAGGCTTCGCTCGACCTAATGACCACGCAGCTCTACACCAACCGCGCCATGAGCTTTATGATGCCGCTCATGATGCTCGTCATGAACTGCATCACCGTGCTTATCGTCTGGTTTGGCGCGCAGGGCGTGTCCGACGGCGTGATGCAGGTCGGCAACATGATGGCGTTCATCTCCTACACCATGCAGATCGTCATGGCGTTTATGATCCTCACCATGGTTTCGGTCATCCTGCCCCGCGCCGAGGTCGCAGCCGAGCGCGTGGAAGAGGTCATCACCTGCCCCACGAGCATCAACGACCCCACCTCGCCCAAACTGCCCGCTGCCAGCGCGCCGCGCGGCGAGCTCACCTTCCGTGACGTGAGTTTCCAGTATCCCGATGCCCGCGCCGACGTCATTAGCGGTGTAAACTTCACCACGCACGCCGGCCAGATGCTCGGCATCATTGGCTCCACGGGCTCGGGCAAGTCCACGCTTGTGCAGCTCATCCCGCGCCTGTACGACGTCACGGGCGGCAGCATTTCGCTCGACGGCATCGACGTGCGCGACATGACCCTTTCCGAGCTGCGCCGCCGCATTGGCTATATCCCGCAGCAGGGACGCCTGTTCTCGGGCACCGTCGAGAGCAACCTCAAGTTTGCCGGCGACATGGTGAGCGACGAGGACATGTGCCAGGCGGCACGCGTCGCCCAGGCCGAGGACTTTATCGCCGAGCGCGAGGGCGGCTATGACTCCCCCATCAGCCAGGGCGGCTCCAATGTCTCGGGCGGTCAGCGTCAGCGCCTAGCCATCGCCCGCGCCCTGGCCAAAAAGCCCGAGGTCGTGGTGTTCGATGACTCGTTTAGCGCCCTCGACTACAAGACCGACGCTCGCCTGCGCGAAGAGCTTGCCAAAAACGTTACCGACGCCGCGCTCGTGGTCGTGGCCCAGCGCATCGCGACCATCATGCACGCCGACCAGATCATCGTGCTCGACGACGGCCACGTGGTGGGCACCGGTACGCACGAGGAGCTGCTGCGCAGCTGCCCGGCGTACCTGGAGATCGCACAGTCGCAGCTTTCCGCCGAGGAGTTGGGGCTTACCCAAGAAGAAATTGCAGCCGTCACGGAAGGAGGCGAGCGCTAATGGCAGACGAGACCAAGACTCAGATTCCCAAGCCCACCCGCCAGCGTGGTCCCATGGGCCGCATGGGCGGCATGCGTCGCGGCGAAAAGGCCAAGGACTTTAAGGGCACCATGAGGCAGCTGCTCGGCTATATCGGCCAGCACAAGATTGCCGTGTTTGCCGCCGTCGCCTTTGCCGTGTGCTCGGTCATCTTTAACATTGTGGGACCCAAGGTGCTCGGCCAGGTTACCACCAAACTGTTCGAGGGCCTGGTTGCCAAGGTCAACGGTACCGGCGATGTCGACTTTAACTGGATCGCCAAGACGCTCGGCTTTTTGCTCTGCCTGTATCTGGCGAGCTCTGTTTGCAGCCTCATCCAGGGCTGGCTCATGACCGGCGTCACGCAAAAGATTTGCTACCGCATGCGCAAGGAGATCGCCGCCAAGATCGCCGTCGTGCCGATGAGCTACTTCAACGGCCACAGCAAGGGCGACGTGCTCAGCCGCATCACCAACGACGTCGATACGCTGGGGCAATCGCTCAACCAGAGCGTGACGCAGCTTATTACGTCCGTCACGCAGATTATCGGCGTGCTCGTCATGATGCTGTCGATCAGCCTGCCGCTCACCGGCGTCACCGTGCTCACGCTGCCGGCCGCCGCGATTATCTTAATGGTGATGATTCACTTCTCGCAGCCGTACTTCCGCGAGCAGCAGCAGGTCCTAGGCACCGTCAACGGCATTATCGAGGAGGATTTTGCAGGCCAGAACGTCATTCAGGTGTTCGACCGCGCCGAGGCTTCGATCGAGGAGTTCGACCGTCAAAACGACCGCCTGTTTATTAGTGGCTGGCGCTCGCAGTTCCTGTCGGGCCTGATGATGCCGCTTATGAGCCTGGTGGGCAACATGGGTTACGTGGGCGTTGTCGTAGTGGGCGCGCAGCTCGCGCTGACCGGCAATGCCACGCCCGGCGATATTCAGAGCTTCATTCAGTACGTGCGCAACTTTACGCAGCCGGTGCAGCAGCTGGGCAACGTGAGCAACACGATGCAGTCGATGGCAGCTGCCACCGAGCGCGTCTTTGAGTTCCTGGCCGCGCCCGAAGAGGAGCAGAAGGCCGACGCGCAGATCCCCGAGAAGCGCCCCGGTCACGTGGAGTTTGACCATGTCAAGTTTGGCTACACGCCCGACAAGACCATCATCCACGACTTTAGCTGCGAGGCGCAGCCCGGCCAGACCATCGCCATCGTCGGTCCCACCGGCGCCGGCAAGACCACGCTCATCAAGCTGCTGCAGCGCTTCTACGATGTGGACGGCGGCTCGCTGCGCGTCGAGGGCATCGACGTGCGCGACTGGGACCGCGCGGCACTTCGCGGCGAGTTTGCCATGGTGCTGCAGGATACCTGGCTGTTTAACGGCACCATCCGCGAGAACATCCGCTACGGACGCCCCGATGCAAGCGATGCCGAGGTCGAGGCCGCTGCACGCGCCGCACGCTGCGATCACTTTATCCATACGCTAGCCGGCGGCTACGACTTTATGATCAACGAGGAAGGCACCAATCTGTCGCAGGGCCAGCGCCAGCTCGTGACCATCGCCCGTGCCATTTTGGCCGACCGCCCGGCACTAATTTTGGACGAGGCGACCTCCAACGTGGACACCCGCACCGAGGAACTCATTCAGCGCGCCATGGATGCACTGATGCAGGGTCGTACCAGCTTTGTCATCGCACACCGCCTATCCACAATCCGCAACGCCGACGTGATCTTGGTAATTCGCGACGGTGACATCGTCGAGAAGGGCACGCACGACGAGCTGCTCGCCCAGGGCGGCTTCTACGCCGACCTGTACAACTCGCAGTTCGACGAGGCGGCGTAACAACCGGCGGCAAACAACCGCAATGCCAAGAAAACGGGGGGCGCAGGACAACCTGCGCCCCCCGTTTTGTGTCCTTCGAGTCTCGAAACGCCTTCCCTGAGACCTCATTGACGACGCTTTCCAGACCCCGTGGGCAAAAAATGGCAAATATGAGTACTGTTACCTTTTTAGTAACAGCCAAAACCGCCCCAAACGACCTCCTTGCGGCCTCTATACGCCTTCAAATTAATCAAAACGCCCGTTAGCGGGCTTCTGCGTGCCAACGTTGATGAACATATTTTTCACTTTGTCTATTATCTTGCTAGACTGATATGTTACTAGGTTAGCAACCGTACTCATATTTGGCATTTTTTGCCCACAGGGTGTTTCCTGGGGAACCGACAATAGCCTTAGGGTCCCGCGCGACGCCACTCCCTCCCGGCATCCGCCGACGTTCCCCCATATAAAACCTGCCAAAATAAACCTGTCCCTTTTGGCAGGTTTCGGGGCGGCGAGGGGTTGCACTTTAGCGTGCGACAGCGGATAATGCCGAGCACTCGACAATACGCTTATTGCTCTTTCTATAGATTGAGGAGGCCCCTATGGCCATGGAATTCAAACGCAGGCTGCCGATCCCCATGGAGATCCGCGAGGAAATGCCGCTTTCTGCCGAGCTTACCGCCAAAAAGCAGGCATTTGACGCCGAGGTCGCCAAAGTCTTTACCGGCGAGGACGCACGCAAGGTGCTCATCATCGGCCCGTGCTCTGCCGACCGCGAGGATTCGGTGCTTGAGTACATGAACCGACTGGCCAAGACCGCCGAGGAGGTCAAGGACAAGCTCATCATCATTCCGCGCGTCTACACCAACAAGCCGCGTACCAAGGGCACCGGCTACAAGGGTCTTCTGCACAACCCCGACCCCGAGGCTCCCGACGACCTGCTCGAGGGCGTCAAGGCCATCCGCCATATGCACCTGCGCGTCATCGAGGAGACCGGCTTCTTTACCGCCGATGAGATGCTCTACCCGTCCAACTACCAGTACCTCGTCGACCTGCTGAGCTACGTCGCCGTGGGCGCGCGCTCGGTCGAGAACCAGGAGCATCGCCTGGTGTCGAGCGGCATTTCGGTACCCGTCGGCATGAAGAATCCCACTGCCGGCTCTACCACCGTTATGCTCAACTCCATTTACGCCGCCCAGGCACATCAGAGCTTCATCTTCCGCAACTGGGAGGTCGAGTGTGACGGCAACCCGCTCGCGCACGCCGTCATGCGTGGCTACATCGGTCTCGACGGTCGCACCTACCCCAACTACCACTACGAGCACCTCGAGCGCCTGGCCGAGCGCTATACCGAGCACGCCGGCTATGCCAATCCGGCAGCGGTCATCGACTGCAACCACGACAACTCGGGCAAGCGCCCGCTGGAGCAGTATCGCATTTGCAAGGAGGTGCTCGACAGCTGCCGCCGCAACGAGTCCATCTCCAAGCTGGTCAAGGGCTTTATGATCGAGTCCTACCTGGAAGACGGCAACCAGCCGGTCGACGGCGGCGTCTTTGGTAAATCGATCACCGACCCGTGCCTGGGCTGGGAAAAGACCGACTACCTCATCCACGAGATCGCGGAGCGGGTGTAGGTTACGGCGTTTTACCAAACGCCGTAACAGCTCGACGCTGCGCGGGCCGCATTTGGACAATCTGACGTTCAACTTCAAGGGCGCGACCAGAAGGTCAGCGCCCTTTCGTTTCACGTCACCTTGTCTCAAATGCGACCCGCTCGCTGTCCGTCCTCTACCTGCGGCGTTGTCTTACTCCGGATGCGGCAGCTAGGGACGCTCCTTGTAGTCATTGGGGACGTTCTTAAATGACTAGTCGTTGGGGACGTTCTTGTTTGACTAGTCGTTTAAGAACGTCCCCAACGACTATCTGGGCAAACGTCCAAACCGCCGTAAGGGAGTTGCCTTCCCTCGCGGCGGTTTTCTAGCAGAAAAACCAAGTGAGTAGGCTTTTTGCAGGAGGCCAAGCACGCCCTAAAACGCCACAGCTCTAACCTGCGGTTTTATCGATCATTTGTCGCGATGTACTCGGCAAGTTCAAAAAAGTCTACTCACTTGCATCCCAGACATACCAGGTTGGCAAAAACCGCCGCGAAAGGACCCCTGGTCCCTTCGCGGCGGTCATACGCCTCTGATTTTGCGACGGTTTTGCCCGCTTGTTACTCGCTGTAGCGGGTGGCTATGGCGGCTCGCACCATGCCGGTGCTCATGAGGTAGGTCACCAGGAAGTAGCCACCGTATGCTGCCAGGAAGATTGCACAGGTGAGGCCCACGGTGCCGCCGATGCTCATATTTCCGAAAATGCTCACCAGCTCGATGATCACCTTAAGTGCCACAAAGGAGTGCGCCAGGCCCACTGCCAGCGGGAACAGGAAGAACACCGCTTGTTGCGCCATCACCGAATGTCGAATCTGGCGGTCCTCACAGCCGATCTGTGCCAGCACACGATAGCTGCGGCCGGCCCCGGGCGCACTTGCAGGAGTCCCGGACTTAATCTGC
>OAVX01000660.1_pt1 | contig 15818 bp, 18 predicted proteins | sample 1476471 | NCBI WGS metagenome assembly OAVX01 (sample SAMEA2580114, study PRJEB22360) | human gut metagenome | biome: human gut; feature: human-associated habitat; material: faeces | place: Denmark | collected 2008/2010
GCTGGGCGGATAGACCCCCCATATTGAGAATGGTTCCCATTAAGCGGACATGACGGTGCGACACGCCGTGCAAGTTTGACGTGTGTCGTGTCGTGTGCTAGCGAAAAATGGAACGGGGGGAAACGTGCCGTGTCGGCGTGTCGTGTTTTGCGGGTGCTAGTATTGGTGTTGTCGGTAAAAAACAAACAAAAAAGGATGGAAAAAATGTTTGAAGTTAAAGCCTAATTTTGATTTTAAGGAATATCATAGGACTTATGGAGAAAGATGGGTGTGATTAAAATGTTTAGGTGTAGTTTTATGAATTATTATTGTGTTCGTCGTTTGCTTGAGATGGGTTATAGTTATTATGATTTTGTGGAATGTTATGCTGATTTTGATGGGGTAGTATATATGTATCCTATTGGTTTTGAGTATGCGAATATGGTGTCTTTTGGTGATGAGGTAAGTATGGTGTTTCTCGGTTATAGTAGGAGACATTGGGCGTGATGGATTATCATAGTTGTAATGGTCGTAAGCGTTTTTATATAGGTGGTAGTATGGTTAAGGGCTCACGTCGTATACATCGTATGCGCGTAGGGCATTATGAGACTGGGTGTGATTTTGATTGTGATGGTTTGTTTGATTTTGTGATGGTGAATTATGCTGATGATATTGCTTTAATGCGGTTGAATTTGTGGGATGATACGGGGGTGTAGTATGGTGTTGTTTGGCCTATTAGCTCATTGGTTAGAGCGGCATTCTTATAAAATGTGCGGGCCGGGTTCAATTCCCGGATAGGCCACGGTTATTGAGAATCGTTATCATTATTGTTATTGTGATATATTAGGTCATGACATGCCGTTTGGCGTGTTGTGACCTTTTTTCGTATGAGGTGTATGCATATGGATATGAGTTCTATCACCGCCCTTGTGGGTAGTGTTGGTTTTCCAATTGTTGCGTGTTGCGCTATGGCGTGGTTTATTGCTACGACGTTTCGTGATTTTAATAATTTGATGACACGGAACAATATTTTGACCGAAGAGCTTATCGCGTTGCTTAAGGATGATAAAGGGGGTGATAATGTTGATGAAACGAATATGGCGTAGCATATTGGCGTGCGTATGCGTGTTGTCGTTGGTTTTCGTACCGTCGGCAAGCGCGGATATGCGTGGTTTTGACGTGAGCAATTGGCAATGTAATATTGATACGTATGTATTGGACGCTGATTTTGTTGTGGCCGGTGCGACTTGGGGTATTGGCGGTTTTAATAACGTCTGTCTGGTCAATGGCATAAATCAGGCCGCAAATTATCAGCTCGGTCGTGCAGTGGACAGCGGCAAGAGCATAGGCGTGTATCATTATGCAATGGGCAATGACGCTGTTGCCGAAGCTGATTTTTTTGTGGACAATGTCGCCGGATATGTCGGGCGTGCCGTGCTTGCATTAGACTGGGAGGCTGATGATAACCCGCAGTTTGGTAACGGGGCGTGGGTCGAAACTTGGGTGCGGCGCGTGTATGATCGCACGAAAGTGTGGCCTATCGTTTATACGGGGGCGTATTCGTTGGGGCAGCTCACGCCGTATGTACGTGAGCATTGCGGAATTTGGGTAGCACAATATGCGTCGAACGTGCCGACTGGTTATCAGGAGAGGCCGTGGCTTTATGGCGCGTATGGTGAGGCTATGCGACAGTATACATCTAACGGTTACGTGTCGGGTTATGGGCCGTTGGACTTGAATTATTTCCGTGGCGAGCGGTGGCAGTGGGACGCCTATGCGCGTGGCGAGCGTGATGGCGGTGTTTCGACCCCGGCACCGGAACCGGTGCCGGACGCTGGTTGCGCGTCTACGTGTGTCACGGTTGGGCCGGGTGACACGTTGACCGGTATCGCGGCGGCGACTGGTTTATGGCCGTTGTCTGATTGGGCGGGGTATGCGTCCGGTAATCCCAATGTGATATATCCTGGCGAAACCGTTTGCTATGGCGGTGGTACTGTTGCGCAGTCAAGCACGAATACGGTACGCACGTATACGGTGCAACCGGGTGATAGTTTGTGGACTGTTTTCGGCGTTGATTGGTCACGCGTCGCGTCGGTTAATGGTTTGTCTAACCCGAGTTTGATTTATCCGGGTCAGATTTTGCGTTACTGATAACCATTGTCAATAATCGGCGTGTCGCTTTTGCGTGCGCCGATTTTTATGTTATAAATATATGTGTTAGCAAAAAATGTTAACAGAAAAAATAGATACAAAGGATGATAATATGCGCAAGATTCGTAAAGTAATCGCTGATAGCGATATCAGCTACTATGACCGAAACGGCGAGTTGAAAACATTCCACACCACCGGAAATATTCGCACCGTTGAAAAAGCAGTTAAAGCGCTTATGGACGCGGGTATCGTCAACGTCCTGATTGATGATATCACCGTACACAAGACAACGTATGCAATGGACGTTGACACGTTCAGAGAACACGCCGAACGTATCGTAACCGACAACGATAACGACAACGATAACGACAACGATACCGACAACGATAACGACAACGATAACGAACCCGAGTTCTGATTTTGGAAGGAAACATCATGACCAAGAACAATGAACAGATGAACGACACCGCTAATGAAACCGCTCAGATCACTGTAGACAATTATCGTTACATTTGTACGATGGACAACAGCACTTTTGAGGGCAAACGTGCCATTGTCAACGCGCGTAACAACGCAGTGTCACTGAACGGTATCGGTGACACGCCGCTAACGGTCATTGGCGCGTACACCGCGCCGGGCGTGCGTTCTCAGACTGGACAGAAGTGCGTTAACGTCTATCTTTTTGCAAATGACGGTAATACGTATTTCAGTCAGTCACAGGGCATTTATCGTAGCGTGTTGGATATTTATGACATGTTCCCCGATTTTAACGCGCCTAACGGTATCCCCGTGGCAGTGAAAACGACGCCGCTCGGTGGTGGTAGGTCTACAAAATCGCTTGAAATTAAGTAGTTTGAAATGAGAAAAAAAGCGCCATAAATAATATGGCGCTTTTTTTATGAGGGTGGTGAAAAATCATGCCTAGGGCGCGTAAACAGGCGGACGCTTTAACCGCGAAACGCAAGCGCGTGACCCGCGCGATAAACAGTCTGAAAAAAAGCATTACGGACGCCATGCCCGAGAGTGAGATAAACGCGCGTCGGAATTATATCCGGCGGCTTGAATCGCAGTTGAAAAAAACATATGTCGGGCGCGTGAGTAATCGCGCCATGCGTGATGAATTGTATCGGCGCGCCAATGAAGTCGCTGATACGCTTGTGCGACAGGTGGGCGAGGTGCGCGGCGGCAAGGGCCGTGCAATGGAACGCAGACGGTCGTTTAACATTTTCCGCACAGAGATGAGAGTGGCGTCCAAGGGGCAACCGAGCGTGTTGGGTGAGCTCGGACGGGAAAAAGTCAAGATTTTTTGGCGATACACACAAAACATATGGCAGAAACCTAATATTCCGCCGGACAAACGTTTGGAGGCCGTGATGAAGGCATATGACGCGGACTCACTGAGTGGGCTTTTTGACACCATTATGGCGCGAAACGAAAAAGTACTACAGTACGCCAAAAGCATGAAAGCGCATACGGGCGAATTGGAGGATTATACGGATACCGACGGCGGTAGCCCGATATGGTTGGTAGCGGTTTCCCCCGACGTGGTGAGATGAAAACACGCAAAGAATACAGAATCGCGGCGATATTCGACACCGAAACCACGAACATTGGTGAGGGTGCCGAAACACGCGCGTATCCGATATTGTACATTTTCAACGATATGCGGGCTATCCCGTTGGAATCGTATACGCCCGATACGGACGATGTACGTTTTTACCGGCGCACGTCCGAAGCGTTAGCGTACATTGATGATTTGATCACGTATGGTCGTGCGCATGGTTATGTGCCGATAATCGCGGCGTATAATCTCATGTTCGACATGCAAACCCTCATGCTGGAATTGGCGCAGTCGTATACGATTGAGGTCAACGCACAGACTGCGACAAGCGTGTACACGCTTGATTTGTGCGTTGATGGTAATGTGGTGTGCCGTTTTTGGGATACGTTCTATCTTGAAATGGGCGGCCTACGCGCTATGGGTGAGACATGCGGGCTACCCAAAGCGGTGGGCGATTGGGATTACTCGCAGGTACGTACACCTGAAACGCCGTTGACCGAGGAAGAACTGTTTTACGCGCGGCGTGATGTACAGGTGATACCGCAGTATCTGCAATGGCTGTTGCGCGCGAACCATTGGCTCACGCCCGACATGCTGGGGTGCCGCGTGCTGACCAAAACCTCGCTTGTTCGGCAGATGGCGCGCCGTGAGATTGGCGGACGGCGCGTCACGTTGCAAGGCGGCAAGAAAATCACTTTGCAACGCGCCTATGAAACGACGTGTGATCAAGAGTTTCCTAAAAACTATGAGTCCTATGCGTTGCGCAAGGCATGTTTCCGTGGCGGTTTGACTTTTACGAGCGCTAAAACCGCAAGCGTTGTCGTTGATAACGTGGCGTCTCTTGACGTTACGTCAATGCACCATGCGTTCATCAACGGGCGACGTTTGCCGGTTAAATTCGCGGTTGCCCCGCCGGAAATTTTGCAAATCGCGTGTAAGCGTATCGTTGACACGCCGTTTGCAGATGTATTACGTAATTATAGTGACCCGTTTCGCACGGGGGTACATGTTGCGATACGTTTTACAAACCTTAGATTGCGGGGAAACACATGTTTTGCCGATTGGGGCATTGCAATCTGCCCGCGCTCAAAATTCGTGCGGACGTTACAAGCGGACACCGATTATAGCAATAATGAACGCGCGAAAACACAGGAAAACAGTATTAGGGCGCACGGCTACGTTGATAGTGCCGTTAATCCGACGTTTGCTTTTGGCAAATTGTATCGGGCGGACGAATGTATCTTGCACGTTAATGAGATTGAGCTTTGGAACGTGGCACAGGTGTACGAGTTTGACAAAATGCATGTATTGTATGGTGAGGCCACCACTAAAACGATTGTGCCGCCCGATTACGTGACATTGCAATCAAATATGCTGTTCGCGCGGAAAACCGACGTTAAAAATCTGATTAAACATTATCATGCGGGGACACCGTATGCGGGTGATATCCCCGATAGCATACCCGAGGGTATCGCACGTGACGCTAGGGCGGGTACGTTGAGCGTGAAATTTTTGCAATCCTATTACGGTAGCACCGTTAAGGGACAATTCAATGGTATCTATGGCACACAGGCACAGGACATCATGAAGGCCGATTACCGTGTGACGGAAACCGGTGAACTGGAAGTAGATAAAAACACGGTATGCACTCCCGAGAATTTCGCGAAAAAGCGTCCGAAGACACCGCGCGTGCTGTACACGTATGGTATGCGAATCGTAGCCGGGTCACGTATGCATCTGGTGATAGCCATGATGTTGATATATCAACGTTTCGGGAATCGCGTCACCGTCACGGGCGGCGATACCGACAGTCTTAAAATCAGTTGCGCCAATGACGTGACCGATACGGAACTGTTGGACGCGCTCGAACCATTGCACACCGCGATAGAAAACGCAATCAATCTTACCATGAGGCGCGTCCGAAACACCGCGCCCGACATGGCGTCAACGCTTGACCATATCGGCAAGTTCGAGGTTGAGGACTGTGGCGGCACCACTCGTTATGCCGAACACGTGGAACTATGGAACAAGGCGCGTGTAAGTCTGGATATGTCCGGGCGCGTGCATGTCACTTGCGCGGGCTTGCCACGGCCCGACGGCGTGTACACCATTGAGGACTGTATCGAGGACATTATGCACATGGGTCACGGTTTCGCGGAAACGATACGGGCGGCACTGGGTTATGACGTGTTGATCGATTATGAGATTTGCCACACGTTGCAACGCAACCGCCCGCATGTGTGGGATAGGTACGTCGGCACCGTCACCGATTATCAAGGCATGACATATCATGTTGACGCGCCCGAGGCGATAGCGTTGTACCCGTCCGGCAGATGGCTGGGCGAATCGGACAAACAGGCCAACGGCGAGAATCTTGCATACATGCGGAACGTATATAATAGGAATGTTGAGACATTGCCGCGCGAACTTATTGTGCGGGACGGCAGACCCATGATTGTGAGCATTGATGGCGAAATATTACTATGACCGGCTTAAGACGTTGATATTGCCGCGTAACGCAGACGTGAACATGATTATCGGCGCGCGCGGTTTAGGCAAAACCTACGGTATGAGAAAATACATGATAGAGGATTATTTGAAAAACGGCTATTGTTTCGTGGAAGTGACACGGTTTCGTGAGGAAAACAACGATGTCGCCGCAGACTATTTTGATCGTATTATAAAAGATAATATTTTCCCCGATTATGAATTTCGCACAACCAATAAAATAGCTGAAATACGACGGAAGAAAACCGGCAAAAAAGAAAATCCGTGGCGGATAATCGGTTATTTTATACCCCTGACCATGCAACAGCGAAAAAAGAAAAGCACATACGTGAACGTACGCAACATTTGCATGGATGAATTTATCATCGATAATGACGATAGATACCATACGTATTTGAAAAACGAATTTGAACAATTGGCGAAACTTGTGGATACCGTGACACGTGAACGTGCTGATGATACCGAGCTACGTAAACCGCGAATATTCCTTTTGGGTAACGCATGCGACGCATTCAATCCGTATTTTCGACGTTATGAAGTGCCCCTCAATCCCGAGTATGGTTTACAATGGCTTGACGGCAAGACATGCCTGTTCGATTACGTGCGAGACGATGAATACGCCGAGCAAAAGACAAAGAACACGGTAGCGGGGCGTATGCTGAAAAACAATGATGATATGACAGCAAAAAACAAGTTTCGGCAATTTGATACCGATTTTATCGAAAAACCGCATAAGCACGCGAAACTCACTTATGTGTTCCGTTGGTTTCGGCAAGAATATGGGGTGTATGTTGATATGCGTTGCGGATATGTTTTCCTCTCTACGAAATACGACGGCGGCGCACATGTGCCATATTTTGCAATCACGCTAGATGATAACAAGCTTAACTATCTCACTGCGAATATGGCAAAAGAGTTGATTAAAAATCTTACATCGTATTACGCGCTAGGCTATTTGAGATATGACACGGTGGAAACACAACACGCCGTGAGTGAAATGTTAAAGAATTTCGGTGTAAAATAAATACGGCATACAAAGAGATACCACAGTGAGACCGCTAAAACATTGTCATTGACATCCACGGTTGACTCCGCCAATGATATGGCCGTAAGGGATAAGCGCGCCGGTTGTTACTGTGAGTCATGTCGCAAGTATGCTATTCTTAAGTCGTATCGGCCCGTATCACGCCGATACGACTTTTTTTCATATATATGGAAGGAAAAACAAATGGATGACGAAACCACCGAGGAGAGGGACACCGCCGAACGTGATGACCTCACCCCCGACGAATCACACCGTGAAGGCGAATTCGATGACTTGTGCGACATGCTGACACGGTTGCTTGATAAAATTGACGCAATGAACGAACGAATCGACGGAATCTACGACAATTTCACGGACTCCGTGGCGCAGATGATCGAAAACGGCGCAACCGTAAAAGAAACCGACGATGACGCGGCTGAAGCAATCGCACAGGCGGCGGCGGAAGACTTGGAAAACCTCGATTACGCACTGTAACGGATAGGAGAAAATATCATGGCTGTAGACAATGCAACGATTTTGGATAAAGTCCGTACCAAGGGCACAGATGACTACCAGCAACGCGTTCCGAGCGCGACGCAAACCGGCGTGGCGAACACCATGCGTTATCTGTTCGACCCCATGAACCGCCAATATTTGAATGATTGTGTGTGGAACATGGTGAACCGTATCGGACTCACCGTAATGGCTCAGAACGCGCCTTTTGAAAACCCGTTGGCGATTTTCAAGAAAGAGAATCTCTACTGGGGTTCGACCGTACAGGAAATCGCCGTCAAATGGATTAAGGCGCACGGGTACAAGGATGACGCCGAAGAGTTGCTGAAAATGCACCGCCCCGAGGCCGCCGTCTGGTTCTACGAGATGAACCGCCGTGACCAGTATCCAATCTCATGGACAGAAGATGAGTTGCGACAGGCGTTCGTGGATGACTTCGGTTTGAACCGTTTCATCGCGCAAATCATGGAAACGCCACGCAACAGCGATAATTACGATGAAATGAACATCATGCTTGCGCTGATTAATCATTATGAGCAGAATCTCGGCTTCTACAAGGTACACCTTGATAGTATCCCGAGCGACGAAACGACCGCCAAGACACTACTCAAGGCGTTGCGTTCGACCGCCGGACGTATGCAATTCCCGAGCACCCAATACAACGCGCTGAACGTGACCGACATCCCGGCATACGCCAACCCACAGCAAATGGTATTGCTGATTGAACCGGAATATCTTGCCTCGCTTGACGTCGATGCATTGAGCGCCGTGTTCCAGCTGGATAAAGCCGAAGTGCCGTATCGTATCGTTCAGGTTCCTAGCCTCGGTATCCCCGGTGCTGTCGCGTTGCTTGTTGCGACCGACTGGTATCAGGTGCGCGACATTATGTACGGCACCACCCAGTTCTACAATCCCCAGACTTTGAGTAACACTCTGTACCTCAACCATTTCGGAATCTACGGCGTGTCGCCCTTCACCCCGTGTGCGTTGTTCACGACCGACGCGGGTACCAGTATCACGATCGTGACGCAGACTGTGACCGGTCTCACATTGACTGCGAGTACGGGCAATGTCAAGCCCGGCGACGTGATACAGCTCACGCCGAAGCTCACCGCCAAGGTCGAGCCCACCGGCACCGCAATCGAGGTTGCGCCGAACTCGGCAACTTACAAAGTAACCGCATACACTACTTCAGACAATGTGAACACGCCCGTGCCACTGAACGTCAACACTTATGTTGATGACCAAGCTCGTTTGCATATACAACGTGACGGCCTTAAGGCTCAAACCACTATTAGAGTTGATGTGACGGCGACATATATTAACCCGAACGGTAGTACGGGCGACTATTCCGCGTATCGCACTTTTACGGTAACGCAAGCGTCGGCCGAAGTAACTGCCTATGGTGTGTCCGAAATGTCGGCCGTTAAAAAATAATACACTATGTTAGAATCGGGGTACCGGAAAAAACCGGTACCCCGATTTTTGTATAAAGAGGTATATATGAAATATCCACACTTGGACGGCGTAACACCGTTTCCCGATACTGATACGCGCGTGTACGATCAGTACCGTAATGTTTTCGATTACAATGTTTGGACGCCAAACACTGTAATAAAGTTGTGCCGCGTGAACTGGTACGATGATTATCATGATGTCGTGAAATTCCCGGACGATACCGCAAGGGACGCATGGTTTGACAAACTGGACGGGGAAACTGTCAAGCTTACGACTAACATGTATATCGCGCGCGCCGATACGGACGGTATAAAATTGCCCGTACCGTATATGACGGCGCAACGGTATAATTACATTGTCGTTGATTTTTCGCATGATATTGTCAATACGCCGTATCAGAAAACCGACGTGCAGACACGCTATCACTTTTTCGTCACCTCTGTACGTGCCGAAGCGCCGAACACGACAACATGCACGCTTGTACGTGATGTATGGACGGACTATATCAACAGCACCACAATAAACGGTTTGCTGTTGTCACGCGGACACGCGCCGTTGACGGAAACGACACCGCAAAAACTGTTGGAAAACCCACGGGCCAACTGTCGTGATTTTACGTTGCCCGACGTTGATTATGGCAACGCGGCCACGAACATCAAAAAAAGCACGCCTATCAATTTGCAAAACGGGACAAGATACATATGTTTAGCCGCAACGTTTTCCCCGCAACAATTGCAATCAATGAGCAATATGCGCGGTACAAACATCACGGACACCAACCCGTCATACACTAACGCCGACGAAACTGTCAACGGTTTTATATGGGGTGCCGGGAACATAAACACGTCAAACGTAACCGGCGCGGGTACGTCATATAATACCATTGATAACCTCACCGCAAGCAACATGTACATGTACGCACTTGAATCATCCAAAGTATCAGGTGATTATTTTGATACGCTGTTTGCGTATTATCCGCATATCATGTCACAAATCGTATCTGTTTTCGTTGCCACGGCAAACATGATGCACCTCGGAACCAGCACTACGGTTAATGATGTGGCATGGCATACGGTCAGCGGCGCACGCACAAAACTAGCGGACATTAATCTAACCACAAATGACTTCGGTTATTCGCCGGAATACGCCAAAATAACACGACTGTACCTCGCACCCTACGCCCACTTGGAAATATCCGACAACATCGGCAATAAAACCCGAGTGGAAATAGCGGAATGCGGCCACCTCTCAGTGCAAGCCGTCACGTCATTAAGCTACCCGATACTACGACAACTCGCATGGCTTGACGGCGTAGGGGGCGACGATAACACGTCCATAACCATCAACGCCATCAACGGTGCCACCATTACCGCCGACGTGCCGAACGCGGACGCGCTCAAAACGCTCATATCCCATGACATACCGACATATGCGTTGCAACGCCGCGCGATCGACGCGCAACGCGCCGCCTCTTACAATGTCGCCGTAAGTCAGGCGCGGCAAAACGCCATGCTGACATATGAAAACGGCGCGCGCTCGGCTAATGTCAGTCAGGCAAACACGTATCGTAGCAGTGCGGCGACGGTATCGAACACCGCACGCGCGAATCAACGCGACATAGCAATAAAAGACGAGTCCAAAAGCGTGCGCTCGGATAATCTCACATACTCGAACACACGCCAAACCGCTGACTTGAGCACCAGCACGGTCAAAATCAACCGTGATGTACGTGATGATAATACACTACAGAATAAAGCTTTTGTGGAAGGCACCCAAACACAGGCGATAACAAACGTGGCAAGCGCGATAGGCTCAATAGCGGGGGCCGCGCTGGTAATCGGCACAGGAGGCGCGGCCTCACCGGCGGTGGCCGGCGCAATGGCAATCGGCGGTGCGGCGCTTCAGGGCTACAACACCGGTATTGCAATCACTAACAGCCAGGAACTCAACGCGACATCCAATTATGTTGCAAATGATAAAGCGAAAACGGCAATACAGGCCAACACCGAGCAAACACAACATGCCATAACGCAAGCCACCGACGTGACCAGTCGCGCGAACACGCAGGCCGATCGCGTCACCGAGTACAGCACAAGCGCGGCTACCGACATGACCGCCACAAGCACGGGCACGGCCAACACGAACGCGGGCGCGTCACGTGGTGTGACGGTTGACAACGCCAAACGAATCATGACGAACGCGCGCGACAACACGAATGCGTCATGGCGCGACATGCTCAACCATCCCGCGCAACCGGTCGGCGCGTATGGCGGCGACAATTTCAGACAGGCCACGGGGCTTGACACCATGACGGTAAAAATCGTAACCGAGGACAACGGTGCGATAGCGGCGGCGGGTGATTACATGCTACGCTACGGGATAGCAAGCAACAAACTCTACAATAAACCGACGCTGGCACCGTGCAAGCATTACACGTATTGGCAGACCGCCGACATATGGACGATATGCCCATTGGCACAAAACGAGCAATTGCAGACAATCAGGGATATTTTCAATACCGGTGTTACAATATGGAACAGGCCCGAGGAAGTCGGCGGCGACTTCGTACACGACAATCTATAAGGTGGGAAAATTGGGACGCAAACGAACGCATAAAAGGCCGTTGACCCGCGCGGAACTGGGTGAGCGTGGCGCGCCGGTATGGCAACAGTCCGAGACGCTCAATTCGCAAGCGTATTCGATGGCGTATTCTCAAATGTTGAATATCGCGTTATCACGGTTCAAGTGGTTGAATCTGCCGAAAACTTGTGACGCATGGTTTCTTGAATACAATCTATTGTATTTCGGTTACGCGACAATCGCTTTCCCGCATAGTAAACCCGGCGTGTTTTTCAGCACTCAGGCGGTGACAACATCGAATTTCAACGTGTATTATAAGCCGAAGAAATGGGATAGCTACGGTATTAACGGTTGGCGTTTTCCGGTGAACAATTCAAATGGTGTTTTCATCTACGCGAACCGTGCCCGCACGCCGCTCATTCCAACCATCGAGTTTTTCGCGCATGAAATTGAAGATTTATACATAACGCGGCGGCAGAATCGTTTCAATCAGAAAACACCGTTTATTTTGGAGGTTCCAGCCGGACAGCAAACGGCGGGTATCAACGTCATTAAGCAAATCAGCGGCGGTGAAATGGCAATCATGGCGACACCCGGTTTCACCGATTCCATGAAGGCCAACGTGCTGAAAACCAATGTCGAATATATCGGCATGGAACTACAGAACGACATACAAAACACGTGGAATGCGTTCTATCAAGCGCTGGGTATCAAAAACCTACCCTTGAAAATGGAACGGCAGACCGCCGACGAAATACAGGATTACGGCGAACCGACCGACCTACGCGCGCTCAGCGAACTTGAGGAACGCCGCGCCGCTTGCGATATTCTCAACACAAGATTTGCGAAATACCTCAAGGAACCGATACAAGTCGTGTGGAACGAAGACAACATCTCACGCAATTATGATTATTTGAACAATCTCGAACGATTGGCCGGTGATGATAATGCAGAATGACATAGACAGCTACCAGCCGTGCGAATCACGCGACGAATTTCATGGCGTGATGACATACACGTTTGGCGAACTACTCGACGTGCCGGGCGGCGTTGACTGGGATAATGCCGCATGGTCATGGCGGGACGTTGCCTATGATGACACGCAATACACACGCTGTTGCCGTAAAATCGAAAACCGTTTCTACGATCGGGAACTAGGCGTCATGCCACCGTCAAGATGGCGACGGCACTTCATACGGCTCATACAAGAAATAATGCCGACATTACGCCCACTATACGCGCTTGCAGATAAAAACCCGGATATAATACTCAGTGATAGCGACACATGGCATAAAATGCGCACCGTGTTTTCCGATTTTCCCGCGACACAGCTCACCGAAAATCAGGATTACGCAAGCAACGCGACTGACAATCAATACGAGACTATCGCTAACGGTAATTTCATGGACAAAGTAAATCGTATACGCAACGGCGAATATGTCGATATTGACGTGTTGTTGCTTGATCATCTTGAAACATGTTTCAGTCCGTTATGGACTATAAACATAAACAATTACTAACAAAGAGGAGAATGCACATGTTCCCATATCTGCCGTTTTACTCGGTATGGCCCTACACGCCCGCCATACCCGCGTTCTACTGGAACGCCAAAAGTCAAGAGGAAATAATAAAGCATATCGCGTGTGAAATTGACCACATCACGGCATATTTGGACGAAATTGTAACCGACATAAACAAAACATTAAACGATTATGACACAAGAATAAAAAACATCGAGGCACACATAAACGATTACGGTACGGCCATAGCGCAAATACAGGAACAAATCGAACATATCGGGGATACACAACTGGTCTGGAACGTCACAAAAGGCGAATACACTGACAGTAAAACAGCGCTACGTGATTTGTACCGCGAACTAGCGGTGTACGGCGCGCGTGTCACTCAAATAGCTGATATCAACACCGGCAAACTATCCGAGCACCGTACCGACGAAACACCGGCAATCGGCAATCTTACTATATTCAATGACACCGCCCCACGTGTCACTAATCCAACCACCGGCGATAAATACCCGCCACTTTCATAAAAGAGGAGTATCATGGCAACAGAAACACCGTTCTATCATCTGCCACTATACGAAACAGGAGATCTAGCCGACCTACGCGACGGCTACAACGCCGCAATGCGTACCCTAGACCGCGTAATACATCAACTAAAAGTGCAAGAGGAAATAAATCACCCGACAAATCTCAGGAAGGACAACTAACATGACCGACTACACAACAAACTTCAACCTCGAAAAATACCAAACCGGCGACGCGGCAAACCTCAATGACCAATACAATGCGTCAATGGACATTATCGACACTAATCTCTATAAAATCAACACTAACGCAAACACCGCGGGCGGTAAAGCCGCACAAGCGCTAGAAACAGCACAAAGCAACACCAAAAATCTAGAAGCATTAGGCGTAACCGATACCGCAACTGCGGCACAGCTCAAAAACACAATAGAAACCAACAAATCAGACATAACCGACATAAACAACAACCTTACCGGCATACACAACAACCTTACCGGCATACACAACAACCTTACCGCACTACATGCAAACAACGTAACGGACGCAAACAACCTTTATAACATCATTACCAAACAAAGACTAACTAACCCATACAACTCGAAAATAGTATGTATAGGAGACTCATACGGTCAAGGGTATATGTCCTCAAATGAGGCGACAAAAAACCCATATGCGGTAATGGGCCGTTTATTAAACGCAACCATCTACAATTACAGTGATGGCGGTGCCGGTTTTATAGCCACAAGTAATAATACACACAGAACATACAATGATCAAATAAACTATGCGGCTACCCAAGTACCAAACACAAACGACATTGATTTTATAATGATAACAGGCGGACAAAACGACACTACCAACGTCAAATCAGCCGTCATAAGCACATTACAAAACGCACACCAAAAATTCCCGAACGCAAAAATAATCGTATATCCATGCCAATGGACAGCATATCAAATATGGGATACGCTACTATTCCGATACGCCGAAATCTGCGAGGGTGTAACGGTATCAGGTTGCGCGACATTCGTAGAATACGGCTACGAACTCAACCTAGGAGAATGGCGGTGGATATCCTCAGACGATAAACACCCAAACGACACCGGCTACGAAGTAATGGGCAAAAAATTCGCAAGCGTAATGCAAGGCGGATACGGCGGCAACACAAAAAGTCTCCGCCCACTATCATACGGCGCAAACGTAACCGGTTCCAGCAGAGATATAGTTACCCTAGACCACGGCACACTAACAGTACAAATGAACTTAAAGATAAGCGCAACCTTAAACGCTAGCGCACCACTAGCATGGCTACCGAAATTCATTGTAATAAACGACAACACCGCAATGTACAAACTCTGTGTCACGAATAAAGGCGAACAAACACCTAAGGCTATCGGCTACAATAACCCCGACAGAAATACCGACGGCAAAATATATACACCGTGGGGCACCGAAGCACTAGACATGTTCGTATCGTTCACACAACACGTCTAATACAATAAATAAACCGGTTGGTATTATTACCAACCGGTTTATTTTATATCAGTCACCACACATAATCATCAATTGTAACAACATAACAACCAACACCGTCTTTAACACCACAACACACGAAGTCAAAATCACAATCACCATAATTCAATTCAAGAACCATGTTAAGGGCTGATTTAAACGTGACCACATTATCATCAATTTCCTCACAAGCCCTAACAGTTGTCTCAAAACCGTCAATATCGACTATATACATATTATCAGGCTCAATCTCGGTCACATAGGCTTTAACTTCAAACATTTTTTCCATCCTTTTTTGTTTGTTTTTTACCGACAACACCAATACTAGCACCCGCAAAACACGACACGCCGACACGGCACGTTTCCCCCCGTTCCATTTTTCGCTAGCACACGACACGACACACGTCAAACTTGCACGGCGTGTCGCACCGTCATGTCCGCTTAATGGGAACCATTCTCAATATGGGGGGTCTATCCGCCCAGC
>OAVX01000665.1_pt1 | contig 15698 bp, 11 predicted proteins | sample 1476471 | NCBI WGS metagenome assembly OAVX01 (sample SAMEA2580114, study PRJEB22360) | human gut metagenome | biome: human gut; feature: human-associated habitat; material: faeces | place: Denmark | collected 2008/2010
AAGAGGTTCCTGGCGGATTCGAACCGCCGTACACGGTTTTGCAGACCGCTGACTAAGCCACTCATCCAAGGAACCATAATTTCAACACAAAACAACTACTTTCGTTTTGCGAGTGCAAAGAAAGATAATAATATTGGAATTACCAAACTTTTCCTTTCTTTTTTATTTTTCCCTCCGAATATTATAGAAGTAGAGAAAATGAGCTTACCTTTGCCTATCAAATAGATAAATAACGAAAAAATGACTTATACAGAAACTGTAATACCGGGCGTATGGATCATTGAGCCAAAGGTATTGAAAGATGCGCGCGGATACTTTATGGAAGCTTTTAAGCAAGCGGAATTCGAGGAGCATATCGGAAAAATCCAGTTCGTGCAAGACAACGAATCTTGCTCCTCTAAAGGCGTATTACGAGGATTACACTATCAGCTAGCGCCCTATTCTCAATCTAAATTAGTCAGGGTGATCAAAGGACGGGTATTGGATGTAGCCGTAGACGTACGTGAAGGCTCGCCCACATTCGGCAAATATGTAGCTGTAGAGTTATCGGACGAGAATAAACGCCAGTTATTCATTCCACAGGGATTCGCCCACGGATTCCATGTATTAAGTGACGAGGCTATCTTTACCTATAAAGTAGATAATCCATATGCTCCGACGCATGAACGGGGAATCCGCTATGACGATCCCACGGTCCATGTAGATTGGAGCATCACAGATCCGGAATCGATCAACCTATCCGAGAAAGACACCAAGGCTCCATCGCTGAAAGACGCTGAGCTTAATTTCAAATACTAAACACTGTACAGATATGAAAACTTACCTAGTTACCGGCGCCGCCGGTTTTATCGGTGCCAATTTCATCAAACACATGCTGGCGAAATATGACGATATCAAGATCGTTGTCCTAGACTTGCTGACTTACGCAGGTAATTTGGGCACCATCGCCGAGGATATCGATGGAGTACGTTGCGAGTTCGTGAAAGGCGATATTTGCGACCGTGCCTTGGCCGACCAGCTATTCGAGAAATACAACTTCGATTATGTCGTGAACTTCGCCGCTGAAAGTCATGTAGACCGAAGCATCGAAAATCCCCAGCTATTCCTGCAAACCAATATCCTTGGTACACAGAACCTATTGGACGCCGCACGAAAAGCATGGGTTACCGGTAAGGCCGAGACAGGTTATCCGGTATGGCGTGAAGGTGTACGTTTCCATCAAGTCTCTACCGATGAGGTCTATGGAAGCCTAGGTGCCGAAGGGTATTTCCACGAGACCACGCCTTTAGATCCCCGAAGCCCGTACAGCGCCTCCAAGACAAGCGCGGACTTATTCGTAAAGGCTTATCACGAGACATATAAGATGCCGGTATCTATTACCCGTTGTTCCAACAACTACGGACCTTACCATTTCCCGGAAAAATTGATTCCCTTAATCATAAAGAACATATTGGAAGGTAAATCCCTACCTGTATATGGTGACGGCACAAACGTACGCGACTGGTTATATGTAGAGGATCATTGCAAGGCGATCGACGCCGTCATCCACCACGGGCGTGTGGGAGAGGTTTACAACGTAGGCGGTCATAACGAGAAGCAGAACATCGAGATCGTGAAACTCACGATCCGGACGATCCATCAACTAATGACCGAACAACCGGAATATCGCCAAGTATTAAAGAAAAAAGAGATCGGTGCCGATGGACAAATCTCTATCGACTGGATCAACGACAGTTTGATTACATTCGTGAAAGACCGTCTGGGCCATGATCAACGATACGCCATCGACCCGACGAAGATTACCAACGAATTAGGCTGGACACCAGAGACCTGCTTCGAGGTCGGTATCGTAAAAACCATCCGTTGGTATCTTGAGAACCAAAAATGGGTAGAGGATATCACCGGTGGAGATTACATGAAATATTACGAGCAAATGTATGGATCACGTTGATTCCTCAACGTGACCGTGTGTATGTGGATGAATCTCAGAGAGGCTGTTTCCTAATTCGGGAGCGGCCTCTCTTATTTGTTTCCGGATCGTCTCGCGTATCTCCTCACGCACATTCCTGCGGGTACTATCCAGTTCCGCTTGCTTGGCAGGTTTCAAGAAATCTTTATATTTACATTTCACTATCTTGAACTTGAAATCATCCAGATTCCCTTTTATATCGATACCCAGCTTAAACGGCACCGGCGATTTTAAAACCGAGAGATGGTAATCGAACGTCATATCCAAATTATGCGTTCCACCTACGGCTACTTTATACCGGTCCATCTCCACCAAGAATGGGAATACCTCGATCTTGTTATCATGGATCGCTAAATCTACCGCTATACTATCAATCATATTCCGTTTTTTATTCTTGAACATCAGCGTCTTCGATATCTCGGTAAATGTCTCACCATCCAGCAGCACCATATTCTTTCCGCTCAGGTAGCAAGAGGCATTTACAGACGGCAGCAACACGGACATCGTAGAATCCGCCTTGCAAGTCGCCGTCATCTGGCAATCTACCATGCCTTCGAACGAACGAAGCATAGGGACCAATGTATCAATATCCGGGAATAAACTAATTAACCGTTCCACTAAAATATCATTTAAGGACAACTCAAATCCCATAGTCGCCTCTTGATCTGTTTTGGTCGTATAAACCATCGTCAAATCTCCGGAGCCGATATTCGAACTCATACATAAATCGCTCAGATTGATACTTTGATCCCGGATTACAACCTCACCTTTCACATCCTCTAACTTCAGATCCTTAAAATCTATTTTTTTAGCATTTGTATGAAGCGTCAGATCCAAGAATTTCGGAACGACAAATAGTTGAGAAATCGAATCCGTAGCGACACTATCCACGGTATTCGCTAATAGATGATCCGTCTCCAGTACGGAGATACTGTCTTCCGAGAAGGCCCCAACCGAATTGGATGCCAATTGATCAGAAAACTGCAAACCTTTACCTATAGCTAGCATCAACTGGTTACAATCGATCAGATCGGATTCCAACTCGAAATTCGCTTTCAGCTTTCCTCCCCGTAGCATGGCCCGCCGGATGTCGCTAAGCTCTCCGCTCAAAGTAAGATCGCTCTTTCCTAAATGCAGGCGGGCACCACTCAACGTCATATTGTTAGTATTGAATTTCACGCTTGTCTCATCAATATACATCGGAATGGGGAATAAGCGGCTAAAGCCCCTCAATTGCTTAAACCTCACTTGTCCCCGAGCCTCCCATTGGCGTAAGACACTGTTTGAGGAAGCGACCGAATCCACTTGCGACCGCTGTCTATTCGCCCTTCGGGTGGTCTGCGTGCGCCTGCGCAAGGTATCACCGGCGGCAATACGGCGTTCACGTTGTTGACGGATCGCTTGCCGATAAGGTAATGCTTCCAAAGAGAACTGGCTTTCCGTCAGAACCATACCCGTCCGTAAAGGGATAAGAATATATTTTAAGGTGTCCACCGAGATCGTAGCTCCCGCCATAGGGATCCGCTTATCTGTAGAAGAAGCCTTGATGCCCCCTTTCAACACGGTCTTACCGGCCACCATCCAGGTAGAATCCGGCAACTTGGTGCGTAAATGATCAAATTCCAACCCTGCGGTCATAGGGATAACAGCCGTTGTATCAATAACCGGCGTCGTATTGGCTACCATCTTCAATCCACCGATATTCGTACTGATCTCATCCTTATACTTTATATTCAAGGTATCCACCGATAGATTAGCGCTCAACAATCCTTTCGCATTCAGATATTTACTTTCATTTTCCGTAGATCCTACAAACAGATTCGCCCCAGCGATATACATATCCACGCCTAACGGCTTACTAAACGCCTTGAAGCGATCAACCGTCAAATTGCCGGATGATTTGACCTTGGCGAAGCGGCTATTCACGATATCATCCACCTTAAACACCGTAGATAAATCAGCCATCATGGTACCCTCCAGCAGCAGTGTGTCGGGATTCAAGAACTCTTTAGCCAAACGGGTAAAATCGACCTGCCCTTTCATCTCCGCCCGAATCGCAGGATTCCTCCAGATATCCCTAACCTCGCCACTCATGGTCAGCGAGGTATTCAACCCGATCAATGTCAGCTCCTCCAAAGAGACATAAGAAGAATCCGGGTAAGCGCCATTCAAATGTAAATCCATGTCCATGCGCAAGGTATCGATCCCCTGTTCAATACCTTTTACATGATAAGAACCATCCTCTATCTTGCAGCATAAGTTCACGGTCGGAACGATACTATCCCCTAATTCTCCACGGATATCCCCTTCCAAAATAATACGTCCCTCAGCAAGTGTTTTATCCCGATCCTTAAAATATTCATCCGGAATAAAATGTAAGAGATCATTCATATCGGAAACCTTCAACCCGAAAGTCATATCGATCCGTGACGGATTATCCTCGGTAGCCGGCACCATAAAGCCATCCGCCGTAAAAGGCAGGTTATTCACCAGCAACTCCGCATCCCTCAACCCAATCCGGCGAAGTCCGTCAGCCAACAACAAACGTCCCTTGAAGCGTAACGCTAACTTATTCGCCAAAGAATAAGACGGGCTACGGAATACGATCGAGGAAGAACCGGTCTCCACATCCAACTTATTTCCTCGTTGGGTCAAAAGGCCGTCTATATGTAAAAAGAAACCATCGATCGCCGTATATAAATCCTGCTGCCGGTCATCATAGACAAAGTGCCCATTCGTAATATGCACTTGCTGCAAATCTATTTTAGGCAATGGAGATGACGATGATTCGTCTACCGAATCCATCTCACTTTGATAAATCTCCCAATTCGCCTTTCCCTCCTCATTCACATAACCATAAAAACGGATACTATCCATGATAACCCGAGGAATCGTCACTTTCCCGCTAAACAGATAATCCGTAGGGTTAAATACGACGATCGCTTTTTTGAAAGACAGCAAAGAATCCGAAGGAATCATCAAATCCTCCTGATGTTCTATAGAATCCTCAGCCTGATGTGAGATCAAACGCCCATTTGTCAACTTCACTCCCAGATAAGGATACGTCTCGAAATAAGTCAACTCCACCCGCTCACATTCCAAGTGCGCCTCTATGAATTCGTTTGTTTTTTCTACGACCAGCGGTGTCAGCTTCTCCGGAGGTAAGACCGCCCATTTCAGTATACCAACCCCGATCAAGGGAAGTATGAAAAAGATCCCGACCAACACAGACACAACAACCAGCAATATCTTTCTTATTCGTACCATACTCATTCCTTCATCTTATCACAAACAACACTAATTAAATTGTATGAGCAAAAATACGAAATACTATCCCAAAGACAACGCTTATCTCATAAAAAAAGGCCCCCCGCAATGAGAGACCTTCTTTTTACATCTTATTTATTTTTCTACAATTCATTTATCCAGAACCTCATATTTAGAATGCTGGCTCTTGAACTCGGGAACGATCTCCTTCATCCGCTTCACGATCTGCATATCCCCCTCCACGGCACAAGCATGTACCAAGGCATCAATCCGCAGATTGGCGTCCGCATAATCATACGCACGGACTTGGGCGATCTTGATCTTCGGATGAAAAGTAGGCTTGGAGGTCTCATCCTCATTGAGCACCTCCTCATACAACTTCTCCCCGTCTCGCAATCCCGTGAACCGGATCTCGATTCCCTTCACCCCGCTCAGACGGATCATACGCTCCGCCAGATCCACGATTCGTACAGGTTTACCCATATCGAACACGAAGATCTCGCCCCCATTACCCATCGTACCGGCCTCTAGGACTAGCTTACAAGCCTCCGGTATCAGCATGAAGAAACGAATGATATCCTTGTGCGTCACCGTAACAGGACCGCCCCGCTTGATCTGCTCCTTGAATAACGGGATCACGGAACCGTTCGATCCCAGCACATTGCCGAAACGAGTCGTCACGAATTGCGTACGCCCCCTCACCTTCCCATCCTTGATAGCCTGATCCAAGCTCTGCACGTAGATCTCGCAAATACGTTTCGAGCAGCCCATCACGTTCGTGGGATTCACCGCCTTGTCGGTCGATACCATCACAAACTTCCTCGTGCCGTATTTCACCGCCAAGTCTGCGATCACCCGGGTACCGTCCACGTTGTTGCGGACACTCTCCTCCGGATTATCCTCCATCATAGGTACATGCTTGTAAGCCGCGGCATGAAACACGTAATCCGGACGATGCTCCTCGAACAATTCCTCCATGCGTTCACGTACACAAATATCGCTCACAACCGTATAGGATTCTATATCCGGCCACCCACGAGCCATCATCAAGCGGACATCGTGTAAGGGAGTCTCCGCCTGATCTATCAAGACCATACGTTCCGGGGCGAACTGGGCTACCTGCCGCACGATCTCACTACCGATACTTCCGGCGGCTCCTGTTATCAGAATCCGCTTACCGGTAAGCTGCTTCCTCACCGCCTCCAAGTCTATCTCGATCTTATCACGGGGCAGTAAATCCTCTATATTCACCTCCCTCAGCTGGGTATGGCTCAAGTCGCTCCTCCCGTCCCACTCTTGGGCGGCAGGAGTCATATAGATCTTTATATTCGCCTTGATCAGCCTGTCCACCATCTCCTGATTATTCCGGATCGCCTCAACTTTCAATGGAGACACCAGCAAGACATTAGACCGTTTTTTCCTCATCACAGAAACCAATTCCTCATCATTCGGGTAAACCTTGACTCCCATTAAATATCGATACTCTATCTCCGCTATGTCCGAGATAAACCCCGCCAGCACAAACCGGGCCGGATCCTGATTCTGGATACTCTTCGCCAAACTCACCCCACCTTGCTTCACGCCATAGATAAACGCACGCTCCGCCTTAGCCACCCGGAAAGTACTCACATAAAAGAATTTAACGAACACACGCATCATCCACATCAAGCTCATAGCCAACAACGCGGAGAGGATCAGATCCCGTTTACGGATATACATCAAATAAGGAGAGAAATCGGTCAGTGCCTGAAACACGACCACACAAATCAAGCCAAACAAGACGGCGAACCCCACCTTTTGCAAGTCCACGAAAGAGGAATAACGTATAATCCCCGAATAGGTATGGAACAGGCGAAAGCCTACCAGATAAGGAATCAAGCATACCAACAGCGTGACCAATAGATGCCCTAAGATATCCAAGGTTGATAATACCCCGTTATTCAAGGTATACACCAATAAGCCGGAAAATAGGATCAAGCAGCAATCCAGCAAGATAATACCCCAATAGGGTAAGGATTTCTTGGAAAAGTACCAGGTAGATAGTCGAGAAAAAAGACTCATAATAATCTCAATATATTTTTCTTTAAACAATTAACGATATAGGCCATATCCTTAGCACATAAGGATCAGGGGGGTATCACTCATGTAAGCAAGTAAAATCCACATAAAAACCATAACTTAATTCTCTTTTATAATCGAAGCTAAATATTCTTCATGCAAACAATAGTATTTTTTCATAAATACCACATACAACAACGCCACCACCACTACTACCGCCAACAAATACAACCAATGTGCCGTTACGGTATCAGGTATCACATAGATAAATGCCAAAGAAACCGCCAATTGTAAACACATATATACCAACGACACTTTAACGTGACCAATCTTAAGTTCATTCGCCATCAACTGATAAGCGTGTTTACGATGCGCTTGACCTAGATTCTCATGCAGTAGAACGCGATGTATTATCGTCAAACAACCATCCACACCATAAACCAATAAAAAGAGCAAGTAAGTCACGTCCGTTGTCTTAATAATCAGACTGCCTATCATAAACAGCAAAATATAGGCTATACTTATAGAACCTACATCTCCGGCGAAGCACTTAGCCTTTCCCTTGGGACGAAAGTTAAAAAGACAGAACACCAAAACACTAAGTGCCGAAACGTAGATCAAAGACGGATCAACAAAACCGGACTTCTCGTTTACCAACATCAATGGAAGCAATACTGATAGAGAATAACCAGCCGTAATGCCATTTATACCATCCATGAAATTAATGATATTCGAGGCTCCCACACAAACGATAAGCGCCAACAACAGCACCCACCACATATTCAGGCGCAATATATCCAATTGATAAAACATCATCACCATGGCAATGAATTGGGCCACCAAACGCACAGAATCAGGCAAGCTACGTACATCATCTATAAAACTTACGCCCCCAATTAAGGTAACGGCCATAAGAAACCACGGCGTAGAAAATCCAAAAAAGAAAGCCCATGTCCATAAACCCAGTAAAAAGATAATGCCACCACCTCTCAAGACAATAGAGGCATGGGAACTGCGCTCGTTGGGTTTATCAATGATATTAAACTTATCCGCTATATGGAAATAAAAAAGCTCCGCAAAAAATAGCAAAGCGAAAATCAGTACATAAAGCAAGCCGTTCATATCTTATCACTTCTTAAAGCTAAGAATAGTACAAGCCAATCCCTCTTTTGCGGATACCGGCATCTTTTGTAACCCCAAAGCCTTTTTTATTTTAGCATTACTTACCACATAATTCTCTGTCAGCTTCTGCATACGAAACGGATTGAGTGGAAGATGTAGCCATCCACCCATCTCTGCCATCACGTTCATTACCCCTTTAGGGATATACAAAATTCTCGTCTTCTTACCCAACGCCTCACAAATCACCTCGATTAATTCATTAGTAGACAACGGATCGTCATCAGCCATATGATAGATGCCGCTCTCTACCTTTTGAGTCAAGAAACCTTCTATCACTGTACAGAGGTTCTGTACGCTAGTGAATGAACGACGATTCTCAAATGCCCCAAGCGGCCAAGGAATCCCTTTACTCACTACATTATATAACAGATTCAAATTCCCCTTATTTCCCGGGCCATGAATCATACAAGGACGCATGATATATACCTGTTTGCCGGGATAGATAGAACTATCTCCAAACGCATGATACAAATTGTCTAACGCTTCAGGCGCAAACCTCTCGATGATATAGCTCTCAGCCTTGATTTTACTTTCACCGTACGGTCCTATGGGAACAGGTACACATTCTTCGGTTAGTATATCTCCTTGTACAGAATCAGCCGCACTTTTTACCGTAGAAAAAAAGATAAATTTCTTGATAGAAGGCCGAGCCAAAAACCAATCAAAAATTCGTTGGGTCAATCCCGTATTAATCTTAAAATAAGTATCTGCGGCATTCCTATTTTTAGTATCATGCGCTTTCCCCGCCAAATGGATCACCGCGTCAAATTCCGGCATCTCCTTATCTAAGTCATCCCAAGAAAAAGTCTTTATCACACCGTCCTTTTCCGGGGTAACAATATCCAAACCATAGAGGCCATGACGCTCCTTCAAGGCAACAACCAGATTGGAACCCACAAAACCGTGGATCCCTGTTATTAATATATTCATCGTGAATTTATTTACGGCATGTCATTTCAAGTCTTCCAACTTGACCAACGGAGTCTTATCCCATTCTATGATAGAGTCAGCCTGTTTTACACTCATAAAGTCATAATGGCTCAACAAGCGTTGGAATTTACCAAAAGCACCCTTAATACCCACATAACTTTTAAATCGTCTCATAACAGGCAAGGATCGGATAATCGGTTGCCCCGTGTCAAAATCACGAGGATGGAAATAAGTCATCATATAGGTACAATCCTTAGCCCAATAATCAATCAGCCAATAAGGAAATAAACGGAAAAATCCTCCTCCCGAGAAAACGATATATTTTCCACATATTGCTTGTATATTAATAGGGAACTCCTTGATAAACCCACCGAAACCCAAGTCTATCCGTTTCGGAACACCCATTCCATAACTAGGCATTCCACCATAATCATGGGGGGCAGGGAACATAGAACAATCATACTCGAACCCCAACTCTCCCAAACAACGAAGTGCCCACGTATTATTTTTAGTAATCGAGAACCCCGGAGCACGAAAGGCGTTCACTTCTTCCCCTATTAGATCTTCTATCAACGATTTAGCCCTAGCAGTATCCTTTTTGAAGTCTTTTTCATTGAAGCGAAAAGATAACTCATGCTGATACGAATGACAACCAATATGATGCCCTTGCTTTTGGATAGAACGAATCACACCAGGATGCCTTTCGGCTATCCAACCTAAACAGAAAAACGTCCCTTTCAAGTTTCGTTTATCCAACTCCTCCAAAATGCGATCCACCCCTTGATATATGCGAACCTCGTGTCTATCCCAGTCAAAATCCTCTGATATAAAATCACAATTATACCAGTCTTCGATGTCGAAAGTCAAGATATTCATCCTTTATCAAACTAAATCATAACTTGACAAATTCACGTCCCAATTCTTTATATCATATAGAGTATCATCAAAATATGATTTGTCAATCAAATTACAAGTAAAATGAAAATGTTTAGGTTCAAATCTATGAGGTATCTTAATCAATGAAACCGGAACAAAATCTAAATCCCCCACATACATGATCAAATCAATATCCTTTGATCGCTCTTGGTATATGGATCGTACCGCAAACTCAAAATTTGAGCGGTTCATAGGATATACATCTAAAAGAAAAGCGGTCTTAACTGGATTAAAATTTTGATGGCGATCTTTATGATCCTCTATTCGATAAACATACTTACAGCCTTTTATATCCCGTATTTCATATTGCCCCTTATTCCATCTATAACGGACTTTATCGAAAGACTCACGATCCTTCTCAAAAACAAAGGAACGAATCTTTTTCCCTTTGGATAAATGGGACATCTTGATCAAAGACCAAGAAAAAAGTCTAAAGAAAGGATCAAGCCATCTCATCCTCGGAATGATCGGACCAATCTTGATCGGAAGGATATAAGTGGTCAAACGGCCTATATCTTTTACCTTAAACCCTTTTATCATCACCGGATAAGACTCGTCATTCGGGAAACCAAACAACAATTTGCACCCTATGCCTCGGAGACAAGGCCAACAAGCCCTTTCCGTCTCATAAAAAGTAAAGAAATCCCGGTATTCCTTCTTTACCATTGAATCAAAACCTAGAGCCGCAATGAATTTCTCACCCTTCTTCTTATAATAAAAAGGCATATATACATAATAAGCGACTAAGAGGCCCTTGTCATACATCAAACTATGTACGGAATATCCCAATGGAGCATTAAAACACTCCTCACGAACCGTAAGGATATCTCTTTGCAAGCCAAATACCTCGAAAAAGAGTGTATTTATGGACTCTATCTCCGCATCGGATAACTCTCCGGTTTTTTTCACGACCGAATCCATATCACAGTTTTTGCGTTAATACCCTTTCTATATCCTCGAAACACTTCATCCCGGAGATCTCCTCCGGATCGAACTCGACACCAAACTCGGATTCCAACTCCACGATCAAATTCAAATGGCGCAAGGAATCCCATTTATCACAGTTCTGTTGGGATAACGCTTTTGTCGCACTCTCCAATCCTAGCACGTTCTTTAATACGAACAATATCTTTTCTTCCATAATATCAATATGTTATTTTATAATAGGATGGGATTTTTATCTCCGCACCCATGTTCAAATGGTAGAACTTGCTTCCGTCCTTATCCTGGCTATCCAAGACAAAATCGGTTCGCTCATAGAAGCCTGAAACTTGCATATTCTTAGCTGTCGGAATATAAGACGCTTTTACGAGCTTAACACCTCTATTCCTCAGTATATTAAGAATACCGGATAAGAAAGCCTCCTCTATCCCTTTCCCCAGAATCCGGCAACTGAGCAAGAAACTATCGATCTCATACCCCCCATCGACAGGTCTCAACAATACCGCTCCGGTTATCCCATTATCCCCGAAACGATCCTTGACGAAAAGACAATAGATCAACCAGCCCTCGGAGGAAAATCCCATGAGATCCGACTCCGAATACCTTCGGGTCGTCAGATTGAACTGGTTCGTCTTATGGGTCATCTGGGCGATACGGGATACATTGAACGAGCTTATCGGTTCGATCCTCATCTCGATCTCCAGACTCTGTAGATACTGATCGAAATCCACAAATTTCTTTCGCTCTTGTGTACGGCTCGCATTCGCCTTGTACTGCTCGGTCTTCCCCCAATTGGCGGACGTCACCGAATAGACACGGAAATAACGATCCGACAAGGTGATCAAGAAATCGGGTAGCATATAAGGCTGTTTTGGAAACTCGGGAACCTCCACCATCGGAAGCATTTGGCGGACCAACTCACGCTCCGTCGGGTTATCATCCACGAAGACGAGACTGTCCAGACCTATGTTCAGCTCCTCCGAAAGCTCCCTTATGTTATCCGCCTTGTTCCGCCAATTAATACGCCAAGCCGAGAAATGTTCCTTCCGTAACAACACGAAAGGATTCTTCTCCCACAAATCCAACACGTCTCGCTCGTTGTTCTTGCTACAGATCGTCAGTATGACACCTCTCTTGGCCAGTTCCAACAAGCCTTCCTGAAAATACAGGAACGCCTTGCCCGGATAATCACCTCCTATCTTTATTCCATCTATACCGTCCTCCCCGAGGACTCCCCCCCAAAGCGTATTGTCCAGATCCAATACCAGACACTTCTTCCGGCAGAGGCTTATCTCCCTCAAACGATCCTCAAACCAGCAAGAAAAGTCGGAAGCCAGCTTAGGGTTAATGCCCATTTGGGAAATAAAATAGAAACGCCAGTCAAATAATTGGCTGGAAGAATAACGGCGAGTGAAATCCGGCAGATCCACATACCGGACATTACTCCTCTCCGAGGCGAGCGAGCGTAGATACTTGTTATAGGTCTCTATGCTCTCCTGTACCTCCCATTCTGAACCGACCCATTGAAACGGACAAAGATCAACCAAGGAGAAGACCAGCACGCTCTTATGTGCCGGTATCTTTTCTATTACCCACCTCAACTTATCGATATAGGATAACACCTCCCCCGCCACACGGCACCTATCAAACCCGAAAGGGACTTGGTAGAACCAGATATAGCGATCCGCTCCCTCTTCCAGCGAGGAAATATCCCCATAGCCGGAGTAACGAGCATCCAGATTCCCGAACAAAGGCTCAAGCGTGTTGTTCCGAAATATATAATATCTCATCTTAATATTCTATCAGCTTTGAGATTCTTAGATTTTCCAAGGAAAGATAAGCCGTTCCCCAGGCCAAGCCCGCCCCAAAACCGGCCATAAGCACATGCCGCCGTCTCGGGAAACTGCCATCATACATGGTATGGACCATGTTCAAGGGAATGGAGGCGGCACTGGTATTGCCAAAATACCCCAAGCTATACGGCACCCTATCCAACGGGAACCTCAATTTCTTGGCGAAGAAATCCGTCATGAAACGGTTGGCCTGGTGGAAATGGATTATATCCACATCTTCGATCCCCATACCTAATACTTTCAATATCTCCTTTATACCCGAGGGAACAACCCGCAAACCAAAATTGAAGACATCCATTCCACGCATGTGCAACTGCTCACCGCTCAGGATATTCCCCTCCTCATCCACTTTTCGCTCAAATCCCTCCGTGCTACTAGGATTCCGGTATCCCCCGTACGGCACGCGGAGCATATCCGAGCCACCCCCATCAGAATGAAGCACGAAACAGGAGGGGCCATACCCATCTCCTTTCTCTATCAACGTGGCGGTACCGGCATCGCCGAACAACGGTGTCGTCACCTTGTCATGATCCGATACGGTCTTGGACATGGTCTCTCCCACCAGCAAAAGGACACGTCCTATCCCATCCTGCGAGGCCAAGGAATAAGCGATGGATAATCCATACACATATCCGGAACAAGCCATGTTGATATCAAACGCCATCACCGTTTTTGGCAAGCCCAAACGATCCTGCAAGGAAGGCGCAGTGGACGGTTGACGGTAATCCGGAGTCTGGGAGATAAAGATCAGAGCACCGATAGAGTCCCTGTCAATGCCATGCTCCGAGAGCAACCGCTCCGCGGCCTTGCTGCAAAGATCGGAGGAACAGACATCCCGCTCCGCTATTCTCCTCTCACGAATACCAATGGAATGGATGGTCTTTTCCAAATCCGCCTTGGGGATCAAATTATCCAGTTCGGAATTCCGTACAACCTTTTGGGGGACACAAGCTGAGACCGAATGAATCCCCACATCTGTATATTTCAGTATCGCCATAGCCTATAAAACCGTAAATCCTCCATCGACAACAAGGTTGGCCCCTATAGTAAATGTACTTGCATCTGACAATAAATAGATTATTGCCCACGCTATCTCCCGGGGATCCGCATAACGTTTCAAAGGATAAAGCTCCATATCTTTATTCAGTTGTTCTTGAGTAATATCATCATTATGTATCAAAGGTGTTTCAGTCATTCCCGGCAAGACAGCATTAACCCGAATTCCTTTAGAAGCCAACTCTATAGACATGTTTCGCATCATCGCAGAAAGAGCTCCTTTTGTTGCTGAATACATAGAGTTTCCAATATGCGCAGTAATCGGGCCATCTATCGAGGACAAAAAAACAATAGATCCCCCTTTCCGTAATAATTTTTTCTTTAATAATAATTGAGATAATACTGGTGCAAAAAAGTTTATGTTGAATATATTCTCCAATCGCTCTTTCTTTAAGAATTGAAATAAAACCGTATCACTGATACCTGCCGCATGTACAATACCGTTTAAAACTGGAACTCGCTCTACCAAGAATCGTATCCCATCATCTTCTCCCAAACCAGCCGCAATCACAACGTGCCCCTCTCCTTCTAGTGAACTTAAAGTCTGTTGTAACCGAGCCTCATCACGTCCCGTAATTATAACTCTAGCTCCTAATTTCGAACATTCAATGGCCGTAGCTTTTCCTATACCAGAAGACGCTCCCGTTACCAATATTGTCTTTCCTTCTAATGAATATGGATTATAACTCATAATTATTTATATTTCGACCAAATCACTTATCATTACATTCTCATCCAACTCGAAATAACCGGTTCCCCAAGACAGGCCAACCCCGAAACCACAAACCGCGATCTTACTCCTCCGTGTTCTCAACGAACAGGCTGTCACCAGCGTCAAAGGTATGGAGGCACTACTTGTATTGCCAAAAAGAGGCATGGAGTAAGGCACCTTCTCCTCCGGTAATTTTAATTTCTTCCGGATCTTATTATTCATGAAATAATTAGCTTGGTGCATCACGAAATAATCCAAGGACTCCCAATCCAATGAGAAGCGCTCCATCAACAGGTTGAAACTCTGAGGAGCCTTCGTTATCCCGAACGAGAAAACGCTCATGCCATCCATCTCCGTGTTCAAACGTGTCCTTCGTAAACCTTCCGGAGTCGTATAAACATCCAATGATTGGTTATCAAAAGGATGTCTATAACCCCCATCACGGATAATGATAGCCTCATACCCACTTCCATCTGTAGAAAAATGAAAACGGACAGGCTCATATCCTTCTTGATACTCTAAAGCCGTGGCGGTTCCGGCATCACCAAACAAGGGATAGGCGCTCTTATCCAACGGTGAGGATTGCAAATGGCAGATCTCCCCGGAAAGAAGCAAGCCCTTCTTTATCTGCCCGGAGGACAGCAGGGAAGTGATCACGCTCAAACCATAAACCCAACCCGAGCAGCCCAAGGATATATCCATGGCGTAACAACTCTCAGGTAATCCCAAACGTTCCTGCAAGATGCAAGCCGTAGCCGGCAAGATATAATCCGCTGTTTGAGACACAAACAAC
>OAVX01000684.1_pt1 | contig 15155 bp, 15 predicted proteins | sample 1476471 | NCBI WGS metagenome assembly OAVX01 (sample SAMEA2580114, study PRJEB22360) | human gut metagenome | biome: human gut; feature: human-associated habitat; material: faeces | place: Denmark | collected 2008/2010
TGAGCTGAACCCGTAAACACGGAATAATTTAATAATATTTTAAGCGGAATGTAATCTGTACATAACAGGGGACATTCCGTTTAATTTTGTTTTAATTCTATCTTCATTGTACCATTTAATATATTTTTCTATCTCACTTATCAAATGATCATAACTAGTAAAATCCTCTCCATAATACATTTCTTGTTTTAATATTCCAAAGAAGTTCTCCATTGGAGAATTGTCTAGACAATTCCCTTTTCTTGACATACTTTGCCTAATATTCATTTTTTCTAGTTTTTTAGTCCAAGAACTGTGTTGATAATGAAATCCTTGGTCTGAGTGTATAGTTAAATCTTTAATGTCTTTATTTTCTTCTAATGCTTTTTCTAACATTGTATTTGTTAATCCTATTGTTGGGTGATTACTTAACGTATAGCTAATTATTTCGCTGTTGTATAGGTCTAATATTGGTGATAGGTAAAGTTTTTCTTCTTGTCCTTTAATTCTAAATTCTGTTACATCTGTTAGCCATAATTGATTTGGCTTAGTAGCTGTAAACTGTCTTTTTACAATATTATCTGCTACTTTACCTATTTGTCCCTTGTATGATGAGTATTTTCTTGATCTATTTTTAAATTTAGTACATAGCAAGGATTCTTCTCTCATTATTCTTAAGACTTTTTTATGATTGATATTAAATCCTTTATTTTTTAATACCATAGTTACTCTTCTATAGCCATATCTACCTTTTGACACTTCTATTATTGTTTTAATTTCATCTTTAACTTCCTTGTCTTTATCTACTGGATTTTCTAGTTTTATTTTCCATTCATAGTATGATGATTTTGGTAATTTAGATATTTCTAGCCATTCACTTACTTTGCTTTGTGGATATATTTTTAGAAGTTTGAGGATTATCTTTGTCTTTTCCTTGCTTCTGCTTCCTCTTCCAGTAGCAAGGCTTGTAGCTTTTTTTCGTAGATTATTTTCATTTTGAGAAGTCTATTTTCTTCTCTTAATCTTATTAATTCTTCTCTTTCAGTTTCGCTTATTGGAATATTAAGTTTAGATTTTTTATTTGATTTGGTCATTTCTTTTTTAGGCCTTCCTCTGTTATCTTCTAGCCCAGAAAGACCATTTTCTTGATAAGCTTTCTCCCATCTGTACACCATAGATCCATTTACAAGATTGAAATGATCTGCAGTCTCTCTAAGCGAAGTATTATTGATCTGCCTATATTGTATTACAGATAGCTTAAATTCACTAGTGTAATTATTGTTTTTTAACTTTTTTGATAAGTTATCAAAGCCTTTAGATTTATATTGGTTTATCCATAGCTCTAACGTGCTTTTAGGAATGCTATATATTTTAGCTATTGATTTGATTCCACCTGATTCACCTGATAAGTATTCTAGTACTAATTTTATTTTAAATTCTTTTGTATATTTTGGCATACAAAAACCCCTCCATCCGTATTCCGGATTTTGGGGTTCAGGTCATTGACTCTACAATCCATTTTTTTATTCTAAAACTATTAAAAGTTGGTCTGTGTCGATGGTGTCATTTTCTTTGATTAGGATTGATTTTACAATTCCTTCTGATTTGGATAGTATGTTTGTTTCCATTTTCATGGCTTCCACTACTACCAATGGGTCGTTTACTGATACTTTGTCGTTTTCTTTGACTAGAACTTTTACGACTCTTCCTGGAATTGATGCTCCGATTTCTTTGTCGTTGTTAGGATCTGCTACTGATAGGTTGTCTTCTTCACGTTCTGTGATTTTTGCAGATTCATCGAACACTCTGACTTCACGTCTGTTTCCGTTGACTTCATAAGTGAAGTTTCTGTAGCCGTCTTTTTCCAATCTTCCTTTTTCGATAAGTTTGATGATGAGGATTTTGCCTTCTTCTATTGGGACTTCGACTGTTTCCTTCTCATTTATTCCTTCGAAGAATGTCGGAGTGTCCATGTAAGTGAAGTTGCCTTTTGTTTTTCTGTAGTCGATGTATTCTTCGAATACTTTTGGATAAAGTGCGTGTGATACGATGTCTTTTTCGTCGAATTCCATTTTGTATTTGTCTTCTAAATCTTTTTTGTCTTTTTCAAAATCAAATGGGTCGATGTAAAGTCCAGCTCTTTTTGTGATTGGCTTTTCATCTTTTAATACGATTTTTTGTAATTTTTCGTTGAATCCACCTTCAGGTTGTCCCATCATTCCTTTGAAGAATGATATTACAGAGTCTGGGTAGTCGAGGTTTTTGCCTTTTTCGTAGATGTTTTCTGGAGTGAGTCCATTTGCCACCATGAATATAGCCATGTCTCCGACCATTTTAGATGATGGTGTAACTTTGATGATGTCACCAAGCATGTCGTTGACTTTTTTGTACATTAATTTTACTTCGTCGAATTTTTCTCCAAGTCCGAACGATTCTACTTGTGGTTTGAGGTTGGAATATTGTCCACCAGGAATTTCGTAGCGATAAATTTCTGTTGTACCGCTTTTTAAATCGCTCTCAAATTGTGAGTAGTAGGAGCGAACGTCTTTGTAGTAGTTGCTGATTTTGTCACAGTTTGAAAGGCTGATTCCAGTTTGACGTGGAGTGTTTTCAAGAGCGGCTACTACTGAGTTGAGTGCAGGTTGGCTTGTGAGTGAACTCATTGAGTTAAAGCAAGTGTCCACTATGTCAACTCCAGATTCACAAGCGTTGATTATCGTAGCGACTCCGTTTCCTGTGGTGTCGTGTGTGTGCAAATGAATTGGAACAGAAATTTCGTTTTTCAATGCTGAGATTAATTTTGTTGCGGCGTATGGTTTTAACAGTGCGCTCATATCTTTTATGGCGATAATATTTGCGCCGATGGATTCTAGTTCCTTTGCTTTTTTTACGTAATATTCTAGTGTGTATTTGTCTCTTGTTTCGTCCAAGATGTCACCAGTGTAGCAAAGTGTTGCTTCCAAGATTTTTCCTTGTTCAAGTACGCTGTCACACGCAAGTCTCATTCCATCGATGTAGTTTAGCGAATCGAATACTCTGAACACGTCGACTCCGTTTTCTGCGGCTTTTTGTACGAATTTTACCACGACATTATCTGGATAATTTTTGTATCCTACGGTGTTGTTTCCACGAAGTAGCATTTGGAATAAAATGTTAGGAATTCTTTTGCGAAGTTCTTGTAGTCTAATCCAAGGATCTTCCTTCAAAAATCTGTAGCTTACGTCAAATGTTGCACCGCCCCACATTTCCAAACTGAACAAGTCCTTCATCAATTCATTGGTAGCTTCTGCGATAGGAAGCATATCTCTTGTTCTCATTCGTGTCGCCATCAATGATTGGTGCGCATCTCTTAGGGTTGTGTCTGTGATTAGAAGTTTATCTTGGTTCAAAATCCAATCGCTAAGTCCCTTGGCGCCTTTTTCTTCGAAAATATTTTTGGTTCCTGTAGAATTTGTCTTGGTAAATTCTGGGATTTGTGGAATGTTGTAATCTTTTTTGTCGTTATTAATGGAGCGTTCACTTAGGAAATTCAACACCTTTAATTCTTTGTCTGTCGATGGTTTGATGTCGAAAAGTTCAGGATTTTTGGAGATAAATCCCGTGTCACAAGTTCCCTTGTGGAATTCTTCTGTGTTTAAAACGTTGATGATGAAGCCGATATTTGTCTTCACACCGCTGATTTTCGTTTCTCTCAAAGCACGGATTGCTTTGTTGATTGTGTCGTTGAATGTTCTGGAGAAGGCAGTGATTTTAACCAAAAGTGAATCGTAATATGGTGTGATTACTGAGCCTGTGAATCCATTTCCACCGTCAAGTCTCACTCCAAATCCGGAACTTGTACGATACAAATCAATCTTACCAGTATCAGGCATGAAATTATTCGAAGGATCTTCTGTCGTGATACGGCATTGAATTGCGTAACCATTGCAGTGAACATCGTCTTGTGAATAAATTCCTATCTCATCTGAATCAAAACTTTTGCCGTCTGCTATCAGAATTTGAGTTTGAACGATATCTATTCCAGTGATAAGTTCACTAACTGTGTGTTCTACTTGAACTCTTGGGTTTACTTCGATGAAATAGTGATTCTCATCTTCGTCCACCAAAAACTCCACAGTACCAGCATTTGTGTAGCCAACTTCCTTGCAGATTTTGATGGCATCGTTGTGAAGTTCGTTTTTTGTCTTTTCTGAAATCGAAAATGCAGGAGCAAATTCCACAACCTTTTGGTGACGTCTTTGAATGGAACAATCTCTCTCGTATAAGTGAAGAATATTTCCGTGATTGTCGGCTATAATTTGCACCTCAATGTGTTTTGGATTGCGGATGTATTTTTCGATAAACATATCGTCTGATCCGAAAGCCTTCTTGGATTCGTTTTGTGCGCTGACGAAAGAACTCATCAAATCGGATTCTTTTTCGACAATTCTCATTCCACGTCCGCCGCCACCAGCACAAGCTTTTACCATAACTGGATAGCCGATTTGGTTTGCGATTTCCAACGCTTCGTTTTTGTTTCTGATAGGAGTCTCCACGCCCTCGATAGTTTGTACACCAGCTTTCTTGGCAACTAACTTCGATTGGACTTTGTCACCCAAACTATGTAGAACTGATTCGTCAGGACCCACGAAAATTATTCCGTTTTCCTTGCAACGTCTCGCAAATTCTGCATTTTCACTCAAAAATCCATAACCCGGATGAATCGCATCGCAGTGTTTGGATTTTGCAATTGCAATGATTTTTTCGATATCTAAATAACTCGACAAAGGAGATGCCGCATCTTTTATCAAATACGATTCGTCTGCTTTCGTTCTGAAAAGGGAAGTCTTGTCCTCTTCGCTATAAATCGCAACGCTTCTTATTCCAAGCTCACTACAAGCTCTAAAAATTCTTATAGCAATCTCGCCACGGTTTGCCACTAGAAGTTTTTTTATTTTATCCATATTACACCTCTTTAAATTTGGATATATTCAATATTATTTCGGTCTAACAATTCAATCGCATACTCATCTACACGATAAGCTTCGTGATAATAAATCTTGCTAATTCCAGCTTGAATCAAAGATTTCGTGCAATTCAAACAAGGAAAATGAGTCACATAACAAATACAACCTTTCACAGCAATTCCTTCTTTCGCACAATACAACAAAGCATTCATCTCCGCGTGAATCGTAGCAATACAATGTCCGTCACGCAAAGTGTGACCAACCTCGTCGCAGTGGGGATTGCCACTAATAGCACCATTGTAGCCTGTCGATACAATCCTGTTGTCAGAATTCACCAACACACAACCAACAAACGCCCTGTCACAAGTGCTACGTGTCGCAACATTCAATGCCAAATCCATAAAATATTCATTCCAAGATTTTCTCATATTGACCTCTCATCATCATTAAAAAATTTCTTTACCTTTAATATTATCATAAAAGCAAAAAAATCAAAACAGAAACACAGGGAAAACAACATAAAAAAAGCCACACAATGTGGCTTAGTGAATAAAAATATTTACAAAATTATGCGTTGATTTTCTTTTCAAGGGCTGTGGTCAAAACTTCGGAATAATTTATATTTTGACGATCACAAAGTCTAACCAACCATTCAGGGACTGTAACATTTTTTCTGATGGTTTTGTTGTTTTTGATAAATGGTGTGGGATCAACTTGAATCATAGACGTAAATCCATCTTCAACTTTTATTTTTGTAATATCACTTGGTTTAGGAAGTGGAATATCTTCATCAATGAAAGTAGCCAAGACGCTTTCTAACATTTGATGAGCATTCACCATTGCTTCTTCGATATTATCTCCTTCAGTTCCACCACCGAACTCTGGGAACTCTACCCAATATGAATCTTCTTCTTTATGAAAAATAGCAGGATATGATTTTAACATCGTCTAACCTCCTTATGTTTTAATGATACGCATAATGCGCATAAAAGTCCAGCATTGTATTAGAATAATATAGGATATAATAAAAATAGAAGGAGTTGAGGTAATGAAAAGTACAACAGCAAAAAATTTCAGGGATAATTTATCCGAAATGATTGATGAATTAATAAAATCAAATGAACAGCTAAAAGTTACAACAGAAATGGGAAATGTTGTCGTACTTAGTGAGTCCAATTACAACGGGATAAGGGAAACTCTTCGAATATATTCAAATCCACAAGAAAAAGAAAAAATAATAGAAGGATTACATACAACAATAGATGATTGTGTACTTGAGGATGAAATTAATCGGAACAATTTATAATCTCTCACCAAAAAAGCCACAACAAAATGATGGGATCGTAAGTTGTATGCTTGACTAAGTAAAGAATTTATATTACAATTGTGTTACGATGTAACACAAGAAAAGGAGTGATTTTATGGCTACTATAACGATTAGATTGAGCGAATCGGATAAGGAACTTTTCACAAATGTTTCAAGAGAAAAAAACAAAACTTTATCCGACTGGGCAAGAGAATCATTATTGGAAAAAATCGAACAAGAGTATGATGAAAAGATAGTTAATGAGTATCTCCTAAACAAAGACCAAATGAAATTTTACAGTGATGATGAGGTAAAAAAAGAGTTGGGTATATGAGAGTTGTTTATTCAGAAAAATCATTAAAATCCTTAAAAAAACTTGATAAGCCAATTCAAAAAATGATTATTCATTATATGGATAAAGTAAGTCAATTAGAAGAGCCACGTGCAAGAGGTAAGGCGTTGTCAGCCAATTTGAGAGGATTTTGGCGATACAGAGTGTCGAACTACAGAATTATTTGCGAGATTGATGACGATAAATTAATAATCTGCGTTGTAGAAGTCGATCATAGGAAAAATATATATTAAACACTAAAGGAATGTTATTTGTAGTTGCGAGTTATTATTCTACAAATAACATTTTTTTATTTGCAAATCTCAAAACTTTTTCACACCAAAAAAAGCCACACAATGTGGCTTTTTATTACTCATTTATGAACAAGTTAGGTGCTGTATAATATTTTCTGGCGCCACTTACGACGTTATCTTTTCCGATTCGTGTGTAAGGGGCTACGAAGTGTTTGTTGTAGATGAACAGTCCCACAACTTGTGTGAATTTGTTGAGTACGGGAGATTTTTCTTCAAATTCCAAGAACTCGCACTTATTCATATCATAATATTCTTGGAAGACGTAGCCTGTGCGGATAAATTCTGGAAGTTTTTCTTGCAATTCTTCTTCTCTCATTTCACTTCCTACGTATATTCCAAGTGATGCGTAGCCATCAATTGGTTTGAAGATGTATTTATCTTTGTTCATTATGATTTCGTAAGCGTCTCGTTCTTCGATTTTTTTCGTGAATGGAACGTGTTCGTCGATGAATTTCTTTTCTTCGGTATTCAACAAAGCTTGTGTTTGTTCGTCTCTGAAGATTTCGAATATAAGCTTGGAGTGCATCAATTGTGACCTGAATGATCCTACCATGAAGAATGCGTTGTCCATGTACGCATCCAAGAATGGTTTGATTTGATCTTTTATTTTTAACAATTCTAATGTTACTATTCTTCTGTAAACCAAATCTATCACGTAATCTCCGTGGCACAATTTGCCGTTTTTGTATTCTAAATCTCTGATGTCGATGATTTCGCAGTTGAATCCATTTTCTTCGTAGACTCTTTTGAATTCGTCAAATTCGTTTGGTGTTCCCACTTCCAAATTATCTACGATTGCTACATTTGGTTTCTTATCGGACACGTATTTTTTGTACATATCAGCTGTTTCCCAAACCCATGGAGTGAACATATCGACATTTTCAACGTCGTGTTTTTCCATGAATTTTTGCATAGCTTTTGTTTGAAGAAGAAGTTGTCCTAGTGTGTTGTCTTCGTTCATCGCAGATGATCCGTCTGTGTTAAGTTCGCAAAGCATGTAGTTTACTCCGTCGTAGAACACGTCGTAGCGACAGATTGGAACGGGAACATCGTATCCTGGATCGTGAAGCACAAGTTCTTCAATTGCTGGATCCAATTGGAATATTTTACGATATTCAGGATTTTCTATGAATTCTTTGGTAATTTTGTCAGTCATGCTCATCAAAATATTTGAAATGTATACAAAATCTGAGCGGTTCTTTTTGTTGTAGAAAAGACCTTGGTAGGTCATAGGGATTGGTTCTCCGTGATAAATCGCCTTAGAAACTTTTGTTTTGGCGATAAAATCCACGAAATCCCTATAATACATATCTTCGTCTTCTCGTACTATTTTATATAATTCTAATGAATATTCGTCATTAAACATCTAAATCCTCCAATTTAATTTCATTTTCAATCACAGCTTCACGAAGTCCTTTTTCTTTGTAAATTTGTTCAAATACATCCCTAGGATTCATTCCTTTTTCCAACATTTCTTCTAGTGGAATAAGATATCCGATTTCATTTGCAGGAAGTCCTGCCTTTGCCATATCCACAAGCATTTTGCAAAACTCTAACATGTTTACATTCATAAATGTAGCATCCAGTCCTTTTTCACGTGCATCTAGTTTTGCTTTCATGCAAGATTCGTATGTCATATTTTTGAATAGCTCAGATAATTTGTCCAAGTTAGTATCATCGTAGAACAATCCTTTGATTAGGGCTACTGCTGAGAAATTAAGTGGATATTTGATTTCGTCCATCATTCTGATTTCGATGTATCGTTTTGCCCTTACATCTGGAAATACTATGGATAATGCGTGGAAAATCATATCAGTATCCCTAACATCTTCAAATACTTCCTTGAAAGTTTTTCCTCCTACATAGTATTGTTCGTGGTTTTCATCAATTGAGAAAATCAACGGCGTGTTTAATATATTTTCGGCGTATTTCTTGTAGCTCAAATCATCATCGAAACTAAAAGGATACATTCCGGACCTGTCAGTGTCTGTGTTTTCCCAGATAATTTCTCTCATGTTACGACTTTTTGCAGGATTTCCTTCGAAAATGTATGCGTTGTCGAATAAAGTATAGAATACTGGAGACAAACAGTTTGCGATTTTGTATTTTTTAACAAAATCTTTTTCGGATGAGTAGTCAATGCTTGCTTGCAACGAACAAGTTCCCTTCATCATGTTGTGAGCCATGTCTCCTCTTTCGTTGAAATATTTGTACATAAAATCGTATCTTTTTTTAGGCAAAATCTTGATATCGTCGATTTTAGTCACAGGATGATATCCCAAAGTCACCATAGCTTGGTTTTTCTTATCGAAAACTTCAACAAGTTTTCTCATATTTTTGATGTAAATATCCTTCAAATCGTCGATGTTCCACTTTGATGACAAAGCAACTTCAAATTGGCTTCCAGGTTCTGTCGACACTGCCAAATCATCATTTTCAAGTCCAAGGATAAAGTCTCCTTCCTTATAAGCGACACATCCTCCTTCGTGAAGTTCTCTGAGAGTTTCTCCGACTCCGTCTTCGCCAAAATACGACACAGTCTTCAAAGTATCTTTGTCTATGATGAAATGTTCCATCTCCATTCCGACAGTGAATTCTTCCTTTAATTTTTCTCCGCTTTTAATGTAGTTAATTACAGCTTCAAGCTGTTTTTCGTAATCCATTTTTACTCCTTTTTAATGTCTGCTACAGTAATATCACAAATTTTTATCAAATCTTCGGGAGCAATTTTGATTTGCGCTCCAATTTTGCCTCCAGACACGTAAATATATTCTTTATTTTCACAACTTTCGTCAATAAAAGTTTTAAATTTTGTTTTCATACCGATAGGAGAGCAACCGCCTCTTATGTAGCCCGTAGTTTTCAACAAATCTTTTACGTGAATCATTTCAAGCTTTTTCACTCCGGCTATTTTCGCACACTTTTTCAGGTCAAGCTCGTCTTTTACAGCTACAACGAACACGAAATTTTCATTTGTGTTGGAAACTGTGACAAGTGTTTTGAACACGTAAGCTTCATCCTCATTTAATTTGTTAGCGACATTTTCTCCGCTTACATCGTCTCCTACAGAGTATTCTATATATTTATACCCAATTTTTTCTTTGTCGAGCATTCTCATTGCGTTAGTTTTTTTCATAAAAACATCCTTTCATTATTAATATTATACTACAAGTGAAAATTTTGTGGATTTATAAAATATTTGATACATTTACTTGCGTAAAATGTCTGTTTATGGGTAAATATATACGAGGAGGATTTTTAATGGAACAAAGTTTAAACATTAGATATATATACCACAGTTCATTTTCTTTGGAGTTTGAAGACAAGATTATTATTTTCGATTATTTTCAAGGAACTTTGCCAAAAAATGTGAACGATAAGAAGGTGATTTTCGTGGTGACTCATTCACACGCAGATCACTACAACGAGAGTATTTTCGATTATGAAAATGCTAGTGACATTACATACATTGTCAGTGAAGATGTATACGAAGAGGTTTTTGATTACGATACGAAGGATAATGTTGTATTTTTGGGAGAAGATAATATCGAAGATTTGAAGAAGCATTTCGGTAAAAAAGTTATAAAACTTGAAGTTGGTGAATCGACTTCTGTGTACGGTGCAGATTTTACAGCGCTTGGTTCTACTGATATGGGAATTAGCGTGTATTTTGAAGCGAACCATTTGAAATTTTTCTTCGCTGGAGATTTGAACAATTGGGTGTGGGAAGAAGACACCGAAGAAGAAAAACAAAAGATGCAACAAGATTTCTCCAAGGAAATCGACAAGATTGGACACGTTGACATTGGATTTTTCCCGGTGGATCCGAGATTAAAGGAAAGATACGATTTGGGTGTGAATGAATTTGTCGACAAATGCAACCCGAAAGTTTTGTTCCCAATGCATTTTACAAAAGATCCAACGATTGTGGACAAATTTATCGACACTCACGATTACGAGGATTGTAAGATTGTGAATATGAAAAAGGAACACGATACGTTTCAAGTTATAATAAAATAATTGATTTAATATAATATTTTTGGTAAAATTAATATACAAGAGGGAGTAGCTTAAAAATATTGTGTCGTCATTACGGTTAAAACCCGGCACAAAGCCACTTTGGTTAGCAAGACTTTTGCCAGAAATGGTGAAAGTTTTTTTTATTATGAAATTAACAGGAGGTAAGAGATTGGATTGGTACAAGGAATCTAATGAGAGTGTTATCAAAAGTTTGGACACGGACGAAAACAATGGTCTATCCGACAGTAAGGTAACGAGTTTGTTAGAAAAATACGGCAAGAACGTATTAAAAGAAAAGAAGAAAAAGTCCATGGCAGCCAAATTAAAGGATCAATTTTTGGATCCGATGATAATTATTTTGCTATTGGCATCTATTTTATCCATGGCTATTGGAGAAATTACAGATAGTATTATTATCATCGCTATCGTTATTGTGAATGCGGTGCTTTCGATTTATCAAGAAGGTAAGGCGGAACAAGCAATAGAAGCTTTGCAAAAAATGGCAAGTCCTAAAGCCAAGGTTATAAGAAACGGCAAGATTATGGAAGTGGATTCACAAAATTTGGTTCCAGGAGATATCGTTGAATTGGAAACGGGAGATATTATCCCTGCCGATTTGAAATTATTGGAATCTACTAACTTGAAAATCGACGAATCATCGTTGACTGGTGAATCGGTTGCTGTAGAAAAGAACGCGAAGGATGAGATTACGACAGATGCAGGAATTGGCGACAGAACAAACATGGCGTACAGTTCTTCTATCGTAAGTTACGGTAGAGCGAAGGGTGTCGTTGTAGAAACAGCACAAAACACAGAAATAGGTAAAATCGCAACGAGTTTATCACAGGTTGAAGACGAAGAAACTCCTCTTCAAAGAAAGCTTGCACAATTGTCTAAGCAATTGGGTATCGTAACTGTTGTTGTATGCGCAATTGTGTTTGCAGTTGGATATTTCTTGTATGATTTTGATGCATTGAACATGCTTATGACTGCAGTATCACTTGCAGTTGCGGCGATTCCAGAAGGACTACCAGCTATAGTTACAATCGTGCTTAGTTTGGGAATGGGAAGAATGGCAGAGAAAAACGCCATCGTCAAGAAACTTTTGGCAGTTGAAACATTGGGAACAACAACTGTAATTTGCTCCGACAAGACTGGTACATTGACTCAAAATGAAATGACTGTGAAGAAAATCTACGTCGATGGAACAGATGTCGATGTCACAGGAACAGGCTACAAACCTGTTGGAGATTATTTGATTGAAGACCGCAAAATGCAAGAAGATGACATCAAATCTCTTAACACTTTGCTTCACATAATGAGTCTTACAAATGATTCAAAACTAATCGAAGAAGACGGAACTTATAAAATCGTGGGAGACCCTACAGAAGGAGCGCTTCACACAGCAGCTGGAAAACAAGACATCACAAAAGATGAATCCAATCAAAACTATCCTAGAATAGAAGAAATTCCATTCGATTCAGATAGAAAAATGATGACTACATTCCACGACAAATTCTTAACTGACAAAGTTGTATCCTTCACAAAAGGTGCACCAGATATAATTATCGAAAAATGTAGCAAGATTTTAATCGACAACGAAATCAAACCACTAACAGAAGAATTGAAACAAAAATTATTGGCAAAAAACAGCGAATACGCTAAGCAAGCACTTCGTGTACTAGCCTATGCACTTCGTGAACACGAAGAATTACCAAATGAAATTACATCTGAAAACATCGAAAAAGACATGGTATTTGTAGGATTATCTGGAATGATAGATCCACCAAGACTAGAAGTAAAAGATGCAATCAAAGAATGTAAAACTGCGGGAATCACACCAGTTATGATTACTGGAGACTACTTAGAAACAGCAGTAGCAATCGCGAAAGATTTGGGAATTTGTACGGACGATTCACAAGCAATCATGGGAGCTGAACTTAACAATATGTCAGACGAACAAATCCGTGAAATCGTAAAAGAAAAGAGAGTTTACGCGAGAGTTTCTCCACAAAACAAAGTACAAATCGTTAAAGCATTAAAAGAAAATGGACACATTGCAGCGATGACAGGAGATGGCGTCAACGATGCACCTGCAATCAAAAAAGCAGACATCGGAATTGCGATGGGAATCACTGGAACAGACGTTGCGAAGAACACTTCAGAAGTTATCCTTACAGACGACAACTTTGCGACAATTGTTCATGCAGTAGAAGAAGGAAGAATAATTTACTCTAACATCAAAAAATTCGTATCATTCCTACTAAGCTGTAACATCGCAGAAATTCTTATCGTATTCTTGGCGATAATGTTCAAATGGGACACACCATTTATCCCAATTCAATTATTATGGTTAAACTTAGTGACAGACTCATTCCCAGCAATGGCGCTTGGAGTTGAAAAAGGAGAAGCTGACATCATGAACAGAGCTCCTCGTTCACCAAAAGAACCAATCATCGACAAGAACATGAGACTAAGCATCATCGTTCAATCATTGGCAATCACAGTTGCAACATTGTTTGCATATAACTATGGATTGAACCACTTCGATGGCCACATCGAATCTGCAAGAACAGTTGCATTTGCAACATTGATACTATCAGAAGTACTAAGAAGTTATTCAGTAAGAAGTGAACACAAATCAGTATTCCAAATAGGATTTTTCTCAAACAAAGCATTAGTAATGGGAACATCACTTTCGTTATTATTGATGATTGCGGTAATCTACATCCCTGGAGTAAATGATGTATTCGAAACAATACCACTTCACCTTGAACACTACAAAGTAATCTTGCCATGCGCATTATTGCCATTCGCAGCAGGAGAAATATTAAAAGCAGTAAAAAGCAAAAAATAATAGACAACAATAAAGGCGTATCGTGTGATACGTCTTTTTTAGTGGGAGAGAGCGGAGAAAAATTGTGTGTGGCGGACACAGGGATTGAGAGTTGCAGGATAAAGATTGTGTCAAGTTTAAGCAAACATCTCGCCCGAAAACACAGATCAAGCATTTTGCAGGAATTACTTGTAAGTCGCATCTCAAGCAAACATCTCGCCCGAATATCTTGGGGAAAATTTAATAATCTTATTCGCTCAGCCTCACTTCAGAAATCTTCTTTTTAGAATATGAAATGAAGATTTCATCGTTCGAAGCGTCGCTCATAAGAAACATTAAATTTCCTATGATGATATTCTTAGCTTCGATTGTTTGCTTAAAGGTTTCGCAGGATTAGAGATTGCAGGACAAACATAGGTCACATATCTCGCACAACAACACAGATCAAGCATTTTGCACGAATATCTAGACTACAAAAATTTGTGATTTCTAAATCTCAAAATCCTGAAATCGCAAGCTCGCTCACGCTCAAGCGGTGCGATTTCTGGCGGATTTTTTCGATTTGAAATCAAGAAAATTTTCTCCGTATGATATTCTTAGCAAAAAGGCTTGACTGTTTACATAATTTCACAATATACAGCTCGATTGTTTGCTTAAACGGACACAAGAGTGGGGATTGCAACACGAACAAAGGTCAGATCTTTCGCAAAGGCAAGAATAATCGCCACACCCACGTTCATCTTCTAACCACCGAAATGAACACAAAAAAACAGGGAGCATTCCCTGTTTTACTATTTTACGCACTATCTTGAAACAGCTGATGTCATTCCTTTGAGCAATTGACCAGTGACAGCGTCTCTTTCATTTTCGTGTCTATGATGTAGTGCGTTGTATTTTACTGTGTATGTTTGCGATTCTTTGTCTAATTTGATTTCCCAATCTTTGATGTCATCTTTATCAAGGGAATTTTCCTTTATTTCCATCTCGAAGATTTTGGCTTCGTCCAAGAACACGTTATTTTTTCTTTTTTCTTTTGTTTCTGGGTCTTCTCCTTCAAGGTCGAGTCCGTTTTGCACTTTTACTCCATCTATGCTGACATTTGCTTCTGAATCGCCGTTTTTTGCGATGATTCCATCTTTTCCGATATTTGCTTCTGAGTCGCCGTTTTTTGCGATGATTCCATCCTTTCCGATACTTACTTCTGAGTCACCATTTTTGATATGTATGCCGTCTTCTCCAGAAGTTTTCACGCCGGTATTTCCAACATTTTTCACTCCACAAGAACTTAGCATAGCGCATGCCATTAAAACTACTAATAATTTCCTCTTCATGATATTATCCTCCTCGTATAATATAGTTGTAGTAATAAATACTACATTTTATTCTCAATCCCACTTTCATATGGGATAATAATTGTATAGAT
>OAVX01000701.1_pt1 | contig 14818 bp, 6 predicted proteins | sample 1476471 | NCBI WGS metagenome assembly OAVX01 (sample SAMEA2580114, study PRJEB22360) | human gut metagenome | biome: human gut; feature: human-associated habitat; material: faeces | place: Denmark | collected 2008/2010
TAATGGTTTAAACGGCTCTCTTGAGATAGGGAGCGCAATTTATTTACATATGAAAAAGTACTTATCAGTCCTATTTATCTTTTTAACCCTAATGGCCTGCCGTCAGGTTGATGACAAACAATCCCTGCAAGGGAAATGGCGCTTTGCCCTCGATCCCAATGACCTCGGATTAACTGAACAATGGTATAACAAATCTTTAAACGACACAATTCATCTGCCCGGTTCATTACAGGAACAAGGATATGGCGACAATGTCGGAATAGAAACACCCTGGACCGGACAAATCGTCGACAGATCATGGTATGACGCTCCCCAATATGAGAAATTCCGTCAGCCGGGAAATATCAAAGTTCCTTTCTGGCTGAACCCGGACAAGCATTATGTAGGAGTTGCATGGTATCAGAAAGAAGTAGAGATACCCGCTTCATGGAACAGCCGGCCGGTAGAACTCGAACTGGAACGCACGCACTGGGAAACGACGCTCTTTCTGGATGGCATGGAAATGGGGAAACACGAATCACTGTCCACTCCGTACAGACACACTTTTAATGAATTGTCCCCCGGAAAACACACGTTAACTCTCCGCGTAGATAACCGGGTAAATATAGAAGTGGGCACAAACGCACACAGTGTATCCGACCATACCCAATCGAACTGGAATGGTGTCATCGGGACAATCAGCCTGACAGCCAAACCGTCCCTCTACATAGACGATATACAGATTTACCCGAATATCACAAACAAAACGATCAAAGCTATAGTCTCGTTGGACGGAACAATCGGAACGAACGGTTCTTCCCTACTTCTTCAGATAGAGAAGAAAAATGGAAGTATCGTTGGCAAACCTTACAAAATAGAGATCACTTCTGGTTCCGGTATGATACAGGAGGCCACTCTAGCAATGGGTGATGACGCTCAGCTCTGGTCTGAACACACTCCGAACCTTTACACCTTACATGCAGTTATCAAAAACGGCGAAAATAAAGAAGAACAATGCCGCACATTCGGTCTCCGGGAGTTTAAGGCGAACGGTACGCGTTTCGAAATAAACGGACAACCAGTATTCCTTCGCGGGACTCTGGAATGTTGTATATTCCCACTAACAGGCTATCCGGCAATGGACAATACTTACTGGGCAAAAATATATAACCAATGCAAAGCACACGGTCTAAATCATGTCCGTTTCCATTCCTGGTGTCCACCGGAAGCAGCTTTCGCAGTAGCAGACAGCATGGGTATTTACCTACAAGTCGAATGCGCAGGCTGGGCAACAGTTGGCGACGGAGGTTACTCCGATCAATGGTTCCGTGACGAAAGCGACCGCATCCTGAAAGAGTACGGTAATCATCCTTCTTTCTGTATGATGGCTTACGGTAACGAGCCGGGAGGAGCCAATCAGGCTACATATTTGTCAGGCCTGATAGATTATTGGAAATCAAAAGACCTCCGCCGCGTCTATACAAGTGCCGGTGGCTGGCCTTATGTTGAAAACGCCGACTATTGGGATCCTATGGAACCACGCATCCAACGTTGGGGAGAAGGTATGAACAGTATCATCAACGCACAACAACCCCGTACTGACTTTGACTTTGCCGACATTATCCGAAAAAATATGCCGACTGTCAGCCACGAAATCGGACAGTGGTGTGTCTATCCGAATTTCAAAGAAATAGAAAAATACACAGGAGTACTGAAAGCTAAAAACTTCGAGATATTTCAGGAAACCTTGAAAGAACATCATATGGCTGACTTAGCAGACGATTTCCTGTTTGCATCCGGACGCCTGCAAACACTTTGCTACAAAGCAGACATTGAAGGGGCTCTCCGTACGCCCGGTTTTGCCGGCTTCCAATTACTCGACCTGCATGATTTTCCGGGACAAGGAACAGCCCTTGTCGGCGTTCTTGATCCCTTCTGGGAAGAAAAAGGTTATGTAACACCGGAAGAGTATAGTACTTTCTGTAACAAAACAGTTCCTCTCGTCCGTTTCCCGAAAATGGTCTGGCTGAACAACGAGACATTGAACGTTCCCCTCGAAGTGGCACATTTTGGAGAAAAACCGTTACAGGCAGCCAATATCACCTGGGAGATCAGCAACCAGGCAGGAGAAAAGATTGCACAGGGCAACTTCGTGAAAGACCTGCCCGTAACCAATTGCATTCCTGCCGGAAACATCGAATATCCATTCTCCGGCATAGAAAAACCGACGCAATTGGTTGTCAGTGCGGAAGTGAAAGAAACCGGCAGTAAAAACCAATGGAATATCTGGGTATATCCGGCAAAACAAGAAACGGTAGATAAACAACCTTATATAACTTCGACATTGGATAACCAAGCCATGGCACAACTGGAAAAAGGAGAAAACGTCCTGCTCCTGTTGTCACCCGGAAGCATCCTGCCGGAAAAGGGAGGAAATATCAGTGTCGGCTTCTCCTCTATTTTCTGGAACACGGCTTGGACCAACAAACAACCGCCTCATACGCTCGGTATCCTCTGTGATCCCAAACACCCGGCACTGGCAGCTTTCCCCACAGAGAAATATAGCGATTATCAATGGTGGGACCTGGTAAGCCATTGCAATGCGATGGTACTGGACGACTTCCCAGCAGATTACCGCCCGGTTGTACATCTGATCGACGACTGGTTCACAAACCGGAAGTTGGGAATCCTGTTGGAAGGTAAAGTCGGTAACGGCAAACTGATGGTATGCAGTGCCGATCTGCAAACGGAACTGGATAAACGTCCGGCTGCCCGCCAGTTCAGGCAAAGCATCTTGCAATATATGGCATCCGACCGCTTCAATCCGTCTGTATCACTTGATCCGACACTAATCAAATCATTATACAAATAATTTAAAACAAACATGAAACGACTCTCTGTAATTGGCAGACTAGTGCTGCTTTTTGCCTTCGCGCTGGTTTTTCAGGCCAGGGCCCAGCATGTAAATCTGAAAACCCGTTCCACCCAGATAGGGATAAACAATGAAGGTTACTTTTCTTCTATCCAGGTAGAAGGCAAGGATATTCTCCATACGGGTAAATATCCGCTCGTAACGGCCTGCACGGACAACAAACTCATAACACCGTCCAAAATGAGTGCCAACGGAAACCAACTTAAACTAACGATGTCCGACGGCGGCACAATCACACTGAAACATAAGGAAAGCGATGTCTGCATCACATTGGAGGTAGCAAATATCCCGGAAAAATACGACGTATTTCTGTTCGGCCCGTTAGCTGTTACGATCAATGAAGTTGTTGGAGACGTGGTCGGTGTCGCACAGGGTAACGGCGTTGCTTTCGGTATACAAGCGCTGAACATTAAAACGAATGCCGGTATCCCTGAGGAATACGGGCAATTGATTACCAGCACATACGGTTATAAAGGAAAATCTGCTGAACTGTCGGTAGCCAGCATCCCGGACTTCAAACTGGCAGCCGCCGATATTTCTGACGGGACGGTATTCCATTTCTCCACCCGCAGAAGAAACAAACAGGAATATCGCAAAGTACAGCAAATACAGAAATCACTGGTCCTTCCAGTCGAAGGGGAAGACGGACTGATAAAAGGTTCAAAAATCGCTCTCTTCGGCTGTAAGAATACAGATGCTTTAGCCCGTATCGGCGAGATTGAAATCGAGCAGGGACTTCCCCACCCGATGTTCGACGGCGAATGGGGGAAAACAGCTCGCGCAGCCATGAAATCTTATCTGATCTCTGATTTCTCGGAAGACAATTTTGATATGATCCTGGACAAGGCTAAGATTGCCGGTTTCGAATACGTTTACCATAGTGGCCCGTTCCTGGACTGGGGACATTTCAACTGGGACCCCAAATTCACCAAAGGCGGGGATGAAGGCGTAAAGAAGATGGTAGACAAGGCAAAGGCACAGGGTATCGCTGTCGGTGTCCATACCCTCAGTAACTTCACGACTACAAACGACGCCTATGTAACACCGGTTCCTTCCGACCACTTGCTGAAACAAGGCATACTCACCCTGACAGCCGATCTGAACAAAGACCAGACCGACATTACAATCAAAAAGTCAGACCTGTTCTCCATGCCGATGACGCTCAACACCCTTCAGATCGACAAAGAGCTGATTACTTACGGCACAACAGAAGAACAGGGAGAAAACATCCTGCTGAAAAACTGTAAAAGAGGTGCCTGGGGAACAACAGCCGCCAGCCATTCACAGAAAACACCGCTGTACAAACTCTGGGACTACCCTTACAAAACCCTCTTCCCTGATCTGGTCCTGCAAGATAAATACGCTGACCGCCTGGCTGAGATAATGAATAAAACAGGTATCCGCCAGATATCCTTCGACGGTCTGGAAGGATGTTCCTACACCGGTCAGGACGAATATGCAAACAACCGTTTCGTCTATCGCTTCTACAATCAGCTCGACCAAAATGTGCTTAACGATGCCAGCCGCCTCAGCCATAACTTATGGCACATCCACACTCGTATGAACTGGGGTGAACCCTGGGGCGAAGCGATGCGCACCGGTCAGGTTGAAAATCGTATCAAAAACCAATCATTCTTCCACCGCAACCTGTTCCCGCGTATGCTAGGTTGGTTCCTGATCCGTCTGGCCGACCGTAATTTCGAATGTTCTTCCCTCGAAGACCTGGAATGGGCATTATCCGAATCAGCCGGTTTCGATGCCGGTTATGCGATGACAATCAACAGTAACACACTGCGCCGTCACGGACAAATCGATAAATTACTGGAAGCGATCAAAAACTGGGATAAGCTGCGCGAAGCAGAAGCATTCACGGACGAGCAGAAAGTCCGTCTGAGAGACCCGCAGACAGAATGGCACCTGGAAAAAACAGACGAACAGAACTACAACCTGTATCCGCTCTATATATCCAAACATTTCCGTTGCAACCTGTCCGAAATGCAACCGGGACAACCGGGCGGTGCCGACTGGTCATGGAGCAGTCCCTACGAAAGCACATATGCCATCCGCCTGAAAGTAGATGGAGACGGAACCATCAAAGACCCGTCATTCACCACGCCTCAGGGGGTGATTAAGTTCCCCTGCGAGATTTCAGATCGCCAGTATCTGCTTTACACATTCGACGGTAAGGCCGTAGTAACCGATAAGAACTATAATGTAATCAGCGAAGTGCAGCCCCAGGGAAAAGCCGTACTTCCCGCAGGCTCATCAGCCGTAGCCTTCTCCTGTGAGCAGACCAGTGAAGACGCTCCCGAAGTAATCATCCGTTACATTACCAAAGGGACTCCGGAAGTGATAAAACTGAAGAAGTAACAAATCCTCGGCCTGCCGGATAGCATCACAGGTATCTCCTTATTGAAGCATTTGTTTCAGTAGGGAGATATTTTTATTATATAGAATGATTATCCGACTTCAATTCATTGAATTGTTTTACACGATACTCTCTCGGGGAACAACGGACCATCTTTGAGAACAGGCGGGAAAACTGGGAAAGGTTGGTGATGCCTACTTTTTCCGCAATTTCGATAATCGACATATGGGAAGTAAGCAGTAAAGTCTGTGCCCGTTCGATTCGTTTCATCTGGATATATTCGCAGGGAGGCATGCCGATAATCCGTTTAAAGACTTTGGAAAAATGGTCGGGAGTAATACACATCAAATCAGCCAGAACCGAGACAGAGATACGCTTGTCCAGATGCTTATTTATATATTGTATAGCCACATCCAGTTTTTCATACAAGCTGTTCGCCTCCGGTGAAAGCAAACACTCTTCCGTTATAAAACGGGAAAACAGTTGCAGCAGGATACCGCTACTCTCTACCAGGTTGGAGAATGTCGAAACCGAAACCTCATCTTCCCGGGTATAAATATTCCTGTCGTTATCATAATGCTTCGGGTCAGACGTCGGCAACGACTTATACGGGTTCAGCGCCAAAAAACGTTCCATCAGGGAATAATCCATCGGAGTAGCCTCTATCTGCAAATCCATTTTCATCGGATTGCTGATACCTTTCCCTCCTTTCGTCTCATCGAAAAAACAGATATAATAATGCTCCATAAAGTCATCACATTCATAACTATGGAAAGCAAACTTGGGTATAAGGAAAAGTTGTCCGGGCAATAGTTCGTATCCCTTCTGATTAATATAGACTTTTCCTTTCCCTTTCGTAATCAGGTAAAGCCGGTAAAACGGACTGATGACATCCTGATAATTCCACCAGGTTTCAACCCGGGAATAGTCAGCATAAAGTAAGGGTAACGACAGGTCGTAAGGAGAATAAGAGACAAGCATATCAGACATTTATTAGTTAACCGGTGTAAATGTAGGAATAATATTTAAATGTACAATATCGGATTATGCAAAGTATTCATCTTATTTTGTCAAAGATTATAGCCGGATAGCCTTTACTTTTGTAATTACTAAACTTCATCTTATCACATAATTCTAATTACGCTATGAAACGGCTTATAACAGCATTACTTATCGTGTCCGGACTATGTAGTCCGTTCCTCCTTTCGGCGCAGGACTCCTGGCAAAGCCTGATTAACAGGCTTACCTATTACTCACCGGAAAAATACAAATCGGCAATAGATAACCTGAAAAAGAAATATCCTGACAGTTACCACCCCGATAAAGATTGGGAGAAAGCGCTCAGCGAACTGAAAACCGATAAGGAAACACTTATCAGCGGTTTGAAAGCCAAGGACCCCAAAGCGGAAAAACAGGCAAAGAAACTGTTGAAACAACTGGATGCCGCCCTGCTGGCCAATCCTTTGCTGGCGGACAAACAGGTGGTAGCTATCCGCCGGACGCTGGGCGATAAGGCCCGTACAGCCATGAGCGGGCAACTGGGCATCGCCCCTTCCAATTTCCAGAATAATTCGGAGATTGGAAATCCGAAAGCAGGCTGGACCAACGAGTTTGTTTCATTAACCGTCAACCCTGATAAAATAAAACAATCTCTCCTGTACAAACCGGAAGACGGAAAAATCATCACCGATCCGGAACCACACTTCGACGGGAAAAAACTTATGTTTTCTTCCATTGGTACCTCCGACCGCTGGCATCTGTTCGAACTCGACCTGACCACAGGTAAAGCCCATCAACTAACCCCGGATACATATAAAGATTTCGACAGCTTCGACGGATGTTATACACCGGACGGACGATACATCTTCTGTTCGACAGGTACCTTCCTCGGACTGCCTTGTACAGATGGAGGAAATAAAATGTGCGGATTATTCCTGTATGATCCAAAAACAAAACAAACCCGTCAGTTGACATACGACCAGGACAGCAATTGGGGACCGGTCATGATGGACAACGGTACTGTGCTCTACCAGCGTTGGGAGTATGCCGACCTGCCCCATTCCAATTCGCGCCTGCTGTTTACCATGAATCCGGACGGCACCACACAATCGGCTTTCTATGGTTCCAACTCCTACTTCCCGACTTCATTCTTCAATGCTCGCCCCATACCGGGACGACCATCAGCCGTGGTTGGCATAGCCTCCGGTCATCACAGCGTTTCGCGCAGCGGACGCATGCTGATCATCGATACCAATAAAGGCCGCCACGAAGCGGACGGAGTTGTTGCCGAAATCCCGTATGCCGGCAGAAAAGTGGAAGCTGTCGTTCGCGACCGCCTGCCCGACGGTATATGGCCGCAGTTCCTGCAACCGTATCCATTGAACGATACATACTATTTGGTTTCCATGAAGGAAAACCCGGAAAGCTTGTGGGGACTTTATCTGGTCGACACGTTCGATAACCGTACTCTGATTGCCGAAGAGGAAAACGTTGCCTACCTTGAACCGGTACTAATGGACAGTCGTAAATCACCGAATGTAATCCCCGACCGTATCAATCTGGCATCTTCAACTTCCACTGTTTTTCTGCAAGATATTTATGAAGGTGAAGGACTAAAAGGTATTCCACGTGGCACAATAAAGAAACTACGCATCGGCTCTTTCAGCTTCAGCCCGTGGGGTCAAGGCGGATTGCTGGGCACCATCGGTATGGACGGCCCATGGGATATCAAGCGAATCCTGGGCGAAGTGGATGTCGAAGAAGACGGCTCGGCCATGTTCACAATCCCGGCCAATACGGCCATATTCGTACAACCGCTGGATGCAGAGGGAAAAGCATTACAGGTTATGAGAAGCTGGTTTACCGGAATGCCGGGCGAAACGGTTTCTTGTATCGGTTGCCATGAAGAAAAATCAACAATAGCCATTCCGAAGCGGACAAAAGCATCCCTGCAAAAACCGCAGGCCATCAAAGAATGGTACGGGAAAGAGAGAGGATTCAGCTACCGTCACGAAGTACAACCCGTTTTGGATAAATATTGTATCTCCTGCCACAATCAGGACAAACCCGGAAAACCGTACCTGAAAGGGGACAAATGGATTAATGACTGGACTTCAAACATATCGGGAAGAGCCTGGAAAAACGGCGGACATTTTACACTTTCGTATGCCAACCTGCACCGTTACGTGCGTCGGCCGGGTATCGAAAGCGATATGCACATGCTGGTTCCGATGGACGTACATGCCGATCAGACCGAACTGATGCAGATTCTCCAGAAAGGGCATTACGGCGTTAAACTGGATAAAGAGTCTATGGAGAAGCTAGCCTGCTGGATAGACTTCAATGCACCTTTCCACGGACGCCGTTCTGACATTCCGAAGTTTGAAGATGCAGAAAAGAGTAATGAACTTCGTGAGCTATACCGCGAAATGTTCGGTGCCCCGGAATCGACAGCCGAATGGTTACCGGAAATCCCGCAGAATATAGAACCCGTCAGATTTGAAAAGGAACAGAAACCGTTAGGCGATACCCTGCTGGCTAAATGGCCTCTTTATGACCCGACCGAAAAATCATACGCACAATGGGACAACACGCAATGGAAACAATTGGCATTAGGCAACTTCCAGAAAAGCATCCCGCTGGGTAACGGTATTACTCTGGAATTGGTGAAAATCCCGGCAGGTTCCTTCATCATGGGTAGCGATCGGCATCCGGACGAATTGCCCAAAACAATCGTACAGGTAGACAAACCTTTCTGGATGGGGCGTTTCGAAATCACTAACGCACAGTTCAGGGCCTACAACCCGGCACACGATAGTCGCGACGAACACCGCCACGGCTACCAGTTCGGACGCAAAGGCTATTCCATGAACCATCCCGACCAGCCGGCCGTACGCATCTCCTGGCAGGAAGCGATGGATTACTGTAAATGGTTATCCGAAAAGACAGGCATGAAGTTCTCGCTTCCTACCGAAGCGCAATGGGAATGGGCTTGCCGTGCCGGAAGCGATACGCCTTTCTGGTATGGTGACATGTCGGCCGATTTCTCACGCTATGCCAACCTGGGAGACATCAAGCTGAAAGAATTTGCCGCCTGTACCGCTTATAAATTCTACGAAAGCGCCATGGTGATAGAGAATCCCAATAAATACGACGACTGGATTCCGCGCGACACGACTTACAACGACGGAGGTTTCATCTCCGAACCGGTAGGACGTTACGTCCGCAATCCATGGGACTTGTTCGATATGCACGGAAATGTATGGGAATGGACCTTGTCTTCCTATCTGCCTTACCCGTACAACGAAAATGACGGACGAAACGAATTGTCTTCGGAAAACGGCAAACGGGTTGTACGCGGAGGTTCCTGGTACGACCGTCCTTACCGTTCGACATCTTCTTTCCGCCTGCCGTACCGTGAATATCAGAAAGTATATAATGTTGGATTCCGTGTAGTAATGACTGAAGAATGATAGAACGCTATTTTAAATATCTGTTTTGCATTGTAGTAGTAATTAGCACTTGTTGCTCGTGCAGCAATACCAGAGAAAAGTTGCTTGTTTCCGGCTGTGGCTGGAAACAGGTAGCAATTCTCGACAAAAAAACAGGAGAGATAGAATGGAGTCACCCGCTTAACAAAGGGGAAGACTGCAACGATGTTGAAATAACCAGGGAAGGAAATATCCTGTATGCCTACACTTCCGGTGCCCGGATGATTACCCGTGACCAACAGACGGTGTGGGACTTCAAAGCAAAGAAAGGGGAAGAATTATTCACTGCAACCCAGCTGTCTTCCGGCCATTACATGCTGGCAATCTGCGGCACCCCTTCCCGCATCATCGAACTCGACCCGCAAGGCCATCCTGTCGAAGAGATTAAGTTTGACACCAGCATCACAGGTGTGCACGACCAGTTCCGCCAGATTGTAAAGACACCGCAAAACACTTACCTGATACCACTGATGGGGAAAGGGGAAGTAGTTGAAATGACTAAAGAAAAGGAAATTATCAACAGGGTCGAATGCGGTGGCAATCCCTTCGCCATCCAGATACTGAAAAATGGAAACTGGCTGGTATCCTGCGGCGATGCACATAATTTCGTGGAGATAGACCCCGCCGGCAAACAGATTGTCAGAAAAGTCGGAAGCGACGACTTACAGAACATCTCTTTGTTGTTTGTTGCCGAACTGGTCCGGTATGACAACGGAAACACGCTGATAAGTAACTGGAACGGACATAGTAAAGATAAATCGCAACCACTACTGGTAGAAATAACTCCGGATAATACAGTTGTCTGGGCGCTTCCGCTACATCAGGACATTATCAATATCTCAGCCGTCTATTCATTCAGGGAATAAGACGGCTATTCCTTTTTTATTCTTCAATAAGCCATTGTCCGATATTACGTTCGGAGGCGTCGAACATAACGCCGACTTTTATCTGTTTACGGTTATCAGCCATATAGGGTATCAGGTATCCTTTATCATTGATTTGTTTTAAAGCCGCTTCAGCAGAACCATTCAGTTTAAATTCAAAAATATAGATAGAATCTTGTGTTTTAACTACAGCATCCGCACGCCCCCGGGCACTCCGGACTTCCGCATCACAAAACTGCCCCATCTGTTTAAATACCAGATAAAAAACAACTTGATAATGACGTTCAGTCTTATCATTCAACTCAGACGAAAAATCAGCAAAGAATGCTTTCAAACGTGTCAGGAAAGAGTCCACATCGCCACTTTCCAACTCACGAACAAATTTACCGATATAAAAACCATTGTCTTCATCGCCGACGGATGTGTAAAACGGAGTTATGAAATCAAGAAAACCATATTTTACCTCATCATTGGGAAATCGCAAAGTATAAAGATGGAAACGCTCATCATAATCCTTTATCGTCAGATAACCGCTTTGATAAATCAATGGGATCGGATTATTTTCGGCTACCCTATATTCAGAGAAAGCAGACTCTTTCATCTCCACACCATCGATTAATGTCCGCAAATCGTATTCGCTCTGCTTTAATAATTCCACCAAGAATGTCGGTGTACCTGTTTGAAACCAATAACTTCCAAACCGGCTAAAACTCAACGTATTTAATAAACTAAACGGATTAAAAACAAACCGCAAATAACGGTCCGCACTTTTCAATACGCCATAAAACGCTTTCAGAGTCTTTAGGTATTCCGTTTGCAGTTTTTCATCATTAAATACCTGTAACAAAGGCTTATCATATTCATCTATCAAAACAACGACCTGACGTCCTGTCTTTTCGTAAGCACGTGTTATCACACCTATAAAACGGTCAGACAAACTATTCTCTCGCGTATCTTTACCCCAAGTATCTTCCCATCCGTTGATATGACGTTCCAGTATATATGTTAATGCTTCAATAGAAGTATATTTTTCTGCATTCAGATCCAGATGCAACACAGGATATTCCAACCAATCCGTTTCCAGTTTCTCGATAGCCAGTCCTTTAAACAACTCTCTTTTCCCCTGAAAATAGGCTTCAATGGTAGACAACAACAGACTTTTACCAAAACGGCGGGGACGGCTCAGGAAATAAGGCTTTCCCATAGTTGCCATTTTATAAATCAAGGCTGTTTTATCAACATATAAAAAACCCTGGTTCCTTATATCTTCAAAACTTTGTATGCCTATCGGTAATTTTCTTACGGCTGCATTCATAACTTTATTTTTTCTCATATAAATATAGGATATTATATCACGTAATAGATTAATTAGAGATGTAAAATTACCGTCTCCCTTAAACGCCGTGCGGCGTCTCGATGAGACGTAACGTTGCGTTTAGGGGAGACGATGGGGTGCGTCGCGGAGAGACGTAAGGCGGCGCCTCGATGCGACGCGGGGAGGTTATTCGATTTCGGGGCGGTCACCATCGCCACTTCCACCCGTGCCTACGGTGAGAGGGCGTTCGTACTCGATGGTACGGGGCTCTTTCAACAGGGTGGTTGTGTTGGAGAACTGGGTGACGATACGTAAGGTGTACTGACCGTCTGCCAAGTCTGATGGGACACGGGCCAGGAGGCATTTCGGATCGTTCGTTGTCAGGCGGCGAGTGACGGGATGCTCCGTACCGTCGCTGGCGATGAAGAAGACACCGACACCTGCGGCTTCACCGGATACACGGATCTTTTCGCCTTCAATACGGATATCGTCGCCGGGAGTGATGGTATCATTGGAGAGGCCGGTGACCGTATCGATAACCAGGCCAATATTAGCACCGCTATCCTTCACCGTCAGAACTTCCACTCCGACATGGCTCAAGGCTTCACGCATTTCAGAAGAGAGCGTGATATCGAGCGTCACCTTATGTTTCTCAGGATCAAATTTGGCACTCGAGCCGATCCATGGACCTAGCACACGCGGGGTGTACTGGCAGGTTTTCGTTAATACACTGTAACCGTCCATAACCGCTTCACGGATGATGCGGTCATGCTGGTTGATGATCGATAACAAGGTATCGTACTTATATTCCGAACCTTCATTTACTATCCGCTGCGCGATATCTTCGTTACGCAGGGAGTTTTTCATGGTGGATACTTCGGCTGTGTAGTCGTTATCCACATCTTTTGTCAGGAGGTTCAGGCGGAGCCAGACCTTCCAGAATTTAGTGTAATTTGCCATGATTAATAATTTTATATTACTAAGTTTCTTCTATTTTCGAAGAAATTTTCTATTTTCTTTTTACACAACGGAGATTACAGATATTTTTTTCTCCTAAAGTCCATGTTGAGAACCATCCATTAAAAAATCTAAGTCCCCAACCTATTGGATCATTATTCGAAGCCCAATAATAAACATCTCCAGGATTATTTCCATAAGCCTTCTTTACTTGAGGATACGAGTTCAAATTATAGGCAAGAGTGTTACCTTCAGAAATACCCATAATTGTCAGATTTTCTCCATGAGAAGGAATCCACCAACCCGAAGGACAAGCTGTTCCGTTTGTAACTCTATTACGCATATCATAATATGAAATCGAATTTGCAGAATTAACAGGAGCTACCCAATAACTATTTACAGGATTTGCAGGATACTTACTTCCCGGATAAACAATACCTGCTTGATATTGCGAAATACCAAAACTTTTAGAACTTTGTGAAGGATAATTATTAGAAACAGTTATCGTAAACCTAGATTTAAAGCTTGCAAAATAATTGTCTGCATATACTCTTTGAACCCTAATCACACTTTGTATGGCTCCAGAAGACAATATTGTTTTGGAATATTCTATTGCTTTAGCCCAGGAAGAGCCACCAACGGTAATTCCTTTTGGCGAAACGACTGTAAATTCACAATAAGAATCTGCACATGGGAAATAAGTGATTTCAGGCGTTGCATTGCTTATATTATTAATGGACGAATAATCGGAGTTATCTGTATAGTTGCTAAAGACTAATTCCTTTTTTATAGAATAGACCGTATATACTTTAGTTATTGAATTATCAGCTTTACTACGGAATGTCAGTTTCTGACTTACTCCTGTAGAAGCACCAGCACCTACGGAAAAAACATATGTGTTCGTATTTTTATCTGTAATTGTTTTATCCACTGTTAACCAATCAACAGTTGCATCCAACTCAACACCTCCGACGGCATTTACATTCAACGTTATTTTATCATTCGGGTTATTATATAAGCGCAAAATATCTTTACTTGCATCGAACTCCGCATTTCCAGCAATAGCAGAAGTGGCTGTTATATCCGATTTCAACTTCAATTTAAAAATCGTCTTTTTCGTTTCATCCCCTTTGTTTACTATATGTATTGTTTTTCCATCAACTGGGAACGGATCAGGGAAATCTGCAGCAGATGAGTTTAAAGTCAAAGTATAATTGCTTTGCGACAAGTCTTGTTCTGTTGCCGGAGATATGGTTAGCCAATTACCGGGAGTATCACCGTCCGGGAATTCCAGTTTACTTCCGCCGGAAGAAAAAACGCTAAACTCTACAGCAGGAGAAGTCACTGATGAGGATTGATAAAGCACTATTTCTCCGGCATCAACATCAATCGTACTACCACTGGATATAGTCTTTTCCTTGACCACCGGATTGGCTATCGGCTGCACTATGACAACCGTTTCTTTGGCTGAAATCTTATCGGTAAAACGGATGAAGGCTACAGGGAATTTTGTACCTATATATTCATTTTTCTTGCTTACAGTATATATTGTTGGCACAGCTTCCGCTTTCGTTGGCATATAGTCAGCCTCCGGATTGATGGTTAGCCATTGATGATCGACATCTCCATTTTCATAGTATAACGTAGTAAAGTAACCGGACGTTGAGTTTCCTTCTATCGTAAACTGAACATCATTGGTAATTGCCATTGTTACCGTACGGGTATCTGTATCATACGTCCCATTTGCATCTGTGATATTTACAACCATACCATTCTCATCCGCTCCCCCACCCGGCTCATAATCATCTATATTACCTTCGTCCGTCCAGTCTTCCACGTTGATCGTGAAGTCAAGATGATATTCGTCGGCTTTAGTAATATTGACCGTGTAGC
>OAVX01000708.1_pt1 | contig 14746 bp, 9 predicted proteins | sample 1476471 | NCBI WGS metagenome assembly OAVX01 (sample SAMEA2580114, study PRJEB22360) | human gut metagenome | biome: human gut; feature: human-associated habitat; material: faeces | place: Denmark | collected 2008/2010
ATCATCGCCACGGGGACGGGCGAAGACCAAAGTGCGCAAAAACTCGGGCACTACCGAACGCCAATCAGGAGCCACAATTATTCTTCTACCGCGATGCCAGCAAGGTCGAGGTGGATTTGTTGGATTTCACCGATCCTAACAACCGTATGCTCATAGAAATCAAATCCGGGCAAACCTACCATGACCGGTTCGCCCGGCACCTTACTTTAATTGGCAATGTTCTCGGCATACCGTGTGAGCAACAGTACGTAACCAGTCGGGTTGAACATAGTTATGTCTCACAAGGAATCCGCGTCACTTCCGCCCTCGATTGGCTAGAAGGCCGACGGTAAAGAGCCGCCGCAGAACAATAACAATACTGCACAACCGGCGAATCCCTTGATGACACTGAAGACGTCACCTCCAACGGCTCTTTACGACCTCGATTGCATTCATTAGGTCATTTCTTCGTTCATTAGGTCGGAGGGTGCTGAAGCCATCCCTTGGAACGGCGGGGTTTCAAGGGCCGCTCCGACCAAGGACCGACCTAATAAACGTCAAATCGACCTAATGAATAACTCCGATGCTATTGCTGCTTTCGTGGGTGGGATTTCCGTTTCCGCCACGTCACCAACCGTATCGCCCCGATTATGTTTCGATGCGGTGGACTCGACATACGACCATCCCGGTCAGTCAACTGACCTACAAAAACAGCAGAAGCCTCATATTCTTAATCAGTCCCGATCAATTAGGGCAGTGAGGGCCCAGAGGATGCTCACCACGTCGATGGCCTCCTGGAGGAAGGCACCGACGACGACCGGGATAAGGTTGAACGCGGCGGCAATCATGCCGATGGTGGCAAGCACAAGGCCCGCGATTACGGCTTGAAGCATCACGCGCTTGGTGCGGCGTGCAATGGCGATGGCGCGCGGCACGGCGGCGATATTGTCATTCATAATGACCACCTGAGCGCTTTCGGAAGCGGCGGTGGACGTGCCATCGGTCATGGCCACGCCGATATCGGCAACAGCGAGCACCGGGGCATCATTCACACCGTCACCAACCATCATCGTGACGGTTTTGCCGGCTCCTGTAGCGGCCCTGACTGCGGCTACCTTATCCTCCGGGAACAGTTCGGCGTGAACCTCGTCAATGCCGACTTCGCTGGCAATGATATTGGCGGAAGCCCGCTTGTCACCGGTAAGCATGGCGAGCTCGGTGACGCCCAACTCATGCAGTTTGGCGAGCACTGCCTTGGCGTTGGCACGCGGCACATCGCGCAGCACAATGCGCGCGATCAGCCGGCCGTCAACGGACACGTAGGACGCCATCTCATCCGGCTGCAGCAGGCCAAAGCGAGTGCGCAGGTCATCTTTTTGCTGAGCTCCCCCTCTTAGGGGGAGCTGGCCGCTTCGCGGGCTGAGGGGGGCAGCCTCGCCGACCGCCAGGAATCCATCCTCCCCAGCAGCCGCGAAAGACAGCCGGCCAACGCGCACCGCGTGTCCGTTCACCTCGCCGGAAACGCCCTTGCCGGCGTCTTCATTGATGTTCTTGACGACCGGATACTCCCGGCCATGGCCAGGCCAGCTGGCCTCCGGCTCTGGGCACAGGCGCTGGCCATCCTCGAACCGCTGGCGCAGTCGGGCCAGCGCCTCCGCGCCGGCCTTGGCAATGCCTTTGGACAGGATGTGCACCGAGTAGCTTTCCACCGCGCCGGCCATCATCAGCACATGGTCTTCGTTGAGACGGGTTGCAGCGCCGGGCAACATCTCGACGCGCACCACCTGCGGCTGCTTGACGGTGAGCGTACCGGTTTTGTCGAAGAACACCTGCGTGACGCGGCCAAGGTTTTCCAGCACGTCCTGTGCTTTGATAAGCACGCCGGCTGCGGCGAGGCGTCCGGTTCCGGCGATGTATGCCACCGGTGCGGCGATGAGCAGCGGGCAGGGCGTGGCCAGCACCAGCACCTGGGCGAATCGCGTCGGTACCCCGGACACCGCCCATGCGACGCCGGCAATCACCAACGAAAGCACGGTAAAGGGCACGGCCAAGCGGTCAGCGGTTTTTACCACGGCCGGGCGCGACTCCTGCGCGGAGGCCACGAGCTCGAGGATGCGCTGGTACTGCGAATCGGCGGCCACCTGGGTGGCACGCATGGTCAATGCAGTCGAGCCGTTCACCGCCCCGGACATCACACGGGCGCCGGCGAACACTTCACGCGGCACCGGCTCACCGTTGATATTGCTCAGGTCGAGCGTGGCCGTGCCGGACAGCAGCTCGCCGTCAACCGGCACAGTTTCGCCCGGCAACACCATGAGTACGTCGCCCAGCTGCACCTGCTCGACCGGCACCGTGTCGAAGCGGTGCGCGGCGGCGGCAGCCGATGCCAAGCCCACACGCCGGAAGCCATCGGACGAATCGCCCTTATCGGCAGCAAACCCACGCCCCACGCCAGGCAGGTTGACGACGTGCGCGGTTTGCGGCGCGGCCTCCATCAGCGCGGTCAGGCTGCGCTCGGCCTTGGCTTGAGCGTATTCCTCAATGGCCTCGCCGGACGTGATCATCAGCGTCACCGCCCAACTTGCCCAGTATTCGGCGACGGCCACGGTGGAGAGGATCGCGACCACGGCCAGCACATCGACTCCAACCTGCCCATGACGCAAATCGTCAATCATGCCGCGCACAGTGTCAATCACGATAATCAGCACCAGTGCGATAACCAGCCACTGGCCGAAGCCCGGATTGCCGAGTACCGGAATCGCCATCGCATTGCCCCACGGACGCCAATCGCCTAGTAAAGCCAACGGAATTGCGGCGATGACGACGACCGGAAGCATCGGCACAAGCTTGCAGATGTCGAGAATTTTGGTGAAGAATCTGATGAGTCTGCTCATCATTGCTCCTTACGCTCGTATACGGAGTCGATTGCGGTACGGCAAGCGTGGCCCGCGCAATCGGCGCTACGGTCACGCCTTGTTAACCCACCGGCGGCTTTGCCTGGGGCTTCGCTTTGCTCGGCTCCCGCGCAACCTTCCGATACACGGCGTAAAGAAATGTATTCAGTTTTGTATTGAATTATGCGCTGTGTTCAGGACGTCGCCCGAACTCAGTGCTTGGCCTACCCTATCAACGAGCGTTGCGCGACATGCCGGATATCGAAACTGCGTTGGCGGCATGGGCGCGGGGCACAATCGCGCATACGAAAGGCCCGTGGCAGGAGTTTGCTCACTGTCACGGGCCTTTGCTTGTCCGACACGGTGTTCAGCGGTTACCGCTCAACACCGTGTGACGTTGTTGGGTCGGCTTTACCACAGGCCGAACGGGTCGGAGAAGCCGCCGCCGTCACCGGTGCCGCCATCGCTGTTGCCATTGCCATTGCCGTAACCGTTCTGGCCATTGCCGTTCTGGTTGTTCTGGTTATTCTGGCTGTTGCCGTTGGAATCTGAGCTGGACGAACCGTTCACCGACGACTCCTCCTGATCGAGCGTCACGTCCACATCCATGGTCTTGCCGTCGCGCACGATGGTCAGCGTCACCTTGTCTCCCAAAGCCGCGGCACGAACGTAACCAAGCAGCGAGTAGTTGTTGTTCACGGCGTTGCCGTTGAAGGCCACGATGGTGTCGCCCTCCTTGAGGCCGGCCTTGTCGGCCGGGCCGCCGGAGACGACCGCGCTGCCGGTGGCGCTGGACTTGGTGATGGTCGCGCCGCCGCGGGTCACGCCGTCGGCTTCAACCGTGTCGGACTTGATGACCACGCCGAGGGCAACGTGCTTGACCTTGCCGTCCTTGATGATTTCGTCGGCCACACGCTTGACGAGGTTGGACGGGATGGCGAAGCCGATGCCGATGGAGCCGGCGGAGTCGGAGGAGGTGGCGGTGGAGGCGATCGAGGAGTTGATGCCGATCACCTGGCCGGCCGCGTTGAAGGTCGGGCCGCCGGAGTTGCCGGGGTTGATGGCCGCGTCGATCTGGACGGCGTTGGTGACGATCTCGTTGTTGTTGTCGTCGGTCACGGTCACCGGGCGGTTCAGGGCGGAGACGATACCGGTGGTGGCGGTGTCGTCGTAGCCGAGCGGGTTGCCGATGGCCATCACGTTCTCGCCGACGGCGAGCTTGTCGGAATCGGCGAATTCCACGGCCTTGAGGTCGCTCGGCGGGTTGTCGAGCTTGATGACCGCAAGATCGGTGGTGGCGTCAGTGCCGACGAGCGTGGCGGAATACATGTTGCCGTTGGCAAGCGTCACCTGAATCTGCTGGGCACCGGAGATCACGTGGTTGTTGGTGATGATGTGGCCTTCGGTGTCGATGATGGCACCGGAGCCCTTGGCGGTGCCGTTGCTCAACGCGGTCTGGATGGAGACCACGGAGCCGGAGACATCGCTGGCGACAGTCTGCCAGTCGGGGGCTTCGCCGCTCTTGGCGGTGGCGGACCCGGAGCCGGACTTATTCGAGCTGACGTTGGACAGCGAATTGCTGGTCGGCAAGGTGATCAGGCCGCTGGTGAGGGCACCGTAGCCGAGGCCCAGGCAGAGGGCCGCAGCCAGAACGGCGGCGACCACGGCGATGAGGATGTTGCTCGCCGTCTTGGACATGCCCTGCTTGGCGGGGCCGGGCTGACCGGGCTGACCGGGCTGTCCCGGCTGGGTCGGACCTTGACCGTTCGGCGTACCGGTACCGGGAACGCCGAAACCGAACAGACCGCCCTGCTGGGGCTGCTGGCCATTCTGGCCATTCTGACCGGACTGGCTGGCAAACGGGTTGCCGTTGTTCTGCTGCGGCTGCGTGGGCGGATTGAACGGATTGCCGTTACCCTGCGGCTGTGGGTTATTGGTGTAGTAGGGGTTGCGGTTGCCCTGCTGGCCCTGTGGGGTTTGCTGTGCAGGCTGGCCGAACGGGAATTGCTGCGTGGGCTGGGCATTGTTGCCGGCCTGGCCGCCCTGCTGGCCCTGTGCCTGAGTCGGGGTCGGCCCATAAGCGCCGTATTCCGGGGCCGGGCGGTACAGCGGAGTTGTGGCCGAGGTCTGGTCTGCGGCCGGCGCTGCCGGAGAAGCCGGCGAGGAGGAGACCACCGTGCTCTCGCCCTTGGCGGAGGCGTAGTCCGGGATGGGCTCGGTGGCGGCTTGCGTAGGCTGCTGATCGGCAGCGAGGGCGGCCGAGGAAACCGGGGCTTGCTGCTCGCTGGAATCGCTGGCGTTGCCGGCATCAACCGAGTCGCCACCCACAAACGGGTTCTTCGGCTCGGCGTTGCCGGTATCGGCAGTACTATTGGGGTTTTCGTTATTCCGCGGGGTCTGGTCGACGCCCTGCGGGTTAAATTCGTCAGCCATTGCTGCTCCTTTTCCTAAATTCCTATCACGTCTGTTCGGCGGCTATTCGGGCACTTGCCCATTGCCACTTCTCGTGTGCTACCTCAGTAGTAAAGGCAGTCAATCTGGAGGTTTTCTGAACGTTGATTGAAAGTCTATGCGTAATCATCGCAGAGTCTTATGGGCATCTCGGCTTCGAGGGGCTGATTTCCTGTTTCGGGAACATCTACTTGCACTTCAAGGGGCTGTTCGCGCGGTCAATTCCGAGTATCAAGGGCCCTCATTTAACGCCATTCCGCCATTTTTGCAGCCGGCCTACTTGACCGGGAGCCCCTTGAAGCGGAAGTAGACGTTCGGGAGCGGCGAAATCCGCCCCTCGAAACCGAGTTCTTCACAATTTCCGGCCCTTTTCTGGCCCTTCTGCCTAAAGTGAACATATGACGATCAGCCTTCTTGAACATCCGTTGGGCGCACAGCCCGGACAGCCCGGCGACCGCAGCGCCTTCCATTTCGAAACGATCACCCGCCTGCCATCCACGGCCAGCGGGCTTGGGCGAGACGGTGCCCGATACGGCCGCACCGGCATCATTCACACGCCCCACGGCGATATTCGCACGCCTGCCTTCGTGCCGGTGGGCACGCAAGCCGCGATGAAGGCCGTGCTGCCCGAGCAGATGAAGGATCTAGGCGCACAGTGCCTGCTGGCCAACGCCTTCCACCTGTTCGAGCGCCCGGGCGAGGACGTGCTGGACGCGGCCGGCGGCTTGGCGCGTTTCATGAACTGGGATGGGCCCACGTTCACCGATTCTGGCGGTTTCCAAGTGATGTCGCTGGGCGTCGGCTTCAAGAAGACGCTGGCAATGGACGTGACCGGCATGAAGTCGGACGACATCATCGCCAAGGGCAAGGAGCGCATGGCCTGGGTGGATGAGGACGGCGTGACGTTCAAGTCGCCTTTGAATGGTGACGCACATCGTTTCTCCGCTGAGATTTCGATGGGCATCCAGCACAAAATCGGCGCGGACATCATGTTCGCGTTCGATGAACTCACCACGCTGATGAACACCCGCTCCTACCAGGAGGATTCGGTGGAGCGCACGTTCCGCTGGGCCCGTCGCTGCGTGGACGAGCACCAGCGGCTGACGGCGGAACGCCTGGGCAGGCCGTATCAGGCGCTGTATGGTGTGGTGCAGGGCGCGAATTACGAGGATCTGCGCCGGCGCGCGGCTTCGCAGATCGCGTCGCTGGACTTCGACGGCGTGGGCATTGGCGGCGCGATCGAGAAACGCATCATCGGCGACACTTGCGCCTGGATCTGCGACGCGATGCCGGAGAGCCGGCCGCGCCATGTGCTGGGCATCGCCTCCGTGGACGATATCTTCGCGTGCGTGGAGAACGGCGGCGACACCTTCGACTGCGTGGCCCCCGCGCGCTGCGCCCGCAACGGCGCGATCTACACGCGCGCCGGCCGGTACAACATCAAGCGCGCCCAGCACAAGTTCGATTTCGGGCCGCTGGAGGAAGGGTGCGACTGCTACACTTGCCAGCATTATTCGCGCGCGTACGTCGACCACCTGCTGCGCGCCCGCGAGTTCAACGGGTTTACGTTGGCCACGATCCATAACGAGCATTTCTTCGTGAAGCTGCTGGACGACATCCGCGCCTCGATCGACGGCGGATACTTTGATGAGTTCCGCGACGAAGCGTTGGCCCACTTCTACGGCAACGGCGAGCGCCGGCCAGGGTTGTGAGTTTTTCTCCTTCGTTGCGGCTTGTGCTGCCACGAAGTGACTGAGGGGAGTGTCGCCACCGTCAAAGATCACGGCACCCGCAGAAGACCCACAAGCGATATATCCCTGCCTCCCATGCGACACGCCGAAGATTGCATGATTACCCAGCCGGGTGTAAGTTAGTCGATTGTCTGCGAGTGTGGCGGAATGGTAGACGCGCTGTCTTCAGGTGGCAGTGAGTGTATGCTCGTGGGGGTTCAACTCCCCCCACTCGCACCAGCAACTAAAGGGCTGGAACCGGAAGGTTCCAGCCCTTTTGCTTTGTCCGGGCAAGCGCCGTTTTTCAAGTTGCGATGGCCTTGAGGGGGGCTTAGGACTTGAGACTTATGGCCCAACTTTCGTGGCGGAAAATGTCCCGGTACCTGCATCAATCGTTTGACGTTCAAGCCAGGCCAGAATCCGCTGTCCCGGTTCGCGATTTCGGGCGATCTTTGCAAACCGGGACAATTTTTGTTGCCCCGGTATAAATGTCAATCGATTTATGCGAAAACCGGGACAACGTGCCAATTCCAGAATCGGCCTTATTCCGCCGATTCCGTCTGCCAGACGATATGAGTTGAGGAAACCGGAGTGTCCCGGTTCACGAAAACAAGCCGAAATCGCCGACCGGGACAGCGGATTCTGCCCCGGTCGACAGGTCAAACGATTGACATATGAACCGGGACAAATACAGATCAGAGAGAAGCCCATGAAGCAGATTTAACTTTCCTCAACTTTCCATCCGCCATAAACTAGCATTACATAACATCATGAACCGAGACGAAACCAACGAAGTATCTGGAGTCACCGACGACCAGCTCGGCCGAACGGCCGAGCCGTACGAATCCGGCAACTGGCGGGGCGGCGTCGGGAGCATCATTCGCAGCAATCCGAAATCAGGAACCGACACAAGTCGGACCCAGCAGACACGCATAATACGAGTTCACAGACTCGGCGATGTATTCCGCAACCGCACCACCGAATACCACACCACGGAAGAACTGTAAGCATTACGAAATCAACCTTGATTATTGCGCGGGCCTATACTAGGTTACGGTAGCGTAGGTTAGTGGTCGGGAGAGCGTCGCCGGCCATAGCGAGGTGATCAGTATGAGCGTTTCCATCAGCACGCCATCTGGACGAACCATGGCTTCCGCCGCAACAGTTGCGCCTTCCGCAACCGCGAGTCAAAAATCCAGCGCAAGCGCCAACCCCACCGCACTGGACCGTGCATCGGCCCGATACAGGGCCGCGCAATCGCGCTACCGCCAAGCCAAGGCCGCACTGAAGGCGATCAAGCGCCAGATCGTCCCCGTGGATGCATTCGGCAATCGCAAGCCGCGACTGCGCGGATGGCTTCACCTCGCCACCCTGCCGCTGTGCATCGCGGCGTCCATCGTACTCATCTGCATCGCGCCGGCCGGCTCGGTCAAAGCGGCCTGCGCAGTGTACGGTGCCTCGGCCATGCTGCTGTTCGGCAACAGCGCGCTGCTGCACGTCGTGCCGTGGCGCAGCGCGAAGGTGACTCGCGTACTGTGCGGCATCGATTATTCGAACATCTTCCTCATCATCGCCGGCACTAACACACCTGTGCTGTTCGCACTCAGCCCGGCGATTCGCCGGCCATATCTCACGGTGATTTGGGTGACCGCGGCGATCGGCACGATACTGCATATCGTCTGGCTGCGCACCCCGAACTGGGTGTTCACCACTGTGTATGTTGTGCTGGGATTGGCGCCGGTGACACTTATTCCGCAACTATGGACGGCTCCCGCAGTGGGCCCGGCTGCGACCATTCTTATCGCGTGCGGAGGTGCCGCGTATATCGCCGGCGCTGTGTGCTTTGCGCTGCGCAAGCCGAATCCGATTCCAGGCTGGTTCGAGTTCCACGAGGTGTTTCACCTAGGCACGGTCATCGGGTACGCCTGCCACGTCGTGGCGATTTATCTGATTGTTTGCGCGCTGTAGGTTTGCGAACCGTGCGGGCAGCCCAGCAGACCACCCGCACGCCCTCAATTCATGAGTATTTTCAGGCCGTACGCGCGATCTGCACGGCGGTGCCGGACGCGGTAACCATCAGCATACCGTTGTCGGCGCCGAGCACCTCGTAGTCGATGTCCACGCCGACCACGGCGTGCGCACCCATCGCCTCCGCGCGTTGTTGCATTTCGGCAATGGCCTCGTTACGGGCGCGCATCAGCTCTTCCTCATAGCCCTGGCTGCGGCCGCCGAACATGTTACGCAGGCCCGCGCCAAGATCCTTGAACATGTTCACACCGGACACCACTTCGCCGAAGACGATGCCCTGGTAGTTGGTGATGGTGTATCCGTCGACGGACGGGGTGGTAGTGACGAGAATCATGGCGAGGCTCCTTTGATCTAGTCCCGATCCCTCGGAACAACTTTTAAACAGTTATAATCAAACAGAATCTTTAAGTAGCGCACGAACCAATGTATGGGCTACTTGTCGCGAACGCTCACGCAGTAAACCATTCACTGACTCGTAATCGGATGCAGTCAGAGCCTGCATGGCTTTCTGCATCTCGTCCTCACTAAAATACTGCGACTCCTTTATAAGTTGAGAATAACGGTTATGGTCGTTAATCTCATACAAGGTTTTATCCTTCTTCGGATTGTTAATACCTCGTGGCAAATACATGCAATTACCTAACGAATTACCCAAAATATGTCGAGGCCTCGAAGAATCCGCCGCGTCAATACGCTTCCGAGCAATGATATGCTCCAACTCAAAAGTCTCTCCGTTTGGCACGGACGCAGAAAGATAGCTTAAGTTCGCATGAATTGTTATCAGACATTTAATATCTTTACCAAAGTTTATTCCTGGAGTCTGATCTGCGATCCACTGATCAAAGGCCTGATCAAATTGTTCTTCCGAAATACGCGTGCCATAGTCACGAGAAGAATTACAGTATTCCATTAACCTCTGATCACCATGAGATGACCATGCTGATGTGATAGCATCATACACATATGCAGCCTTAATATTAGATAGCGCTGTTGTGTATTCTTCCGAAGATGGATCTAAATCCCACAATGCCGCGAAATAAGATAACGTCTTAAACGTCGAAGATAGGCCGTTTTCATAATCATTGCCAGTAGATTTAAATCGACGCAATAAGGTCTCAAACATACTCTGCAAATTATTGCATATGCGTTCGGTCTTCTGGAGAATATCTTCCAGTTCGTCTCTAATTTTCTGAATATACTTATTGAGTGAACTCAACTTACGATTGTCCAAGTTCATGGCCACTCCAAGAAGCCCGAAGCCAATCTCTGGAGCGGCACTGGTTGTCTCAGGGACAAGAGCCGACAAATGATCTACAACATACTGGCCCAACGCTGTACCAAATTCCGGCAACGTGACCGTGCGATTCTGGGTCAGTTCATCTTCAGAAAAATCATCTACATCAAATTCAGCTTGCTTGCGCATATCAAGATAGTAATTTTTCACATACTGCAACAGCTGATCTTGCAACGGAGATTCCTCAGCCCCTCGTAGCCGAATGGCGGCATTAACCCAAGCAGCGCCAAACACTTCATACTTGGTCAGAGGGACACCACCTTTATTGAGGTTAGCAAAAACGTCAGCAATATGAGCAGATCCACCCAAATAAACAATCATCGGCACTTTAAGGTGCTCAAGATTGACGAATGAGCGGATTTGTTGCTTAAGATCGTCAATGCTTTGCATAGCAGCTTTTACATCCTCTTTGCTGCTCAACGAATCCATAGCCCAATATGCCACTTTATTGGGATTGCTATTCACCAGCTTATCAAATATCGGCTCTGTGAACTTATCCCCTTCCGGCAACATCTTCTTTACAGACTGATAGACGCTTGTATACGATTCCCTGTTCAACGGTTTCCAAAACTGCAATGGATCTTGCCGATACTTCTTAATAGTAGATAGACGCTGCTGCCCGTCCAATAGTTGGAGCTTCGCATCTTTATCGTTATCGTTCTCCGGATAAACAAGTAAAGTACCAAAGGGGTATCCATCATGCAGGGTCTGCACGAAATCTTCCTGCTTCTTTTTTGTCCAAACAAACCCTCGTTGGAATTTTGGCAAACTTATGCGATCGAGTTGGTCAACGGATAATTCGTCAATACGGTATGAGGACATCAGCGGCTCCTTACGTCACGCCAATGATCTCACCAAACAGTTGATAGATCAAGCGTATTAACAGTCAGACTCAGCTTTGTAGCCGAACGGCGGCGGCCATTCCGCCGTCGCCATAGGTGGGGTGGGTCATGAAGGCTTGGCTGGCGGTGGTGTCACCGCGCATCAACGATTCCCACATGGCTAGGCGGCTCATGGAGATGGCTTCGACGCCGAGGATGGCGTCGGCGATGTGCGCGGCGTAGAGATCGCGATGCTTGGCGATCAGGAAGCGCATGAGATCGAGGCGCTTGGTCATGCTGGTCACGTTTGAGGAGGCCGGGGCCGTGCGGTATTCGATCAGGGGCTCGGGGGCGATGCCGATATGGGCCGCGCCCTTCCCGGCGTCGTCTTTCGGTTCCAATCCCCGCTCCAACATCGACAAAAAGAGATCCCAATCCTCAAAGCCGCTGCGCATCGACTCGTCATATCCGCCGCAACGCTCCCACGCCGAGCGGCGAATCATGCATGTTGCCGGGCAACAGTTATGCGACACGAACGCTCCCGCGTCGCCACCGGTCGGCTGGACCACTGAGTCCAGAACCCCGAACGTACGCAGCCAACCAGAGGACGCAACCATCGAATCATCAGCAGTCAGCAACGGCAACGTACGCTCAATGAAGGTCGGCATCAAACGGTCATCGCCATCCAGCACCACCACGAACGGCGTCCCGGCAGCGGCGATGCCGCGGTTGCGCGCGGCGGAGGGACCTGCATTCACCTGGTCGATGAAATCGACGGCGACACCGCCCGTATCCAACGCTCCATGCCGGCAATCATCGAGAATTGCGCTCAATACATCAACAGATGTTTGCTCATCGGAACCATCATCCACGATGATGATGCGTTCCGGGCGAACTGTCTGGGACAATGCCGACTCGACTGCTTCGCGAATCAACGGACCCTGGTTGTAGCTGGTAATTACGACTGTCACTGCTGCCATGCGGCAAGTTTATCGGGTTCGGGCGCAGGCCACCCACCGGCGCTGCGCGCCACCTCCCGCCAACGGGAGGTGAGATTTGAGCAACACCATCATCAAGGGAATAACAATCCACTTTTCTGCATCATCTATCGTTTTTTTCTGCATCATATTGATAGAATATGATGCAGAAAGCTATTTGATGATGCAGAAAGAGACTCACAATGAAGCACTTTGACTACATCACCGCCGCCAAGGGACTGCTCACCCCACGAACCACAACGCTGCTATCCGCCATCCACGAAGCCAAAGGTCGCCAAAGCGTACAGGCTGCAATCAGGCCTGATTTGTTGAACACACTCATCGCGGTTGCACGCATTCAAAGCACCAACGCATCCAATCGTATTGAAGGTATCTCTACCAGCGACAAGCGACTCAACGCACTGGTTGCAGGAAAAACCACGCCACACAATCGTGCCGAGGAGGAAATCACCGGCTATCGCGACGTACTCGCCACCATCCACGAAAGCCACGACTACATTCCACCGACCCCAAATACAATCCTCCAACTGCATCGCGATCTGTTCCGATACACCGGCCTCGCTTTCGGCGGACATTTCAAAGACAGCGACAATGCCATCATCGAGCGCGACGCCACCGGAAAACAAATCATTCGTTTCACGCCCCCAAACGCACTCATCACACCGGAGCTCATCGAGCGCGCCTGTGCCGCCTATACAGAAGCCATCCAAGACGGACATATCGATCCATTGCTCGCCACAGCAATGTTCACCTTCGACTTCACCTGCATCCACCCATTCAATGACGGCAATGGTCGAATGAGCCGACTGCTGACCTTGCTACTGCTCTACCGCAATGGTTACCAAGTAGGTAAATATATCAGCATTGAACACCTTATCGAACGGACCAAAGACACCTATTACGAGGCACTTGCCGCGAGCACATACGGCTGGAACGACAACGTCAACGACTATGCACCATTTGTGAACTATTTACTCGGCGTCATCCTCACTGCCTGTAAAGAGTTCGACGAACGGATTGGGGAAGTGTCCGACTGGGGCAGCAATAGAAAACCCACCAAGGAGCAGCGTATCGGCAATCTATTTGAGCGCACGTTATCGCCGCTCTCAAAAGCGGACATACTTCAACAATTGCCCGATATCAGCGCCAGCACTGTTGAACGTACACTGAAGACACTGCTTGACAACGGCACCATCACCAAACTGGGCGCCGGCCGCGGCACCCGGTACGTTAAGAACCGTTGAGCCGCACCACAACCGACATCCCATCCTTGCTGCAATGATGTTATCGGGCACCGATCACACCTGCGCGCGGCACGGCAGGGTGCTGATGCATGTGCGCGGGCGCGGGCTTGGCACGAACCTTGGTGGTGAAGTAGTCGGACTCAATCTTCCACACCGTGACGCTGCGGACCTGCGCATCAGTGAATTCCACATTCGGCATATGCGCCTGCTGTGCCATCAGCGTCTGCAAGCCGTGGCGGCATTCATCCAGATCCTCGACCAGTGACGCCGTGCCATTGCCGACGATCGACTTGAACGTCTCGCCCCAATTGCACGTGGTGCGGCCCGCCACCACCTCGCAGTCGGTCTGCATGGTGAAAGCCACGGGCAGTCGGCCACCGGCGGCGGCGCGAATCGCGTCGAGCTTGCGGCCGCGCGGCGCGGAGTGGAACCAGAGCGTCAGCTTGCCAGTCGCCTCGTCGTACTCGTAATCAAAGCCGAAATTCAGCGGCACGATAGTCAGGCCCTCGGCATCCGCATAGGCCACTTCAACGATGTCGCAGGCGGCGATGATCGCGGCGATCCGCTCGGGATCGGTCACCTCGCGGTCCGCGCGGCGCATCATGCGATGCTCGCCGGCGACCGTGTGCTCATCCTCACGCTTGGCGGGCTTGCGAGCGCCCGCAATATTCTCCATGCTCATGCCTGCTCATCCCCATCCACAACCGAAATCCAGTCGCCGTATCCTTCCTCGGCCATGCGCGAGCGCGGCACGAAGCGCAGGGCGGCGGAATTCATGCAGTAGCGCAGGCCGCCGCGGTCGGCCGGGCCGTCGGTGAACACGTGGCCCAAGTGAATCTGTGTGTCCGACGTGCGCACTTCGATGCGGTCGCGGCCCGGAATGCGGTGGTCCTCATGCTCGGTCAGCAAGTCACCGGCAATCGGGCGAGAGAACGCGGGCCAGCCGCAGCCGGAATCGAACTTGTCTCGCGACGAGAACAGCGGCTCGCCGCTGACGATGTCCACGTAAATGCCGGGCTCAAACTCCTCGTCATACTCGTTGACGAACGGGCGCTCGGTAGCGGCGTTCTGTGTGACCGCGAACTGCTCAAGCGTCAGATCCCAGATGCGTTCCACGTACTTCTGACGGCGTTTTACGTTCGCGATTGCGGCGATCGGCACATGGCAGTAGCCGCCGGGATTGTTCACCAGATAGTCCTGATGATGTGCCTCGGCCGGGTAGAAGTTGCGCAGCGGTTCGACCAGTACGGCCGGGCGCTGCGGCTGGGGGGGGGCCAGCCCGTCCCCAGCGGCCCCAGCAATCCACC